>LLEQ01000013.1_pt1 | contig 18541 bp, 27 predicted proteins | sample 595901 | NCBI WGS metagenome assembly LLEQ01 (sample SAMN02919317, study PRJNA255460) | bioreactor metagenome | biome: chemostat; feature: culture 2012_25.3; material: sediment; isolation source: day86 25degC chemostat 2012 inoculated with Wadden Sea sediment taken from... | place: Germany: Bremen ... | reverse complement strand
GCATGTGATACGTTCAGCGCGCGCAGGTTATAAGCTACTGGGTTTTGTGGCGTTTCCTTGGGGGAGGGGGCGATGTGAGAGTTATAGGGTTGGATTGGTTTGAATGGTCGGGAGGCGCATGCGCATGTCGGGTCTGGTGATTTATGCCTTGCCCGTGGCGGGCGGCACGCTGGCGCTGGCCTCGCTTCCCGGTCGCGGCGGAGACTATCGCGGTGATCTGGAGGTGTTTCACGAATGGCAGCCCGGCATCGTTATCACGATGACGACCAAGGAAGAGATGGTCACGGTCGGCGCGGAGAATTTCAGCTGGGACATTCAGGCTATGGGCAGCCGGTGGCATCATCTTCCGGTGCCGGATTTTGGTGGGCCCGGAAGCGAGATCGAGGCGCGCTGGCCAGCGGTGAGCCAGAGCGTTCTACAAGCCTAAGGGGTGGCGGACGGGTTATCGTGCATTGCAAGGGCGGTTGCGGGCGCTCGGGTATGGTGGCGCTGCGGCTGATGGTCGAAAGCGGCGAAGACAAGTTACATGCGTTGAACCGGTTGCGGGGGCTGCGCGATTGCGCGGTCGAAACCAAAGACCAGCTGAATTGGGCCTTTACCGGGCAACCGATGGCTGATCCGAGACAGTCAGAGCAGGACGCCTGAGCGGCAACGCGAGGCTTACGCTAAGTCAACACCTGTGCTCACTTTCCCTAGAGGGACGGAACACTTGCCAATCCCGACAAGGGGGGCAGGTCATAAGATACGAATTTTGCAGGAAAAAAAATTCCGGGCAGCCAGCCTTACCAGAAGCTGAGGTGGCCGCTACCTGGTAAGGAAAACTTACCAGAATGCCAAAAAAAAGCGCTTTATATAAAATAAAGACGTGCTTACTAATTGCTGCCACGACGCGGGCAGATTTGGCCTTTGTCGCGAAAAAAAACAATAAATGTGTCTGGGAGGATACGATATGGAACGTCGTAAATTTTTGAAGGGTGCCGCACTTGGTGCCGGTGCCGCCGCATTGGCGACGCCTGCGCTTGCGCAAGGCGGTAAGCAGATGACCATCGTGTCGACATGGCCGCGGGATTTCCCTGGCTTGGGGGTGTCGGCGCAGCGTCTTGCAGCGCGAATTGCACAGGTGTCTGATGGCGCGTTCAACGTTGAATACTTTGCCGCGGGCGAGCGTGTTGGTGCGTTTGACTCGTTTGACGAAGTGGCCAGCGGCAACAGCCAAGCTATATCGGCGCTGATTATTACTGGGGCGGCAAGCACCCCGGTTTCAACTATTTCACCTCGGTTCCGTTCGGAATGTCGACCCAGGAATGGCAAGCATGGATTGCATTTGGCGGTGGTCAGGAGCTTTGGGACGAGCTGTCGGGCGAATATGGTCTGAAAGCTTTGATGTGCGGCTCGACCGGAACCCAGGCGGGCGGCTGGTTCAACAAGGAAATGGAAAGCCCGGATGACTTCAAGGGCCTGAAGATGCGTATGCCGGGCCTTGGTGGTCAGGTTCTGACCAAGATGGGCGCCTCGACCGTGTCGTTGCCGGGTGGCCAGATCTATGAAAACCTTGTTTCGGGGTCGATCGAAGCAACCGAGTGGGTTGGCGCCTATAATGATTATTTCATGAAGTTCTATGAGGCGGCCAAATACTACTATACCGGCGGTATGCATGAGCCAGGTGGCGGTCTCGCTCTTGGCATGAACAAGGAATGGTGGGAAGCGCTCTCGGATACCGAACAGGCGATCCTCACGGCATGCGCAACTGAAGAGCAGCTTTTGTCGCATTCGGAAGCCTGGGCGAAGAACGGTGAATATATGACCAAGCTGGTCAATGATCACGGTGTTCAGGTTCGTGCTTTCAACGACGATATCTGGGACGCATTCGGTGATGCGGCAGCCGAAGTCTTTGAAGACGTCCGGGCGCATTCGCCTCTTGCGGCCAAGATCGATGAAAGCTTCCAGGCGAAGCTGAAAGAGATCGGCGGGACGTTGGCTGCCTTTGAAGGCACCTTCCTCAACCAGCGTAACCGTGTGCTGGGTCTGACCTGAGTCCGCGTGTGAACACATTCGAGCGGGGCTGCGCGTTTGGCCCCGCTCGTTCTGTATTCAGATGCAAAAGGATAGAGGCGGCGCGTGCTGATTGGCACCGGCAGGGACGGAGGACTCCATGAGATCCGCAGTTAAGGCACCGGGACTTCGAAAAGAGGGCGATCCGGCGCCGATTGTACGGCTATTCGGTTGGGGAATGTTGGCCGCTCTGGCCGCGTTTCTGATCAATAATGTATTGATCGTCGGCTGGGGCGCGCCGAGCTTGAGAGACTATTTCGCGGGAACTGCGGGATCGTTGGGGCTTGTTCCGGTGGTGGTTTACGCGGTGTGCTTCTTGCTGGCGGCGGGCTTTGTATTGATGACGCCGCGCCGGGCCTTGCGCTGGGATTCGATGCAGATTCACCAGTTCAATTGCTACTTGATCCGGGTCTGTTTCTGGAGCGTGCTTTTGGTGGGCATCGTGGATGCCACCATCGCGGTCCTGCGGGTCGAGAGCCTGTTGGATCCGTTTTTCAGCGAACAGATGGTAAAGGATCTGGGGCGGGTGCAGTTCGTTGCGCCAAACATTCATATTCCTCTGATCGGTGTGGCGATTGTTTTGGCGATGTTCACGCGCACGTTGGGATTTCAATGGCTGGCGCTGATGATCGTTGCGGCCGAGCTTCTTATTGTTCTGTCGCGTTTCGGGTTTTCTTATGAGCAGGCGCTGATGGGCGATCTGGTGCGCTATTGGTATGCGGCGCTGTTCCTGTTTGCTTCGGCCTACACCCTGTTTGATGACGGGCACGTCAGGGTGGACGTGCTTTACGCCGGTTTCGGCGCATCCAAACGCGGATTCGTGAACGCCTGGGGGCTCGATCTTTCTGGGAATGTCGACGGCCTGGGTGATCATCTACATCGGCTTCAATGGTAAACAATCCATCATCAACAGCCCGGTGGCGAACTTTGAAATCACGCAATCGGGCGCGACGGGCATGTTCATAAAATATCAGATGGCCGCCTTTCTGGGCATCTTTGCTGCCACGATGCTGATCCAGTTTATCAGTTTTTTTTCCTAGAATCCGTCGCCAATTGGCGCGACCAGCCGGGGCAACGCACAGTGTCCCCGACAGGCCACTGAGAGAGGTAACGGAACCATGGAACTATATTTCCTCGCCCTGCTGATCCTGATCATGGCGTTCGCGCTTGGCTCTGGTTATCCGGTGGCTTTCGCGCTGCCGGGTGCTGCAATCATCACCATTGGAGCCGCCGCCGGCGCCGGGTATCTCTTCACGGGATCGACCGACGCCTATTTCCATTCGGGTGGACCGCAACAATGGCTATCGGCCGGTGTGACCAACCTTCGAGGGGTGTATTGGGAGGTTGAGCGAGATACGCTGATCGCCATCCCGTTGTTCATCTTTATGGGCATCATGCTTCAGCGTTCAAAGATCGCCGAAGATTTGCTTGTGACCATGCGCGGCTGTTTGGGCCGGTGCCGGGGGGGATTGGGCATTTCGGTGGTCTTTGTGGGCGCGCTTTTGGCGGCGACGACCGGGATCGTGGGTGCGACGGTTGTGGCGATGGGGTTGATTTCGCTGCCTGCCATGCTGCGCAACAATTATTCTCAGAGTCTGGCTACGGGCACGATTGCCGCAAGCGGCACGCTGGGGCAAATCATTCCGCCCTCGATTGTCCTGATTATTCTGGCGGACCAGTTGGCCAGCGCCACCGATCAGGCCAGCACCGCGCGCAAGGCGCTGCACAAGCTGTCGACCGGCGAGATCAGTATGCCGTCGGAGTTCGATGTTGCCTCGACCAGTGCGGGGCGAGATGTTTCTGGGCGCGTTTGTGCCGGGCATTCTGCTGGTCCTGATCTATATGGCGTATATTTTGATCTATGCGATGATCAATCCCAAGGCGGCCCCCTGCGGTGCATACCAAGGGCGGTTTTGACAAGGGGTTCTGGGGGCAGGTCGCGTTGACGCTGATCCCGCCTTTGACGCTGATCTTCCTCGTTCTGGGCTCGATCATCACCGGGGTTGCCACGGTCAACCAGGCCGGCGCGATTGGTGCGGCGGGCGCGTTGATCATGGCGGGCTATCGGCTCAACCAAGGTGGCGGGCGTTTGACCTATGTGCCCGCGTTGATGGCGATGGCGGCGCTTGGCTTGATGGCTTTTGCGCTTTCGAATTATGAGATGAACCTGAAATCTGCTGATACGCCCGAGGATTGGTTTGGCATCTGGTTGGGTCTGTTCGCATCGGTTGCCATTCTGGTTTCGCTGATCTGGAGCGGACTGCGGGTTCTCAGGATCGAGAACACCATGCAGGGCGTGATGTTGGAAACGGCGAAGACGACATCGCTGGTTTTCATCATCCTGCTCGGTGCGGCGATGTTGACTGCGGCGTTCCGCGCCTTTGGCGGTGAGGATCTGGTTCGCGAGTTTCTTAACAGCCTGCCGGGCGGATTCTGGACCCAGTTTCTTATCGTGATGCTGGTGATCTTCCTGCTCGGGTTTTTCCTCGATTTCATCGAGATTGCCGTGGTGGTCGTGCCGATCGTCGCGCCGATCCTTCTGGCCGATCCGAGCGCCAACATCACCGCTGTGTGGCTGGGTGTGATGATCGGTCTCAACATTCAGACCAGCTTTCTAACGCCACCATTCGGTTTTGCGCTATTCTATCTGCGCGGGGTGGCACCGCAGAGCGTGAAGACGACGCAGATGTACAAGGGCGTAATCGCGTTTATCTCGCTGCAATTGGTGGCGTTGGCGATTGTCGGGCTTTATCCGCCATTGGTGAACTATTTGCCGAACCGGGTGTCCTTTCTGTCAGAGACCGCACCACCACCGCGAAACCCCAAGCTGCAATACTGCATCGAGGAATATACCGGCGGCATTCTGGCGCAAGGCGGCGGCCCGGCGCAGGTGATTGCCACGGCCAAGACGTTGGACCTGTCGGTTTTGCCCAAGTCGCTTGGCGGGGATCTGACCAAGGGGATTGCAAGTGGCGAATTGGCGCTGGCCAGCCTGCAAACGGCGTTTGGCGCGGAGAAAGCCGTGAATGCCGCGGCAGAAGAATACCGCCCGCTGCAAATTCAGGTCCGGGCGGTGGAAAAGGAGATCCGCAAGCTTGAGGAAGAAGCTGATGACTTGCGCGTCCTTACCGGCCGCATGCGCGAGGAGGCTCAGGCGGAGCGGCGTGCGCGACTTGAGGCCAGACGCGAGCAACTACTTGCTGAGGCAGAGCGCAAGGCGCAGGAAATCCCGGAGAGATGGGAGGAAGCCCACAAGGGTTTCGCCGAGTTAACCAACGCCGAGCAGAAGGCGCGCAACACCTATCGGCGCGAATCCGGACAGGCCTGGGAAGCAGCGAACGAGGTGGTTGCAGTATTGGCTGCCAATGAGGCGTTTGCGGCGTTGGAGCAGGACTTGATCGTCATGGGCGACTATATCCGCACGGTGCCGGAAGACGACGCCAACGCCGAAGACACGGTTAAGGCGCTGGAAGACAAGTTCAGCGATGTGGCCGGGGCAGGAGATGTAAAGTCTGCGCTGGGCAAGGCGCGCCGTTCGATGCGGGCGAAAAAGTTTGATCGCGAGAAGGCGCTTGAGGACTTTGACAACGCCCTGGCCGAATATGAGGAGCAGAAGGTATGGCGTGCACAGGCCGCCGTGTTGCAGCCGGAATTGGAAGTCTATCTTGAAGGTATTCGCGGTACTCTGGGTATTCGCATGCAGGATCGGCTTAACCGCGAACAGGCGCTATATATGGCCGCATGCAGTGCAAAGCACCGGGACATTTCATTGAATTTCTGATTTGATGGTGATGCCTCGGCACGCCCCGGGGAGTTGGACCTAATTTTCCGGGGGTATGCCTATGTTGAAGGGTGTTCGCATCGTTGAGGTTGAGGGGCTTGGCCCTGGGCCATTTGCTGCAATGACACTGGCCGATCTGGGCGCGGATGTGATCGTGGTGCACCGCAAGGGTGGTAACCCGGCGCCGGTCGTGCCGGAGCGATCGGTGCTGGATCGGGGGCAAGCGTTCGATCGAGTTGGACCTGAAGGATGCGAGCGACCGGGAGGTTTTCCAGAAGCTGGTGGCGGGAGCCGACGGGTTGATCGAGGGATTTCGACCTGGGGTCATGGAAAAGCTCGGCATAGGGCCTGAGGCGTGCCACGCGATCAATCGCAAGCTGGTCTTTGGCCGGATGACGGGCTGGGGGCAAGAGGGGCCGCTGAGCCATGCGGCGGGGCATGACCTGAATTATATCTCGCTGTCCGGGGCGCTTTGGTATGCCAGCACGCCGGGCGAAGCGCCGGTGACCCCGCCGACCTTGTGGGAGATATTGGTGGCGGGGCGCTCTATCTCGTAGTGGGTATGTTGGCGGGGGATCATGAATGCGCGCGCCACCGGGCAAGGCACGGTGGTGGACGCGGCGATCTATGACGGCTCGGCGCATATGATGAACCTGTTGATGGCGTTGCGCCAGAACGGTGGCTTTCCCGAAGCGCGCGGGCAGGGGATGCTGGACGGGCCGCATTGGAGTCGGACCTATCGCACCGCCGATGGTGGCTGGATGTCAGTGCAGTGTCTTGAAGCGAAGTTTTACGCGACTTTTCTTGAGCTTCTGGGACTGGGAGAGGATGCGGATTTCGCGACGCAGTATGATGCCAAGAGTTGGGCAAAGGCGACGGGGCGGTTGAGCGAGATTTTTGCCAGCCGGACGCGGGATGACTGGACGGCGCTTTTCCTTGGAACGGATGCCTGTGTTGCGCCAGTTCTGTCGCCCGATGAAGCGCGTGCGCATGATATGAACAGTGCAAGACGGGCCTGGGGCGAGGCAGAAGGCGTATTGCAGGCCGCCCCCCGCGCCACGGTTTGCGGGTCAGTCGGAGTGGACGCCAGCGCTTGGGCCGGAGCGTGGCGAGCATACCGGTGAGATTTTGGCAGAGTTGGAACGCTCGTCGAAGTGATTGCCATGACAAGCGATGAAACGCTGGGCGTGTGATCTTCGAAGATTGCACGCGCCCGCCCACGCGGAGCGCTCCGCGCGGGGATATTTATGGCAAGATGAAACAGGGCGTTTCGTTTAGGCTTCGGGCATTGCGGCGGTGATGATGATTTCCACCTTGAAGCGTCAGTTGCCAGGCGGGCTTCGCCGCAGGCGCGGGTGGGGGCGTGACCTTCGGGAACCCAGGCATCCCAGACCGCATTCATCTCTGCGAAATCGGCCATATCCCGGAGCCAGATTTCGGCTTGGAGCATGTGTTTATTGTCGGTTCCGGCTTCTTTCAGGAGGGCGTCAACCTGGGCGATGCATTCACGGGTCTGATCGGCAACGGTATCACCTGCGCCGACTTGGCCGCAGAGATAGACAACGCCGTTGTGGCGGACGATTTTGCTCATCCGCTGTCCGGTGTGCATGCGGTCAATCATAGGGGGGGGAATCCTTGTATTGTCAGGGTGTGTAAGTCAGCGCGCAACATTGCGCGCCATATCGGCAAGTCAACGTCGGAGGGGGCGGTGGCCTAGCATAGCTGGCCACGGCTGACCCGGCCAGAGCGGCAATGTTGAGAAGCCCGCGCACTGTGATTGCCGGGGGTGACGATGTGAACGCGGTTTCCCATGCCCATGATGATCGGGCCGACCTCCAAGCCGCCAGCCACGGATTTGAGGATATTGCGCGTGGCCCCGGCCGCGTCCGAGTTCGCATAAATCAAAACGTTCGCCTTGCCTGTTAGGCGGCCACCGGGAAACAGGCGCTCGCGCAGGTCAGGATCGAGTGCTGCGTCGGTGTGCATTTCGCCTTCGTATTCAAAATCGTGGTTTTCGGCGTCGAGGATCTCGAGCGCGCCACGCATGACACGGCCAGATGCGCTATCAAGATTGCCGAATTGCGAGCCTGAGCAGAGCGCGATGCGCGGTGTTATTCCGAAGCGGCGCACGTGTCGGGCCGATGCGACGACGACCTCGGCCAGTTGCGCGGCATCCGGTGTGATGTTCACATGCGTGTCGGCGATGAACAATGGCCCCGGATCGAGGACCATCAACGATAGCGCGCCGATTGGGTGCAACTCTTTGTTGGCGAGAACCTGAGTCGCATAGTTGAGATGCCAGCGATATTCGCCAAAGGTGCCGCAAATCATGCTGTCCGCTTCACCGCGATGCACCATGACGGCGGCGATTGCGGTGGTATTCGTGCGCATGATGGCCTTGGCAAGATCGGGCGTAACACCTTGCGGGCCATGATTTGATGATAGGTCGACCAATAGTCGCGGTAGCGCGCATCGTTCTCCGGGTTCACCAGTTCGAAATCAATGCCGGGGGCGGATTTTCAGCCTTCACGCTCGAGGCGGGCTTCGATCACTTCGGGGCGGCCAATCAGGATAGGCGTGTCGATGCCGTCTTCCACGATGGTTTGTGCGGCGCGCAGAACGCGCTCCTGTTCGCCTTCGGCAAAGACGATCCGGCGTTTGGTGGCGCGGGCGGCGTCAAATACGCGGCGCATGATGGAATAGGATTTGAAAACCTCGCCTTGCAACCCGGTGCGGTATTCATCGAGATCGAGCGAGCGGGTTGCGACGCCGGATTCGATTGCTGCGCGCGCGACGGCAGTTGCGATTGTTGGGTAGAAGGCGGGGGTCAAATGGCTTGGGAATCAGGTAGTCCGCCCCGAAGGTCAATTTTTCACCGCGATAGGCGACGCCAACTTCGGCTGATGTGGTTTCGCGCGCCAGACCGGCGATGGCGACAACGCAAGCAAGTTTCATTTCATCGTTGATTTCGGTCGCGCCCGCATCCAGCGCGCCGCGGAAAATGAAGGGGGAAACAAAGCACGTTGTTGACCTGATTGGGATAGTCCGAGCGGCCGGTTGCGATCAGCGCGCCGGGGGGCCGCTTTGCGGGCCTCTTCTGGCATGATTTCGGGCGTGGGGGTTGGCCAGTGCGAAGATGATCGGGTCTTTGGCCATTTTGCCGACCATTTCCTTGGTCAGAAGGCCCGGGCCGGAAACGCCGAGAAACAGATCGGCGCCTTCCATTGCTTCGATCGTGGTGCGCTTGGTCGTGTCGCGCGCAAATTCCCGTTTTTCGGAGTTGAGATCGTTGCGACCCGTATGCACCACGCCTTTGCTGTCGAGCATGGTGATGTTTTCGGGTTGAACCCCCATGACCATGAGCATTTTCAGGCAGGCGATACCGGCAGCACCCGCGCCAAGGGCGACGACCTTGATGTCTTCCACCTTCTTCTTGGCGACGATCAGGGCGTTGTAGGCCGCAGCAGAGGCAACGATGGCGGTGCCATGCTGATCATCATGAAACACCGGGATGTTCATTTTTTTCGCGGCAGAGTTTTTCGACGAGAAAACATTCGGGTGCCTTGATGTCTTCGAGGTTGATCGCGCCGAAGGTTGGCTCCAACTTAGAAATGATTTCAGCCAGCTTTTCGGGGTCGGTCTCATTGACTTCAATATCAAAGCAATCGATGCCGGCGAATTTTTTTTGAAGAGAACGGCCTTGCCTTCCATCACCGGTTTGGAGGCTTGTGCGCCGATATTTCCCAGCCCCAGAACGGCGGTACCATTGGTGATGACCGCGACGAGATTGCTTTTGGCGGTATAGAGCGCGGCGTCAGCGGGGGGTTTCGGGCGATTTCCATACAGCTTCGGCCACGCCGGGGGGGCTATATGCGTTGGAAAGATCGCGGCCCGTGGTCATCGGTTTGGTGGCGCGGATTTCAAGCTTACCGGGCTTGGGAAAGGCGTGATAGTTCAATGCTTCCTGGCGTTTGTCGGTATTGCTGTTGTCCGATGTCATGCTTTTCTCCATCTCAAGCCTTTTGGTACTCTTGCCCGCATCAATGATCGCAGGAGTCTCCATTAAGGTGCAGGCGGGCCGCAACATCCACAGATTTCTGATGCTGTCTTTGAAATGCGCTGAACAATGTGCCGGAGATGGTGTGCGTGGCGACCGGCGTGAGAGGTGGGCGACCTCAGAAGTCGACGCTTATGGCAACGCCATGTTCGATTGCGAGATCGACCACTTTGGAGGCAACCGCGAGATCTTGCAGGCCAACGCCGGTTCCATCGAACAGCGTGATTTCGTCGTTTGAGCTGCGACCAACATGATCGCCGTTGATCACCGCGCCGAGTTCGGTAATGGCGGCAGCGTTGAGCGAGCCATTGGCGATGGCGTGCTGGGTTTCGCCGATGCTGATGGATTGCGCGATTTCATCGGTAAACACAGTGGCGCGCGCGACGAGCGCCGCTTCGACCTCTTGCTTGCCCTTGGTGTCGGTGCCCATGCAAGCGATGTGCGTGCCGGGTTTCACCTGGGCGGTTTTGAGGACTGCAGATTGGCTGGAGATGATTGAGACGATTACATCTGCCTGCGCACCGAGATCGTCGAGGCTGACGCTCTCAAACGGCAGGTTGAGGTCATTGGCCAGTTTTTCCAAGACGGTCAGCTTTTCTGCTGTGCGGTTCCAGGCGACAATTTTCTCAAACGGGCGTTGTCCGGCGATTGCCTGAAGTTGAAACCCTGCCTGATGGCCCGCGCCGATGATGCCGAGCACTTTGGCGTCGGCTCGCGCCAAATGGCGACCGATACCGCTGCGGCTGCCGCAGTTCGCAAGGCGGTCAACAGGTTGCCGCCCACAACAGCGCGACATTTACCGGTATCGGCATCGAACAGAAAAATCGTCGATTGGTGGTTTGTTAGCCCCTTTGCGGCATTGCCGGGCCAATAGCCGCCGGATTTGAGGCCGAGATCGAGCGCCGCCCGGTCAAAGCCGGATTTGAAACCGTAAAGCGCGTCGGCATGGCCGATCGCTTCGCGAATGACCGGGAAGTTGTAGGCGGTGCGGCGGGCCATCGAGGCGAATACCTGCTGCACGGCGTCAAAACTGTCTTGGCGTGTGATTAGCCGGCGATGGCTTGTTCGGGAACGATATACATTGGCGTCTCAATTCTGAAAAAGAGGCGGGGGTTAGTATGCCTTGCCACGCGCAGAGACCGGCCAGAGGGTTTCGACCTTGCCATTGCGCACACCGACATACCAATCGTGGACGTTGCAGGTCGGGTCGCAATGCCCCGGCACCAGTTTGAGTTTGTCGTTGACCTTGAGCGCGCCGTTTGGGTCGGAGACGACGCCATGTTCATCCGAGCATTTGAGATATTCGACATCTGTGCGGCCATAGACAACGGGCAGGCCGGAATCGACAGACTGGGCTTTCAACCCCGCGTCGACAATGGCCTTGTCAGCCTTGGAATGGCTCATCACGCTGGTCAGGATAAACAGCGCATTCTCCCATTCGCCATCGTCGATACGTTTGCCGTTTTCATCCAGAATGCGGCCATAATCGGCGTCCATGAAGGCATAAGAGCCGCACTGAAGCTCGTTGTAGACGTTCGATGCGCTCTCAAAATAATAAGAACCGGTGCCGCCACCGCCGACGATGTCACAGTCGAGACCGTTGCTTTTCAGCCCCTGAACCGCATCGGCGACTTGAGCGATGGCCGCGTCCAGCTTGGCCCTGCGGTCAGCGTAGAGATCAAGGTGCTGCATCGCGCCTGATAGGCTTGGATGCCGGCGAATTTCAGGTTCGGGGCGGCGTCGATCAGCTTGGCGATGTTGACCACGTCTTGGGTCGTGCTCACGCCGCAGCGCCCGGCACCGCAGTCGATCTCGACCAGTGCCTCCAGCTCGGTGCCGTGCTTTTGTGCCGCCGCCGAAAGCGCCGCCACGTTTTCGGGATCGTCAACGCAAACCAGAATACGCGCGCCTAGTTTGGGCATGCGGGCGAGGCGGTCGATCTTGGCCGGGTCGGTCACCTGATTGGAGACCATTACGTCTTTGATGCCGCCGCGGGCGAACACTTCGGCTTCGGAAACCTTCTGACAGCACACGCCACAGGCGGCACCCAGTTCTTGTTGCAGCTTCAGAACGTCCACTGATTTGTGCATCTTGCCATGGGCGCGGTGGCGCATGCCGTGGGCCTTGGCATAGTCACCCATTTTCTTGATGTTACGCTCGAGCCCGTCGAGATCGAGGATGAGGCAGGGGGGGGTTTGAATATCGGCCTCATCCATGCCGGGCAGCGCCGGCACGTCAAAGCCGACTTCCAGATTGTCGAGGTTGGCTGGTACGGTCATAGGTTTTGCTCCGTTCATTTGATCCAAGGCAGGGCGTCGAGATCGACGTTGCCGCCGGTGATGATGATGCCGACACGTTTGCCTTTGAACGTTTCGGAGTTCTTGAGGATGGTCGCCAGTGGCACGGCCGAACTTGGCTCCATCACGATGCGGAGGTATTTCCAGGTGAGTTTCATCGCGTCGATGATTTCCTGCTCGGATGCGGTGTAGATATCCGAGACGTGGTTGGAGACGAAATGCCAGGTCAACTCTTTGAGCGGCACTTTTAGCCCATCGGCCACGGTTTCGGGTGCATCATCGGCGATGATATGCCCGGCCTTGAAGCTGCGATAGGCATCGTCGGCCTGTTCGGGTTCGGCGGCGATGATCCGGGTTTCGGGGGCGAGTGTGGACAGCGTGAGACAAGTGCCCGAAATCATACCGCCGCCACCAATGGGTGCTACGACCAGATCGAGACCGTCGGTCTGTTCGATCATTTCCTTTGCGCAGGTTCCTTGCCCGGCGATCACGCGCGGATCATTGTAGGGATGCACGAATTCGCACCCGGTAGCGGCCTGCACCTCGGTGAATGTTGCTTCACGTGAGGTGGTTGAGGGGTCGCATTCGGTGATTACGCCACCATAGCGGCGCACGGCGTCTTTCTTGGCTTGGGGCGCGGTGCGCGGCATGACGACGTTACAGGGGATGCCGCGACGTCCGGCGGCGTAAGAGAGCGATAGCGCGTGGTTGCCTGAGGAGTGGGTGCAGACACCTTTTGCCGCCTGCGCATCGTTCAATCCGAACACGGCATTGGAGGCACCACGCACCTTGAAAGCGCCGGCCTCCTGAAAGTTTTCGCATTTGAAGAACAGCTGCGCGCCGGTTAGTTCGTTGAGGTAATCGGAGGTGCGGATCGGCGTGCAATTGATATGCGGTTTGATCCGCTCGCGTGCGGTCAGCATGTCGTCATATGTGGGGATATACATCTCCATATCCTTCACTACGCTGCATCTTGCTGGGCGATTGTGCGATTGTTGCGGTAATATTCCTGTGCGGCGGCGACACCGGAGCCAAGGGTGATGTCGAGGCCGAGATCGGCCATGCACATTTCGGCGGTGGCGATGCCCGACAGGGTCATGACATCCGTTAGGCTGCCGAGATGACCGATGCGGAACACCTTGCCCGCAACCTCGCCCAAGCCGACGCCGAAGGCCACGCCATAGGCGTCTGCGGCATGGGTCACGATATCGGTGGCGTTGAACCCTTCGGGCGTGCGGATTGCGCTGACCGTGTCGGAGTAGAGGTCTGGTGATTGCGCGCACAGCCCAAGCCCCCACGCCTGCACCGCGGCGCGGACACCTTCGGCGATGCGGTGATGGCGGGCGAAGACATTGTCCAACCCTTCGCCAAGCAAGAGTTTGCAGGATTCGTTCAACCCATTCAGCAAGCCGACCGAAGGCGTGTAGGGATAGGCGTTATTGGCATAGCCTTTGCCCATGTCGCGTATATCAAAGAAGGTGCGCGGCAGCGTTGCGGTCTCTATGGCGGCCATTGCCTTGGGCGAGAAGCCGACAATCGCCAGCCCGGCGGGCAGCATGAAACCCTTTTGTGAGCCGGTCACGGCGATATCAACGCCCCATTCGTCCATGCGGAAATCCATTGAGGCGATCGAGCTTACGCCATCGACAAAAAGCAAGGCCGGGTGGCCTGCTGCATCGAGCGCGCGGCGCACGGCGGCGATGTCAGACAGAACGCCCGTCGCGGTTTCGTTGTGGGTTGCCAGAACCACCTTGATTTCGTGGTGTTTGTCAGCGGTGAGGATCTCTTCGTAGCGGTCGGCAGGTAGCCCCGCACCCCAAGGTGTTTCGACGATCTGCACATCAAGGTTGTGACGTTGGCACATGTCGATCCAGCGATGGGAGAACATACCGTTTCGCGCTGCGAGAACTTTGTCGCCCGCGCTCAGCGTGTTGGTTAACGCGGTCTCCCAGCCGCCGGTGCCGGTTGAAGGGAAGATGAAAACCTCGGCGGTTTCGCTTTTCAGAACCTTTTTCACTCCGGCAAGTGCGGGGGGGCGCAGGATTTGCCCAAACAACGGCGAACGGTGATCCAGCGTTGGCATGTCGACCGCCTTGCGAAGCTGCTCGGGCATATTGGTCGGGCCGGGGATGAAAACCGGGTTTTGAAAGCTCATGTCCGTCTCCTTGTATCGTTAAGCGGCAAGGTATCTGCATCTCACAGGTAATGACACTTTTTTTTGAAATCATTTTTCATTTTCGGCATTGCTGAAAAAAAATTTAGCATTGTCAGCTGGTTACATTTTTCATATCGTGAAATTCCGTTTCATTCGAAAATTGAGATTTCTTATGGATTCCCAAGACAATCCCCCAAACTGCCGTCCGTCGCGCCCGTGGGCGGCCAAGGGGTTGGGACGACAAGACCGAGCAAAATACCATCAAATCGCTCGATCGAGCGATGGAGGTTTTCGAATTCCTGAGCCGGACGCAGGGCAAGGCATTGTCAGCGCTGGCCTCGGAGATGGGGCAATCGCCGGCAACGGTCTATCGAATCCTTGTGACGCTTGAGACGCGAGGGTTGGTGGATTTTGATTCAGACGAGCAAGTCTGGCATATCGGGGCGAACGCCTTTGTGATCGGCGCGCGCTTTTTGCGGCGCACCAGCCTTGTGGAACGCGCGCGGCCCATTCTGAGAAAGCTGATGGAAGAGACCGGAGAGACCGCAAATATCGGGATCGAAAAGGGCGGATCGGTGTTGTTTCTCAGTCAGGTTGAAACCGAAGAGAGCATACGCGCGTTTTTCCCGCCGGGAACGCTTTCGCCGATGCATGCGTCAGGTATTGGCAAGGCGTTGCTTGCTCATATGGATGAAAGCAGGCTGTCGAGAGTTTTGATCGAAGGCGAGCTGGAGACATTTACCCAGCATACGATAACGGATATCGCGCGATTGCGCGCCGATCTTGCCGAGACGCGGGCGCGTGGCTTTGCCATCGACGGTGAAGAGAAGAACCTCGGAATGCGCTGTATCGCGGCCCCGGTTTTCGATCTTAATCAAGAGGCGGTCGCTGGTATCTCGGTTTCGGGGCCGACCAGCCGGGTCGACACCACAGATATAGAGCGCTTGAGTTCGGCCGTCATAATTGCGGCCAGTGCGCTTTCGCGTGCCATTGGTGGCGAGCCAGCCTAAGCGAGTCAGACTTAACGGTGAGGAGTCCCCAGACTCATGTGGCGGTTAACGTCTTTGTAGAGCAGGTAGCGGAATTTGCCCGGGCCGCCCGCATAGCAGGCTTGTGGGCAGAAGGCGCGCAGCCACATGTAATCGCCCGCTTCGACCTCGACCCAGTCTTGGTTGAGGCGATAGACGGCCTTGCCTTCGAGCACGTAAAGCCCGTGCTCCATGACATGGGTTTCGGCAAAAGGGATCACCGCGCCGGGCTCAAACGTGACGACGGTGACATGCATGTCGTGGCGCAGATCGGCGGGATCGACAAAGCGGGTCGTCGCCCATTTGCCATCGGTTTTGGGCATCACTGTCGGGGCTATGTCGTTTTCATTAGTGATGATTACATCGGGCGCATCAAGCCCGTCGACCGCCTCGTAAGCTTTGCGAATCCAATGGAAGCGTAGGGTTTCGCTTGCCTGATTGTGCAGGGTCCAACCCGTCGCGGGCGGCAGGTAGGCATAGCCACCGGGTATCAATTGATGGTCTTTGCCTGCGACTGTTAAGGTGGCAGTTCCTTCAACCACGAACAGAACGCCTTCGGCTTGGGGGGTCGGTTTCGGGACGATTTGAACCGCCGCCCGGCGCAACCTCCATGATGTATTGCGAGAAGGTCTCGGCAAAACCGCTGAGCGGGCGCGAGAGCACCCAAAGCCGCGTGCCCTCCCAGAAAGGTAGGAAGCTGGTCACGATATCGCGCATCGTGCCCTTTGGGATGACGGCGTAGGCGTCGGTGAAAACCGCGCGGTCCGTCAGAAGGGTTTCCTGACCGGGGTGGCCACCATGGGGGCGCATAATATTTTGACGTCATGCGGTTTCCTAACGTTCGTTGGTTGGTGGTAGTATGTCTTTGAAAAGACGAGGGAACCACCCGCAGTGCCGGAACATATCTTTTCGAGATTAGTTGATAATCCGAAATTGATTGCGATGAGAATTTTGAAAAAGCGGCGCGGTTGATGCGCCGCCTTGGGGGTTATTGGCGCGCCTGTTGTGCCTTTAGTTCAAGGCGGCGCGCATGCAAGACAGGCTCGGTATAGCCAGAAGGCTGTTCGCAGCCTTTGAGAACAAGTTCGCAGGCCGCCTTGAAGGCGATGCGTCATAGCCGGGTGCCATTGGTACATAGTCGGGGTCTGAGGCATTCTGACGATCGACGACTTCGGCCATCCGTCTGAAAATATCCATGATATCGTCCTTGCTTACGATGCCATGGTGCAGCCAGTTGGCGATGTGTTGTGCGGAAATCCGACAAGTGGCGCGATCCTCCATCAATCCGACATCATTGATATCGGGAACCTTGGAGCATCCGACGCATGGTCAATCCAGCGCACAACATATCCCAGAATTCCCTGGGCGTTGTTTTCAACCTCGCGGCGGATCTGCTCTGGGGTCCACTTGCGATAGCTGGCGATGGGGATATCGAGCAGCGCCTCGACATAGGCACGCCGCCCGCCTTTGGCCAAGTCAGCCTGAACCTTGAACACATCGACCTTGTGATAGTGCAGTGCATGCAGGGTCGCGGCGGTTGGTGACGGCACCCAGGCACAGTTCGCGCCTGCTTTGGGGTGTTCGATCTTGGCGTCGAGCATTGCGCTCATCTTGTCAGGCATGGCCCACATGCCCTTGCCGATTTGTGCGCGGCCAGAGAACCCGCATTCCAGCCCGATATCGACATTCTGATTTTCGTAGGCCGTGATCCAGCCTTTGCGCTTGATGAAATCTTTGCGGCTGAAGGGGCCTGCTTCCATTGAGGTGTGAATTTCGTCACCGGTGCGGTCGAGAAACCCTGTGTTGATGAAAAACACACGGTGCTTCGCGGCGCGGATGCATTCCTTGAGGTTGACGCTGGTGCGGCGTTCCTCATCCATGATGCCGAGTTTCACGGTGTATTGCGGCAAGCCCAGAATACGTTCGACCTGGGTGAAGGTTTCATCGGCAAACATCACCTCTTCTGGGCCGTGCATCTTGGGTTTCACCACATAGATCGAGCCTTGGATGGAATTGCGCGCGCCGTCGTTCTTGGCCAGATCGTGCATCGCGACAAGCGTTGTCACCAGCGCGTCGAGCAGACCTTCGAAAATCTCGCCCCCGTCGCGGTCAAAGACTGCGGGATTGGTCATGAGGTGGCCGACATTGCGCACCAGCAAGAGCGCGCGACCCTTGATGGAAAGATCGGTTCCGTCGGGCGCGGTAAACTGGCGGTCAGGATGGAGCTGCGGGTGAGGGGTTTGCCGCCCTTCTCAAAGGTCTCTGACAGATCGCCCTTCATCAGGCCAAGCCAATTGCGATAGGCGAGCACCTTGTCTTCGCCATCGACACAAGCCACGGAATCCTCGCAATCAATGATCGCTGACATGGCGGATTCGAGTTTGACATCCGCCAGACCAGAGGCGGTTTGCTTGCCGATGGGATGGCTGCGGTCAAAAACAAGTTCGACATGCAGGCCATGGTTTTTCAAGAGCACTGTGCTCGGGTTGTCTGCGTCCCCTGTATATCCAACGAATTTTTCGGGCTCGATCAGGATGAACCATCGACGGTCAAACGACCATCTGTGATGCGATAGGATTTGGCCTTGCCATGGCTTGTCTGGGTCAGCGGGAATGTTTCGTCCAGAAACACCGCTGTCCGGGCAACAACCCTTGCGCCGCGTCCATCATCGAATGCCCCTTGGGGGGGCGGTGACCCCCATGGCGTCGGTTCCGTAAAGCCCATCATACAGGCTTCCCCCATCTGGCGTTTGCGGCGTTCAGGACAAAACGGGCATTGGTGACAGGGACAACAAGTTGCGGGCCGGGAATGCTTGCGATTTCTGCATCAACATTTTGCGTTGCAATGGAAAAATCGCCAGCTTCCGGTAACAGATACCCGATCTCTTCGAGGAACGCCTTGTAGGCTACGCTATCGAATGCCGTGTCGCGGTGTTGCTTGTGCCAGGCGTCGATTTTCGCCTGTAGCAGTTCGCGCTTTTCCAGCAAGCTCTGGTTCCGGCTGCCGAAATCATGCGCCAGTGTCGATAGTCCGGCCCAGAAATCATCGGCTTTGACGCCGGTTCCCGGCAATGCTTCGTTTTCGATGAATGCGATGAGTTGGCAATCCACCGAAAGGTCGTTGCGGGCTTGGTGGTTGGTATTACCGAACTTAGCTGACATGTCTTTTCTC
>LLEQ01000012.1_pt1 | contig 18794 bp, 28 predicted proteins | sample 595901 | NCBI WGS metagenome assembly LLEQ01 (sample SAMN02919317, study PRJNA255460) | bioreactor metagenome | biome: chemostat; feature: culture 2012_25.3; material: sediment; isolation source: day86 25degC chemostat 2012 inoculated with Wadden Sea sediment taken from... | place: Germany: Bremen ... | reverse complement strand
GCCCTCGGCCATGCGCGCGCTGGCCTGCGCCAATTCTTCTGCGCTCAGGACACGGGTCCGCACCGCCTTAAGCCGGATGCGGGCCGCGACGAGGCGCACCAGTTCGGCGCGGGCATAGGTGTTGAGCGCGACGCTCTCCTGCACATCTTCCGTTTCGGAAATCCGTTCGACGATATCCGCAATGCGCAGGGTGGCCTGCCTGATCGCCGCAGGGGAATTGTTGCCATAGAAGGCGGCGCCATGCCCGGTAATGGAAAGGTTCGCATTGGCCAGCAGAGCAGGGTCGATCGTGCCAAGCGCTTCGATCCCGCCGATACGGCTTAGATAGAGATTGTAGCGTTCAGGGATGACCGACACGTAGTGCTGTGTCTCGCGGAAGGGGGGCACGCCGCCATACTCGAAAACCCGGCCGGGTCCGGCGTTATAGGCCGCGAGGGCGTTGATGATGTTGCCATCGAATGTGCTGAGCTGGGTCGCGAGATAGCGCGCGCCGCCATGCACCTGCAGATAGGGGCTGTCATAGTATTCCGGGTTGATGCCCAGATCGCTGGCCGTCCCAGGCATGATCTGGGTGAGACCATAGGCGCCGACGGGAGACCGTGCCCCCAATCGTAAACCGGCTTTCCTGCCAGATGAGGGCCTGTAGAAGCGCGCGCCATTGGACGGGGGAGAGTCCTGCGCGGCCAACACCCGCAAAGCCGCTGGTTTCCTGGGCAACGCGGATGATGAGCTGCTCGATGTTCTCAGACGCATCCCCCGAACATCTGCGCACCGCCGGGATTGGGGTCGATGTCGCATTGCCATAGACCGCCTCGACTGACCGGGCCGGATCCCCGCTGCCGCTTTCCAGCCCCGAGACCATAGCTGGCAAGCCCTGACCGCCGAAGCTGGTCTGGGCATCGAGGATGCGTTGCAGGGTTTCCAGCTGCTCCCGTTCGATCTCGCAATGAGCTCGCGTACGGCGAGCTTATCGGCCTGCAGGGCCAAGTCGGCCTCGCGATCGCCTGTTTCGACGATATCACGCGCGGTCAGCCCACTGTCATTGGTCGGCACGCCTTGAGACAAGGCGAGACCGGGCAGCAGGCAAAACGCGAGGATATGAGGCAGGCTAGACGTCAATGCCGCCCTCCGGGGTGCCGAGAGGCGTGAAGGTGCAATCAGGCGCGACGGGTGCCGTTGACGCGAGGAATGTGAAGCAGTTCGCCTGCGGCTCCCGGTACTGGGTGCAGGAGCCAAAGCGCCGAGCGCAGCCAAAGCGATAAGAATACGGATCATGAAAGCCTCCAGAAGTCCGGGCGGTCGCGGTAATCGGCGCCGACGAGCGCCTCGCCCTTTTCCATGCCGCCAAGGATGGTGAGATTGGGCCCAAGGGCGCTCAGATCGGCATCGACGACGATCGAGCCTGATCGTCACGGATGAGCGCCAAGCGGCTGTTGCTGCCCGTGTTGAGAAGGACATCGAGCTCCTTCTCCGTGAGGTTCAGCATGGCGTAGTCCGCTGGCTGCGCGCGGATATTGGGGAGCAGGATCTGCGTCGGCACCGCCTCGATGATGGTCTTGCCGGTCCGGGTGCGCTCGAGCTGGCTTGCGTATTGCGTCATCATCACCGCGACCGTGTTCTGTTTGCGCGCTGTCACCAGCCAGTTCGACAGCCGCTCGGCGAAATACGCGTTATCGAGGGCCTTCCAGGCCTCGTCGATCACGATGATGGTGGGGCGGCGGTCCTCGATTTCGCGCTCGACCCGGCGGAAGAGATAGGAGAGGACCGCCATCCGTTCCTTGTCGGCCTCGCTGTCGAGAATGCCGGTCAGATCGAAGCCCACCACATCGCCCTTGAGCGAGAAGGTGTCCTCGAGGCTCTGCCCGAAGATCCAGCCATAGCGGCCGTCCTCGGTCCATTCGAGCAGGCGCTGGTGCAGATCGCCGCCATCATCGGTGGACACAAAAAGCGACGCGAAATCCCGCCAGTTCCGCAGGGCCGGGTTGGTGGCCTGGGCATTCTGGCGCACGACTTCCTGGATGCGGTTGGTCTGCGCCGGGGTCAGCGGCTTGTCAGCGCGGTAAAGAAGCGTGGCAAGCCAGTCCGAGAGCCAGGCGGTGCCGCGCGCATCGGTCTCGGTCCAGAGCGGGTTGAGGCCCGTGGGCTGACCGGCGTTCAGGGAGGCGTAGCGCCCGCCATTCGCGCGGACCGCCATCTCCATCCCGAGGCGGTAGTCGAAAACGAAGATCCGCGCCCGCGCGACGGGCTTGCGTCATGAGAAACGCCGAAAGCACAGACTTACCTGACCCGGGCCGCCCCATGATCAGGCTATGGCCGCTTGTCGGTTCTTTGTCGGGCGAGCCTTGTTCGTGATAGGAAAACCGGTAGGCGCTTTGCTCCGGCGTGGCAGATAGGTGATGACCCGGCCCCAAGGGGTTTTCTCAGCGGGTTTGCCCAGCTGGGTCCGATGAAACGCCGCGAAATCCGCGAAGTTGCGATTGGTGACGGCGCTGGCGCGGACGCGCTTGGGCTGGTTGCCGGGGTGCTGGCTGAGGTAATGCGCCTTGGCCGCGACCCGCTCGCCGATCATCTTCACGCCCTCGGTCGCGGCGGCGTTCACGATCTCCGCGCTGAGGGTTTGCAGCTCTTCGAGCGTGTCGCAAAAGAGCGTCACGACCATGTGATGCTCGCCGAAGCTTTGGCGCTTGGCCTCGAGATCATCGGCGGCGATGTCGAGGGCTTCCAGGAGCGAGAGGGCTGCGTCCTGGCTGGCCTGCATCTGGCGCTTTTGCCGCTTGATGCGGCCCGCATGAGGTTCGAATTGATCGGCGTGAAGGAGTGCGTCACGATCATGTCGACCGGCAGGTTCAGCATGTCGAACATGGTGCAGGAGGTGCCTTCCGAGTATTCCCCGATGGTGAAACTCTTGCCGTAGCGATGCCCCACGACGCCTTCGGAAAGCTCGAAATGATCGCCGTGAAACGTCACGCGGGTATTGGCGACGTTGAAGGACAGAAAGCCGTAGGTGTTGGCCGGGTAGAGCGGCAGCTCGGTGCCCGTGTTGAGCGCGCCCAAAAATCCCACCAACTCTCCCGATCCGGCTGACAGCAGGCGCGGCTTGAGCTCGGTCAGCCCCGAGAGGAAGACGTTCACGGCCTCGCTGAGGCGCTGCTGGCGTTTGCGGGTCTCCTCTCTCAGGCGGTCCGGTGCGCTGCGGCTGAGGAACGGCAGGAGGCTTTTGTGCGGCGGGCGGTGAATGACGGTGAGCGTCAGTGTTTTGTCGCGGAGCCCGCTGGTCTCGAGTTTCGCGCGCCAGCGCCGGTCAACCTCGCCAGCGAAGCTGTCCTCACGGATCGGGTCGAGATCAGGTTTGATGGCCTTGGAGACCTTGTGGACGTAATAGCTGAATTCCGGCCCGAGCTGCGCGACGATGCGGGCAAAAAGTGCCGTCAGTTTGTCGAGATAGGCATCGTCCGTCGTGTAGCTGTTGATCCCCTCGAGCCGGATGCAGCGGAAGAGTTCGTTCACCCGAGTCCGCACGGTCTGGTCGTCAACGAGGCTCACATAGGGCAGCATATGCGCGAGGCGGGTCTCGCGCGCATACCAGTCTGGCGTCATTGTGCGGGCATCGAGCGCAGCATCACGGGCGTCATCACGGGGCATAGCTGTCCCCGCCATGAATGGACCTGTTGCGCGTGGGCGGTGTCTCCTGCAGCGCCGTCACCATCACGTCGATGAAACGCGGGTCCCAATCTGCGGCCTTCCAAAGCAACGGGTAGAGCAGGGCCGCGACACCCAGCACCGCGATGTGCTGGACCCAGACGAACAAGAGCACCGATCCGAAGAGCCAGACCATCGCGTACATGATGGGCAGGCCCAAAAGCTTCGGCGGGCGCACGAGCCCGAGAAAGAGAGGCGAGCGTTCAGCCACCGGCAAAGACCGCGGCAACGATGGTGGGGGCGGCCGCAACACCGGCGATGCCCACGAGGACCCAAAGCGCCTGGCGCAGATCGATGATGTTGAAGAACCAGCTGAGAAAGACCCCGAGAACGGCAAGCGTCGCGATGACAACGCCAAGTGGGCCAGTCAGCGCATCGACAATGCCCTGCAACAAGCTCTGGATCGGGGAGAGATCGATGCTCTGTGCAAGGGCGGGCTCGGCAATGAACAGGAATAGCGCCAGCGAGGCGACAAAGAGGTTTGAAATCTGTTTCATGAATTTGATCCTTCCAATCGGGCCACGACAGCCATGACGCGGGCCACGTGGTTCTGGGTTTCTCGGTAAGGGGGAATGCCACCGTGTTGGCGCACGGCGTCGGGACCAGCGTTGTAGGCCGCCAGCGCCAGATGCGGATCGCCGAACGTCTCCAGCATCATCGCGAGGTAGCGGGCAGAGCCGTCGAGGTTCTGTTGGGGGGTCACGCGGGTCAACGCCGAGGTCGCGCGCTGTTGCGGGCATCAATTGACCGAGGCCGATGGCACCTGCACTTGAAATCGCATCCTGCCGGTAGGCGCTCTCAACCTCGATATTGGCCCGATAGAGAGCCAGCCAATCCGTCACGGAAAGCCCCCGCGCGACGCAGGCCGGGATGGCCGGCATAGCGCAAAGCCGTGGTCTGAATCCCGGAGAGGACATCTGCGTGGGGCAGGGGAGTCGGGCGGGCAAGGGCCGCGACTTGGACGCCCTCTTGCTCGGCCTCTAACTCGCCGAAGATAGCGATCCCATCGTAGGCCGAACCCTGACCAATGCCGTCATTGTAGTTCCGGGCAAAACCGCTCTGAGACCGGGATGGGGTCAGAGAGCCGTCGCTCTCCATGACCAGGACCATTTGCGCTGAGGCTGGCGCGGCGACCAGCCAGAGACAGACAAGGCTAGGTGTCAGCGCCCTTGTCTGATGGGGCTTTTTCTGACGGCGCAAGTTTGTGCGTACGGCTTGTGCCCGCCTCAAGCGGCAGATCGACATGCGCAAAGCCAAGGCCAATGAAGAATGACACCACGCCGGAGATCGTCTTGAACTCGCGGATCTTGATATCGTTGTAGGTCGTCCGAGTGCGGGCGGTGACGAGGAGCTTTTCCACGCCTTCGTTGGTGACCACACGCATGATCCAGACCCCGTAATAGCTGGGGGCCTTTCTTGTGTGCCGACTCCTGGCACAGGATTTCTGCGCTATAGCCGCTTTCCACGAGTTCGCGGAACCTGGCTTCCGTAACCACATTTGGTGCTTCGATGTCCCAGTTCATGGCCCGGCTCACGCTTTCTCCAATGGCGCGACCCCAGGCATTCCTACTTGAAGCCAGAGTTACGATAGTATATTATCAACCGCAAGATGTAATATCGTGCTTTAGCTGTAGTTTGGTCACGCAAACACTAGTCACGGCCAGTGTCTGCGATCAAGGAGATAACAGGTTTGAGAAACCCAAGGTTGACATGCCTGCTCCCATTGCAAGCTATGGCCCTTCTGATCTGCGTTCCCGGACCGGTTTTGGCGGAATCCTGCTTTGCGCCATCCCGCCCTTTCCTGCCAAGCGATTCGCAGGCCGCGCGGGACTATGCGGATATCATCCGTGGCGATTTCGAAGACTACATCCAGGATATCCAGAGCTACTTCCGTTGCCTCGACAGCGAACGCGCCCGCGCTTTCGAGGAAGCGCGCGAAGTCAGCGAGGAATATGGCCGATTTCTACAATCGGTAGGGGATTGATGGGCAACCTCGGGAGCATCAGACTTGCAGCCCATGGAAACCAGACGCCGATAACACCCTCATATATCTACTTTTTAGATAACAGATTTCATCCGCTAGCGACGTCACAAAAGGTATGTGACGCGTGGCAAAGACAATCAGAAGCACGGGACAGGTGGCACTTTGCCAGGCGTTGGTCGACGCGCGTAAAAGCGCAGGCTTGGGCCAGGACGACTTGGCGGACAGGCTCAAGTGCCATCAATCTCTCGTGGCACGCCTCGAAAGCGGTGAACGCCGGATCGACGTCGTCGAACTGGTCGTTCTGGCGCGCGCCATCGGCTTTGACCCCTTCGAGGTTTTGGCGATCGTCGAAGCCGCCACGGAGCCCGACCACAGGATTTAAGCAATTTCATCAATCGAGAGCACGGGAGCTGACTTCTCCCGTTGTGAATTCGTTACCGCGAGGACGAACAGTGACCGATTTTAACGAGGCCCGGCATATGGTTGCAGCAAACGCTTTGGATCTGAGCTGTATCCGCAACGCCAATTTGCAGGAAGTCAGTAAACAGTGAACGAAAATGAGGTCGAAGGCGTCGCGATCGCCAATTTGATCGCAGCCGATGAAAAAAAACCATTGTCGGCTGGGTATATCGCTGGAACACAGGTGCTCTGGCAATCCGGTGGGACATGCATGGCCCACAGCGCGTCTCAAGGATTTACCCGGATCTTAGCGATGCCGATAAAGCTGAAATCGACTTCGCGTCTCTCACGCAGCTGCCCTGTCGCGACGACTGACATGGAAGACTATGGCCTTTATGGCCGTCGATTGTGTGCTTGTGCCTGCGTTACAGGTTTAATCTTTACAAGGCTCTGTGCGACGTCGCGGCGCCTCAACAGTCAGTAATTGACCTGCTCGAAGCCGTAATTCCCGCTATAGTCACGCCACTCCGCGAAGACGGATCTGTGATAAATGCTCGGACAGTGCTCGCCCCATCGCTCGAGACCGGCATGCGCAGCAGGCAGCGCTGCGGGTGACGACGCCCTCCAGGAAAAATCGCCCTGGATCCCGTAGGTGCCGAGGACAACGACGGCACTGCGGTTGCAGTCGCCATCTCGCCCGGATTCGTGCTGGCGAGCATAACGAACGTCAAAGACGCGAATAGAGCGCACGAAATTGAATTCCGGCCCGCTGATATCGATGTCGGCGCGGTCTTCTACGAGCTGGAGGGCGTAATCAGCCTTACGAGGTTGTCCCAAGCCGCGTTGGAGCCTTTCAGCCCGAGCATTCCGCCTGCCTCGGCTGCCTGATCAAAAAGCGGGGTTGAAGAGTTTGGTGGGGTTCCTGAACCACCATATAGGGCATCGAAGATCCGGTCCGTGGGGCGCGACCTGGCAGGACCATCGTAAGACGCACCCATGGGGCAGCGCCAAATCTGAAGCGGCGGCTCCACCGGCCAAGGTGTGATGCGCCGGATGAACTCGGCCCGCGCGCGTGCGCATGGCACAGAAGCCGGCCAGCCACCGGACAAACACAGCAAGATGGCGCAGTCGATCGGATAGGTTTGGGCGCGGGCTTGCGTGGGAACTGTTGGGCCGGACAAGGCGAGAGCTAAAAAGGCCGCCAGAGCGAGGTTTTTGAATTCGAAACGCATGGCAAGGACCCTTGACAATCTTCACCCAGCATACATACGAAAATATACTATTGCAACATTGATGATGCGTATAACAGTTGCGGTGATCAGCAAGATCGCGAGCTGACAGCGTCGGCTTGCCCACCCTGAGGAAACCATGCGTTCCAGCGATTAGCCTTGATCGCATTGATTGCGATGATTACACTCCTATCAGGAGGAGATCATGGCAAGCATTACCATCCGGAACCTTGACGATGACGTGAAGCGCCGCCTTCGCATCCGTGCGGCTGAGCACGGCCGTTCGATGGAAGAGGAGGCGCGCGAGATCTTGCGCCATGTTGTCGGCGAAGCGAAGCCATCCCACGATCTTGCCGCGGCCATCCGCGAGCGGGTCGCGCCTCTGGGTGGCGTTGATCTCGACCTTCCGCAGCGTGAAGCCATGCGTGAACCGCCCGCGTTCGACCAGGCCTGACGCATGATCATCCTCGACACGAATGTCCTCTCTGAGCTGTTGCGCCCGGCTCCCGAGCCGAGGGTCGAGCAATGGCTGTCGGCGCAGGACGGCTCAACGTCTACCTGACCTCGATATCGGAAGCGGAACTGCGCTACGGCCTCGCGATCATGGGGAACGGCAAGCGGCGCGCCGCGCTGGTTGATGCAGTGGACAGCATCCTGCGTGAGGACCTTGCGGGGGGGCGCATTCTGCCTTTCGACAGCGCCGCCGCGCAGTCCTATGCCGCCATCTCCGCCGCACGACGGTCCGCCGGGCGACCGATCACCCAGCCGATTGCCAGATTGCCTCAATTGCCCACACCCGTGGTGCCTCCGTCGCCACGCGCAACACGCCTGACTTCGAGGGTTGCGAGATCGACCTGATCAACCCCTGGACTACCGCATGAACGCCGTTGAGATTGAACAAGCCGTTTCCGAACTCGCCGAGCAGCCCTTTGATGCGGCAGAGTTCCCCCTATGCCTTCCTCATGGCCTTCGGAAACAAGGAGACGACAATCAAGCGCCTGCGCACCGGCGCATCGAACAAGTCCGACATCGGCGGCGTCCTGCAGACCAACAACATCCACCTTGCGACCTGCGTCCCGGGCGAAATCGCGGCAACCCTCGCCGCCCTGCGCGAAAGCCCTGCCACCTCCCGCGCCAAGGCGAAGTTCATCCTCGCCACTGACGGCATCGACCTCGAGGCCGAGGACATCACCACCGGCGAGACCATCGCCTGCCGCTACACCGATTTCCCCGATCACTTCGGCTTCTTCCTGCCGCTCGCCGGCATCTCTACCGTCAAGCAGATCCGCGAAAGTGCGTTTGACATCCGCGCCACCAGCCGCCTCAACCGGCTCTATGTCGAGCTGATCAAGGACAACCCCGACTGGGGCAGCGCCGAAAAACGCCACGACATGAACCATTTCATGCGCGGCTGATCTTCTGCTTCTTCGCCGAAGACACCGACATCTTCGTCAGCGACAACCTGTTCACCGCCACCATCGACCAGATGGCGAACCGCGACGGGTCGAACACGCACGAAGTCATCGGCGAGATCTTCCGTGCGATGAACACCGCCATCCCCCAAACGGGCCGAGGCCAAGCTGCCCCGCTGGGCCGACACCTTTCCCTATGTGAACGGTGGCCTCTTCTCGGGCAGCACCGATGTGCCGCGCTTTTCCAAGATCGCGCAGCGCTACCTGTCCCATATCGGCAGCCTCGACTGGACACAGATCAACCCCGATATTTTCGGCTCGATGATCCAGGCCGTCGCGGATGAGGTGGAACGCTCGGTCCTCGGCATGCACTACACGTCCGTGCCGAACATTCTGAAGGTGCTGAACCCGCTCTTCCTAGATGATCTGCGGGCAGAACTGGAGGCGGCGGGCGACAACGCCCGCAAGCTGGCCAATCTGCGCGCCCGCATGGCCAAGATCCGCGTGTTCGACCCGCCTGCGGGTCGGGCAACTTCCTTGTGATCGCCTACAAGGAAATGCGCGCGATCGAGTATGAGATCAACAAGCGCCGGGGCGAGCCGCTGCGCCGCACCGACATTCCCCTGACCAACTATCGCGGGATCGAACTACGCGACTTCTCGGCCGAGATCGCGCGGCTGGCGCTGATCATCGCGGAATATCAATGCGACGTGACCTATCGCGGCCAGAAAGAGGCGTTGGCCGAGTTCCTGCCGCTAGACGCGCAGAACTGGATCACCTGTGGCAACGCCCTGCGGCTGGACTGGCTGTCGGTCTGCCCGCCCACGGGGACGGGGGGGGTGAAGTTTCAAGCGGATGACTTGTTCATGTCGCCGCTGGATCAGGCGCAGATCGATTTCGCGAATGAAGGAGGCGAGACGTATGTTTGCGGAAACCCGCCTTATGTCGGCGACAAATATCAGACCAAGGAGCAAAAGGACGATCTGAACGCGCTGCTACCAGGAAACAAAAAAAGTACGTGCAATTGACTACATCGCGGGTTGGTTCTGGAAGGCATCGGACTTCATCAAGTATGGCGGCTGTTTCGCGTTTGTTTCTACAAACTCGATTTGCAAGGTGTCCAAGTTCCGTTGATCTGGCCCCCGAATTTTTCAGAACGGACAAGAAATATTTTTCGGACATCAGAACTTTCTTTGGGGCAATAATGCGAGCAAGAATGCTCAGGTCACCTGTGTGATCGTTGGGATCGCCGCTGTTGGTGAACGGTCCAAAGCTATTTATGGAGCTGACTTCATGAAGTCAGTCGAAGCCATAAATGCATACCTCACCGAAGGGGCCAATATTATTGTTGAACGTGCCTCTGAACCAATTGCAGAGATAGCGACAATGTTCGGCGGCAACATACCGCGGGATCAGGGCAACCTGTTACTGTCGCCTGACGAAGCGAACGATCTCTTGGAAGGTTTCCCTCAGGCATCTCCTCTCGTGAAGCCAATTGTAGGATCGAGCGAGTTCATCAATGGGCAACAAAGATATTGTCTTTGGATTGAAGATCACCAAGCAGAACTTGCATTCTCAATACCTCCGATTGCGGAACGTTTGGAGCGCATTCGAATCTACCGACAGGGTGGGAGCGAGCGCGGCAAAGCGGGCTTGCTGACGCCGTACAAGTTCGAGCGAACAATCATTGGAGAAGTAAATTCCATCGTCGTTCCAAGCGTATCCTCTGAACGTCGAGAATACCTGCCGTGTGGCTTGATGCCCAGTGACGTTCGCGTATCCAATCTCGCTCTCGCATTATACGATGCCCCCGCTCTGGAACATGGCGCTGATCGCCTCGCGCCTGCATCTGGTCTGGATCGCCACGGTTTGCGGGAAGCTGGAAACTCGATATCGCTACTCTAACACCATGGGCTGGAACACCTTCCCCGTCCCGAAACTGACCGAAAAGAACCGCGCCGACCTGACAGCGGCGGCCGAAGGTATCCTTCTGGCCCGCGAGGCGCATTTCCCCGCCACCATCGCCGACCTCTACGACCCCGAAAAAAAATGCCCGCCAACCTCCGCGCAGCGCATGACCACAACGACGAGGTGCTGGAACGCATCTACATCGGCCGCCGTTTCCGCAACGACACCGAACGGCTGGAAAAACTGTTCGAGATGTACACGAAGATGACGACGAAGGTGAGCGCATGAGCGACTTTAACAGCATGACGTTGATGGCAGCGGGCGAGATGATTGCTGAAATGTCGACACAAACCGCTTTCTCGTCTCTCACCCTAGGGTGGGGTGTTGACGAATTCTGTGGTTCTGGATCGGTAGCATCGAAGGCCATTGAAATGGTTCGGTTCGCAAGAAGCAGTATGGGGGGACGTTCTGTTCCGACGGTCAACGGAAACTGTGACCTAAGCAGAGCCATGATTGAGCATGCAATTACGGCATCCGAGCAAAGCAAGCGCAACAAGCCAGATGTCTGGTTGCGTCTTCTTGCTGGTCTGAAATGGATGGCTTCACACTTGTGGAAGAGGAGGTTCCAGACCCAATGGCAGATCTTCCATTTTCGATGACGCTCCAAGGGTCATTACACAGACTGTTCTCAGGCGGATGCTGCCTGAGGATGTACCTGAGACAGATTTTCGAGAGGCGACCAGCGAAATTGAGGCCTTACTTGGTCGGCACGGGTTGGGCGCCGCCAAGGGGCATTTGGATCAAGCGATTCAGAACTTTTCGCAAGGGAACTGGTCTTCCGCCAACGCGATGATCAGAGATTTCTATCAGGAACTGCTGGACAAAATTGCGGAGTATTTTGGATGTGATCCTAAGGTTAGCGATGACGCAAAGAGGCAATATCTTGCAGATACAAAATCGGGACCGTTCCTACTTCACGAATACAATGAGTGGGAGAACGACAGAGGCAAACCTGCGTACGTATTGGGGTTGTGGGCAAGATTGCATCCGCACGGCAGCCATCCGGGCCTGTCAGATGAAGAAGATTGTGCTTTTCGGTTTCAAATAATCCTGATCACAGCCCGCATATTTTTAAGACGTTTTGATAAGCGGGTGAGAGGTCAATGATCAAAGGTTTTCCCTCCATTTCGATTATTTATGCCACCAACGGTAGCCCGGCCAAGCCGAACGACCTGGGCCGGCGAGCAATACAGGAATGCCCCTACGACAAACGCTACCCAGGCGTGGTGGGTCAGAAAGTGGACACACTATGACCCTTGACCCTGTCATGAGCGCGGAACGCACCCGCAGGTTGGTGGACGATCTGCGTGCCAAACCAGCGGAAACCACATGGATCGAGTTCAAGGAAAACAATGCCGACGGGCCGTTGATCGGCAAGCTGATCTCTGCCTTGTCCAATGCTGCACGGCTGGCCGATCAGCACTATGCCTATGTGGTCTGGGGGGTGCGAGACGGCGATCATGCGGTTGTCGGCACGAGTTTCGAGCCGACCGTGAAAAAGGAGAAGGGGCAGCCGCTCGAACTGTGGGTGGCCAACCACCTCCAGCCGGGCATCGAGTTCCGGTTCGAAGAGGTCGATCATGACGGGCAGCGCCTGATCCTGCTGACTATCCCCGCCGCCGCAACCGCTCCGGTAGAGTTTGACCGGACCGCCTATTTGCGCATCGGCAGTGCCACGCCGCGCCTGTCCGACCATCCGGAACGCCTGCGTGCCCTCTGGAGCAAGTTGCAGCCCTACGCTTGGGAGACAGGCGTCGCGGCGCAGTTCCTGTCCGGCGACGACGTTCTTGCGCGGCTGAATTACGCCAACTACTTCGATCTTACGGGCCAGCCCTTGCCGGATAACAGGCAGGGGATCTTCGACAAGCTATTGGCAGATCGTCTGATCCAGAAAGATGTAAGCGACCGCTGGAACATTACCAATCTGGGCGCAATCCTGTATGCCAAGAAACTTTCCGATTTCGGCCCCTCTGTAGAGCGCAAAGGGGTTCGTTTCGTGGCCTATGCTGGCACCGGACGTGCAGATGACGTGAGCCACCGCCAGGACGGCCAGCGCGGCTATGCAGCGGGATTTCAGGGGCTGGTGGATTACATCGACGGCCTTCTGCCCCGCAACGAATTGATTGGTAAAGCATTCCGCGAGGAGCGTCCGCTCTACCCGTCGATAGCGATCCGCGAATTGATCGCCAACGCATTGATCCACCAGGACATGACGATCACCGGTGCCGGTCCACTCATCGAGTTATTCAGCGATCGCATGGAGATCACGAACCCGGGCGCCCCCCCCTTGGTTAGCCCCCCCGACCGGTTTTTGGACTCGCCCCCCCCGCGTTCCCGAAATGAAGCTCTTGCTTCCTTGATGCGGCGCATGAAACTTTGCGAAGAACAAGGCACCGGCATCGACAAGGTGATCTCGGCGGTTGAGCTACACCAGTTGCCCCCCACCGGATTTCCGCATGGAGGGAGACGCCGTGCGCGTGGTTCTGTTTGCACCACGCCGCTTTGCGGACATGACACCGGAAGAAGCCGTGCGAGCGTGTTACCAACATGCCGCGCTCAAATACGTAGGCGGTCAGAAGATGACGAACGCGACACTTCGGGAGCGGCTCGGCATCGACGACCAGAACGCTGCGCAGGCGTCGCGGGTTATTCGCGCAACGCTGGATGCTGGTCTGATCCGTCCTGCGGATGCTGAACGCCTCGTGCTGGCTATGTCCCCCCCTCATGGGCGTGACAGGGATAACATTTGATCGGGTTTTGATTGTGCGTATGTGGGCTAGAGGGCGTAAATTGGAAAATACATATAAATCATACTGTTACGATAGGCGTGGTGCGGTATCGCTACTTGATCGGGTTTTGATTGCCTGCCCTAAAGCGAATGATTCTGCGCCCCTCAGAAGGAAAACATCATGACAAAGCAAGTTCCTTCCGTCTCTGTCAATTACGCGGCCAATGGAAGCTCGACCAAATCGAACGAGCTTGGCATGCGCGAAATGCAAGAGGGTGCCTATGAGAAGCGGGGGCGAGCAATACCTGCTGATCAAGTCGCCGCCGGCATCTGGCAAAAGCCGCGCGCTCATGTTCATAGCACTCGACAAGCTATACAACCAGGGCCTGCGTCAGGCCATCGTCGTGGTGCCAGAAAAATCCATCGGGTCCAGCTTCAACGACGAGCCACTGAGCAAGTACGGCTTCTGGGCAGACTGGACCGTGCAACCGCGATGGAACCTGTGCAACGCTCCCGGCGGGGATGATGGCAAAGTGGGCGCTGTCGGCAAGTTCTTGGCGAGCGACGACAAGGTTCTGGTCTGCACCCACGCGACCTTTCGGTTCGCCGTGGACAAGTTCGGGATTGAAGCGTTTGACGATCGGCTCATCGCGGTAGACGAGTTTCACCACGTCTCTGCCAACCCTGATAATAAGCTGGGCACGCATCTGGGCGCCCTTGTCGCGCGCGACAAGGTGCATCTGGTTGCGATGACCGGGTCCTATTTCCGCGGCGATGCCGAAGCCGTTCTGTCGCCCGAAGATGAGGCAAAGTTCGATACCTTCACCTATACCTACTATCAGCAATTGAATGGCTACAAATACCTCAAGACGCTTGACATCGGTTATTTCTTCTATTCCGGGTCCTATGCGGACGACATTCTCAAGGTTTTGGATCCGACCGAGAAGACGATCCTTCACATCCCGAACGTGAACTCGCGCGAAAGCACCAAGGACAAGCATCGCGAGGTCGAGCATATCATTGACGCCCTGGGCGATTGGCAGGGAGCGGATCCCATCACAGGCTTTCAGCTGGTCAAGACGCCCGAGGAGCGGGTGCTGCGCATCGCCGATCTGGTCGATGATGAACCGGCCAAGCGGGACAAGGTGTCCAACGCACTGAAGGACCCTGCGCATAAGAACAACCGCGACCATGTCGACATCATCATCGCCCTCGGGATGGCGAAAGAAGGGTTTGACTGGATCTGGTGCGAACACGCCCTGACGGTGGGTTATCGCGCCAGCCTGACGGAGATCGTGCAGATCATCGGCCGTGCCACCCGCGATGCCGAGGGCAAGATGCGCGCGCGCTTCACCAACCTTATCGCGGAGCCCGACGCCGCGGCCGAAGCCGTGACCGAGGCAGTCAACGATACACTGAAAGCGATCGCAGCGAGCCTGCTGATGGAACAGGTGCTGGCCCCGCGTTTCAACTTCACACCCAAGACCGTGAAAAGTGGCCCTGTCGAAGGGTTTGATTACGGTGAGGGCGGCTATGATCCCAACAAGGAAAACGTCGCTTCGACGAGGCCAGCGGGCAGTTCCAGATCGAAATCAAAGGCCTGGTCGAACCCAAGAGCAAGGAAGCCAAGCGCATCTGCCAAGAGGACCTCAATGAGGTCATCACAGCTTTCGTTCAGGACAAGACTACGATCGAACGGGGTCTCTTCGACGAAGAGCTGGTGCCGGAGGAACTGACGCAGGTCCGCATGGGCAAGATTGTCGGTGCTAGGTTCCCAGAGCTAGATGCAGAGGATCAGGAAGCGGTGCGCCAACACGCAGTTGCTGCGCTGAACCTGACCCAAAAGGCAAAAGAGATCGCGCTGTCGAACCGCGATGACACAGAAACAACCGGCAATACCGCCTTGATCGACGGGGTGCGCAAATTCGCAATGGACGTGCGCGAACTCGACATCGACCTGATTGATCGCATCAACCCGTTCGGCGAAGCCTACTCGATTCTGGCAAAGACTATGAGCGAGGAAAGCCTTCGGCAGGTCCAGGCCGTCATCTCGGCGAAAAAAAAGTGCAACTGTCACCGGATGAGGCGCGCGATCTTGCGAAGCGAGCCGTCAAGTTCAAGCAAGAGCGAGGCCGCCTGCCGTCGATTACTTCACCGGACCCGTGGGAAAAGAAAATGGCCGAAGGTGTGGCTTATCTCGCGCGCATGAAGCAGGAAGCTGCCAATGGCTAAGAGTTTCACCGACGAAGATGATGCCCTCCTTGCTGAGCTTGGCGTCGAGGTCGAAGTCAAGAAGCAGCTCAGCCGCACACCACGCGAAGAACGCATCGTCGCAGGTTTTGAGGAAATCTCGCGATTTGCAGAGGAGCATGGCCAGCCTCCCCAACACGGGGAGGATCTTGATATCTTTGAACGCCTCTACGCCGTGCGTCTTGATCGGATCCGCGACTTGCAGGAGTGCCGCGATCTCCTTGCCCCACTGGACGAGCAAGGTCTTCTTGCAGAAACCTTTGCGGCCTCAACGTCGGGCGCCGAAGATCTAGAAGACGATGCCCTGCTCGCTGAGTTGGGCGTAGAAGTAGCCAAGTCACCACTCACAGAATTGAAGCATGTCCGCTCTACAGCCGAGAAAAAGGCCGCCGACGAGGTCGCCAATCGCGAAAAATGCGAAGATTTTTCGAAGTTCAAGCCATTGTTCGAGATGGTCCAGAAAGAACTGGATAGCGGTTTGCGGGAGACCCGCCCTTTCGAGATGAAAGCCGAGATTGAGAAGGGCCGCTTTTTCATCGTCGGCGGTCAGAAAGCCTATGTTACTGAAAAGGGTGAGACCATCACGAATGAGCAAGGTCGTACCGATGCTCGTCTGCGGGTGATTTTTGACAACGGCACCGAGAGCAACATGCTGATGCGCTCGCTCCAGCGCGCGTTGAACAAGGACGGCGCGGGACGCCGAATCACTGACCCATCGGCAGGCCCACTTTTTTTTCGGACCAGACAATCGATGGTGATGAGGCGAGCGGGATCATTTATGTGCTTCGCAGCAAATCCGATCATCCACTCGTCACGGAAAACCGGGAACTGGTGCACAAGATCGGCGTTACCAATATGAGCGTCGAGAAGCGGATCGCCGGCGCGCAGTTGCAGCCGACGTTTCTGATGGCGAATGTCGAGGTGGTCGCGACATACGAGCTCTACAACATCAATCGGTCCAAGTTGGAGAACCTGATCCACCGCATTTTCGAACCTGCACGGCTCGAGATCGAGATCATGGATCGCTTTGGAAGGCCTGTGGTCCCGCGAGAATGGTTCCTCGTTCCTCTCTTTGTAATCAACGACGCTGTCGAAAAGATCAGGGACGGCACAATAACGGCTATCACTATGATCCCCGCGCTGCCGGACTCAAACGGATTTCGGGGGAGATGCCGCAATAGATGCTGCGTGACACTCTATGGCACCTCGACCAGCGGGATGCATGGATCGGAGAAGGATTGCGCTTGAACTCGCGGAATATGGTCGAGCGCCATCACGTTCACCGGCACCCCAGCGTACCGCCAACCTTCTATCTTGCGCCTTTTGTTTTCTAACAAGAGTCGCAGTCGGGGGGGGTAGCGCGCACCCGCGTACATGATAGATTCGCATAATGAAGTTTATGTTAATTATGAAAGTGCTCCTTCAAAAATCCGAGAGTCCATCTTATGTTAAATCTTTAATAAAATCGGCGCTGTTTGAATAGGCAACAAATTTAGAATCAAGTATTCTTCGCACCCACGCCATGGATGATTAGTTCCAGCATTTCATCTGCAATACTCTCTGGGTTAAGCGGCCCTTTCGGATTATACCAGATCGGCATCTGGTTGAAGGCCGAAAAAAAGCACATGTGCGAGGCGCTTTGAGTCGCAATCGCGGATAGAACCGTCTTTGATCCCTTCTGCGATAATACTTTCAAGAAAATTCTGACCGTCTATCATTGTCTGACGCAAATTCTTCTGATTTTCTCCGGTCAGATTGCGCCGCGCTTCGCGCATCAAGCAGAGCCGAATTCGCTCACAACCATGTTCGCATAGACTCTAAAGAATACGCGGATACGATCAAGCCCGTTACCCTGAACTTCCTTTGCCGATGTGAAGCATAGCTCGACCCGCTCCAGCGAGATGCGGGCGCATTGCATCAGGATATCTTCTTTGTTTTTGGCGTAATAATAAAGCGCGGGCTTGGTGACTGCGAGTGCCGCTGCGATGTCATCCATCGATGTCTGTTTGTATCCGACTGTTGAAAACGAATGCGCGGCCAGATTGAGCATGGCCCGCCGTTTCAGCTTTTGCTGGCCTTTGGCATCTTTGGTTTTTTTTGTGCCAATGGATTCTAGTCAAAGCTACTCTTTCAAAACCAACGGGCGGAACCGAAGCACCGCCCGCATTTATCACTGACAGATTAGTAGTCGAGCCCGCGGGCCGCAATAGTCCATTTACCGTCTTCGACTTTTGCCATAATCAGACTTTCGATGCCCTGATGGTCTTCCGGGCCAAAGCTGACCGACTGGCCGCCGATCGGATCAACATAGCTAGTGATCGCTTCGGTTGCGGCCAGAAATCCTTCGGTCGTCAGATCGCGACCAGCAGCTTCGAGCGCCACGGCAATCAGGTCGATGAAAACGTAACCAAGCTGCGCTTGTGGGGCCATCTTTTCACCGTAAATTTCGCTGTAACTCTCCAGGATACGTTTTGCTTCCCCTTCGGAGTCTCCTGCGTTCGCAAAAACAAAAGGCGATACCAGATATAGACCATCCATCGCGCCATCAGCGGCAGTCGCAACTGCATCCATATAGGACACCATTCCAGTCACGAAAGTCGGTTCAAAACCAAGCTTTTTAGATGTTGCAACAACTAGAATTGTATCGCGCACCCCACCCGCCAGAAACACGATATCGCAACCGGCGTTTTTCAATGTGGTTACAGACGAGAGCATATCGGATTCGGTTGCCGAATGCTCCGTTTTGGCCGCGACTTTCATGTCATACTCTGCCAATTGCTGCGTGACGCCAAGCGCCATTGATTCACCAGCTTCATTTGCGAGTTGCGCAATGCAGGGTGTTGAGAAATCACCATTTTCCTTGAAGTATGCAACGCCCGCGCGAAACTGGTCTGTATAGCTGCGAAAAATGCGTATTTCATCGGATCCAATGGTTCATACATCTCGACCTCGGCCGACATCGGGAACATGTTGGGAATTCCCGCTTCAATTTGTTGCGGCATGATCGCTAGGTTCATCGGTGTGCCAAGCGCGCCAACCATCGCAAAAATCTGGTCGCGGCGCATCAGTTTGTTTGCAACCTGAATCGCGCGGGCACCTGATATTGCGTGTCCTCGATTATATCT
>LLEQ01000011.1_pt1 | contig 18969 bp, 28 predicted proteins | sample 595901 | NCBI WGS metagenome assembly LLEQ01 (sample SAMN02919317, study PRJNA255460) | bioreactor metagenome | biome: chemostat; feature: culture 2012_25.3; material: sediment; isolation source: day86 25degC chemostat 2012 inoculated with Wadden Sea sediment taken from... | place: Germany: Bremen ... | reverse complement strand
TCATACCAGTATTCCAGAAATCATCCGCGCGCAGCGCCTCAAGCCCAGGTCAGTTCTCATCGTCAAGCCCTGGCGGAGGATCGAGCAGACATCGCGCATGTGGAATGCCCAGCACTGGGCCATCCTGCACGGCACCGAGCATCTGCTCGAAGTTCCTGTTCGCGAACTCGGGCTGCTCGCGACCCTGCTCGACGAACTGTGGCCCATAGCCAGGGACTGGACAGCCTATGTCGAGGTCGAAAACAGGGCCATATGCTCGGCAATGACCCGCCAGATGCTGTCTTCCGGTCTGTTGCGCGAAATCCGCCGCAACAACAAACTTATCTTCAGCGAAAAGAAGCATCTCGAAAAACTGGCCGGCGCCCTTGAATCTGCGATCAGCGCGCATGACCGCATGGCCGCTGCAGCGCGCCTCGCAAGAGGGAATCTGCGGCCATCATCCTGACCGCGCGGCCCGATCTTCGGGCCGACGTCTGATATCACCATTGCAGCCGTCAGCGCCGGCGCCAGACTACCCGCACCCCTCCGGAAAGGATTTCACTCATGACTTCAAGTATTCGTCTCGCCCGCGCAGCCGACTATCCGGTCGACCGCCTCGTCGAGTTGGAGACCGGATCGCGACCGGCGAGAGTTTTTCCGACACAGTCGAACTCGTCCATGTCGGGATCGGCGAGAAAGTACCGCAAGGCTCCCTCTTTGCCTATTGATGCGCATCACGCCCTATGCCGGCGGCGACAGCTCGATCTCGATCCGCTTCCTCGTTGCGGTGGACGTCTTCATCGCCGCGCGCAACTGCCCGCAATGTCTGGCACGCCGACCTGCTCGACTGGATCGAACAGGAAACCGAAATGCCTGATTGGATGGATGCTATATAGAAGAGGCTAAGACCAGCGGCATCATCGTTCAGCGCGGCCAGGACAAGAAGGGTGAGATCACCTGGAGGAATGCCTTCGACGGATTGCCCTTCCTCGTTCATGCTGCACAGCGCAAGGGCGAGAGTGATCCCCGCGCCGACTGGCACACAGCGATGATCACTACCTATTCGCAAATGATCCCACAACCCGACCTTCAATATCGCACCGCAGACTGGGCCTCATGGGAGGAGGCCGATCCCCTTAAACCCTATGTACGCGCGGTGATCGAAAGCCTCAGTGAGCTCAAGCGGCCGGTCTGGGTGCATGACTGCCCCCATCACCCCCTGGGGAATGGTGAGCGATGCGCTCGCTGTCGAGGTCGAGGACGATATCGACGGCATCTCCCGCTCAAAGGTCGAGAGCGAAGAAGACGAGGATGCACTTGAAGATGCGCGCTACGCGGCCGAGAAGGCTCGCATCGCCGTCTCGGCGGGATTTCCGTCCGGATATCTCGGTAATATCGACCCACATCTTTTCGCCGAGATCCACACGGCAATTCATCATCTCGGGGGCGGCGATCCCAGGCTCGGGATGGAGCGGGTCATCGCGAAGATGGGTGTGCAGCAAGAGCAGGACTGAGTGTATATCGCCTCCGGATCCGCCCGTCGCTTATGGGCGGGCCGGTCCGGGGCGATGATCCGGCAAGGCAACATGGCCAGAAGCGCCGGGAAGGCGGGAATGGAGTAGATCATCTTTCTATCCTGCTCGCCAAATGTCTCATTGTTACCGCCTGTGCGCGGTCAAACCCATATTCAGGCGGGGCGCTACGGCGATACCGCAATCCACGAAAGGAACCAGGATGTCGAATATCACGGGAAAAGACTGATCGAATACGGCTTCGAGCCCGACTCATGGTTCGGAGAAATTCTTGCCGAGGCCAATGCCAAAAAAAACTATCCCTGAGTCAGACCCTCAAACTGGCACAGGGCCGCGTCGACGCCATCACGGCGGCCGAGCAGAGCGGCTGGCACGGGAAATCCCGCTGCGTTCGGAGCCTCTTGCCTACAACCTCAACATCACCACCGAAAACGAAGGCGAAGCGGCCAATGTCGCCGCCGTCAAGGCAACTTTCGATGAGCTGATGCGCACGCCGACCCTCGAACAGGGCGCGGTGATGCCCGATGCCTGTCCGGCCGGCCCGATGGGAACGATTCCCGTAGGGGCGTAGTGGCGGCACGCAATGCGATTCACCCCGGCATGCATTCTGCAGACATCTGCTGCTCGATGACTGCAACTGTGATTGACGGCGTCAGCCGGGCGAATTGCTTGATGCAATTCATTCGGTGACCCACTTTGGTCCTGGCGGACGCAAGCGGCATGAAGAAATTCCTCTGCCAATCGATCTGCGTGAGGCATTTGCAGAAAATCCCTTCCTCAATAATCAGAAGATTCAGAGCCGCGCAAGATCCGACTTTACAACATGTGGGGACGGAAATCATTTTAATTTCTGCGGTTTGTCGGAAGCCACCGGAAAAACCGTACTCGTCAGTCATTTCGGTTCTCGCGGGCCTGGTGCTCTGCTTTACAAGGCCGGCATGGTCGTGGCAGAAAAATTCCGGCAGGAATTTTCTCCTGAAACATTAAAGGATAATGCCTGGATCCCGCTGGACACCCAGGAGGGTCGCGACTACTGGGAGGCGCTGCAAATCATTCGCGAATGGACCAAGCAAAGCCACGCCCATCTGCATGATGCAGCGATCGCTGCACTGGGAACCCGCGCCAACGCCTCCGAGCGAATCTGGAATGAACATAACTTCTGCTTTAAGGAAGATGATGATCATGGCAGCCTGATCTGGCACGCCAAGGGTGCCACGCCTATTCATAACGCCCTCCTGCCGGATACCTGCGGCACCCAGATCGTACCGCTCAACATGCGCGAGCCGATCCTGTTCGTACAAGGTAAGCGCAATGCCACCAATATCGGCTTTGCACCGCATGGCGCCGGGCGCAACCTGTCGCGCACTGCGCATAAACGCACAGTAGCGGAGGAAAACGATCAGGCGGTGTTTGACAGGGAAACCCAAGGCATCGATGCAAGGTTCTTCTCCGGTGAGATCGATGTCTCGGAGCTGCCTTCGGCCTACAAGAGCGCCGAGCGCGTCCAGGAAGACATGAAGGCATTCGGCCTCTGCGATGTCACCGACCGGATCCTTCCACACGGCGCGATCATGGCCGGCGAGCAGAATGATCTGCCGTGGAAAAAGAAGGCGCGCGCCAAGGCCGAAGCTCGAATTCGCAAAGAGCCTCCGGCAAGTAACCTTCTTTGAAGATCGTCACAATAAAAACAGGGGGCGCAACCTGAATGGGTTGCGCTCCACTTATCCGTCAAGGAGCCAGATATGCCGCGCACCGATTACCGCCCAAGCATTGGCGAGACTGTTTTTGTTTCCCTCTCGGGAAATGCCCCACTCCTGATTACCATCACCGGTTTTCATTTTCACACTTATCTGAAAGAAGACGTGATGGACTTCGATCGTCTTGATGGTTCATCAAGCTGGTCAAGTTACAAAGGTCAAACCTTCTTTCCAGAGGTGTCTGCAGATACCCCTTATCTATATTTTCTGGTCCTGAACTGTGAAGATTACGATGGGCGATCCGACTATCGCGACGAGGCGTTTTTCTTCACCCCAGAGGCAGCATTCGCACATCTCACGGCTTTGGAGACAGGAGAAATCAAACCTGAGAATGTGTCCTCACACGACAATCCTGATTATATTATCGAGGTCCGAAAAGTGACCTGAAAAGCTGCAGTGAGTTGGCTCCGTTATTTCTGTAACTTTATTCCCGCCCTGTCTGTCTGATCTTTCGGTATCGCCGCTTCCAAACGAGAGCGATGCCTCAAGACAGAACACAAGACATCTCCGTACTCCGAAAGTTGCAAATTGCATTCCGGGGCGCGCATCTCCACAAATACCTCAAGGCGCCTAATGGCGCATTCGCCGAAAGGAACTATAATGACTGCTGAAAAACGCCGCTTTGGAATGCACCAAAACCTGCTTTACGACGTTATCCTGCGTCAAGCCGGCACCCTTCAAAAGGCCATTCTCGAGGGTGTAATGAATGCTATTGACGCCGGAGCAACCTCTTGTGAGATTCTTCTCGATACGCATAAATTTTCCATCTGCGATGATGGGCATGGTTTTCAGTCCCGCCAGGAAATCGAGGATTTTTTTTCGAAATGTTCGGCACCCCTCACAAGGAGGGGGATGCAACCTATGGTAGATTTCGGATGGGCAGAGGCCAGATGATGGCCTTCGGTCAAAATATATGGCGCTCGCGGACCTTCGAGATGGACGTAGACATCAAGGGGCGTGGTCTTGACTATGACCTTTTCGAACGCGACGAAGATTACGCCGGCACCCGGATCGAGGTTGATCTCTATGACGTAATCTTGCCATCAGACCTTGAGCGTATCAAATCAGAAATCCGTCGCTTTGTCGCCTGGGCCCAGATTCCGGTCAAGCTCAATGGTGAGCAGATCAACAAGACACCGGAGAGTGGTAAATGGGACTTTGAAGATGAAAACGCCTATTATGCCCTCTCGTCTGACCGCCAGCAACTGGCTGTCTACAACCTTGGCGTGTTGGTCAACTCTTTCTGGTCTGGTCGCTTTGGCATGGGCGGTACCGTTGTCAGCAAGAAACAACTCGAAGTGAACTTCGCGCGCAACGACGTGCAATCGACATGCCCAGTCTTTCGTCCAATCAGCGCCCATATCAACAAGGTGGCCGGAAAAGGCGCGCGGAAAAAGACCAAGCTCACCGCTGCCGAGCGCGACATGCTGACCCGCGATTTCCTCGCCGGCGACCTGGACGCAGCCACCGCGGCAAAACTGCGCTGCCTCACGGATGTCACCGGGCGCAGCTGGCCAATCGACAAGCTGGCGCAGATTCCCCATTCCTTCTCCAATCGCCTGATTGTTGCCGAACGCGGTGACCAGATGATTGAAACCGCGCAGCGCCGCGGCATCACCTTCTCGATCGACGAGGCCACCCTGGAACGTTTTGGTGTCACCGACGGAAAGAGCTTTCTCAGCCGCGTCGCGACCGCTGCCGCACTGATCATCCGCAAGAATGACAGCGTCGACAATTACAGCGCCCGATATCGACTATCCCAGATCGCCGAAAATCTCCTGACGGATGTCGAGAACATTGATCGCAAAACTCTCGGGTCCTTCATCTCCGACGATCACATCGGTCTGGAGCAAAAAGAACTGACACCGGACAATAAGATTATTCTGTCCGCCATCGATCGCGGTTATTCCAAGATGATTCAAATGCTGAACCTGTCGAGATATGAAGACCGTATCTTCAAGACGCGCCAGATCAAACTCGGAAAATCCGACACAGCTCTGGCCTGGACTGATGGCCTGAAGACAATCTGGATTGATGTCGAACATGCCCGCCTGTTGCGACGCGGTATGCCTGGGGCATTCCAGATCGCCATGACGCTGCTGCACGAGCAGCTGCACGAGGGACCCGATACCGGAACCCATCAGCACGACATGGACTTTTACAAGGCATTCCATGACATGTCTGGACTCAATCACGATCCGGTCGGAGCTGCTGCAGACCGCATGATCACGATTTTCGTTGCCAAACTAAGACAATCGAAGAAAAAAAATCAGTAGGGCGCTCCTGGCACGCGATGACAACGATATCGCCATAGATGCGTTGCGACAGGAGATTGAAGAGGTCGAAGCGGCCTGATCCATGGGCGTCATCCGACAGGGTGGCGCCTTTTTTTTCTTGCGACTATCGCCGACGCCCCTTCAGATTGCGCAGCCGCTGCTCGATCCGGCGGCGGGCGCGGATTATGAAATTCGACACCACGGGCTGAAGGGTTGGAAAATCGACCGCAAGCAACAACAGGCCGATTGGCAGCATCCAGATTCCCAACACCGGCAAAAATGACAAGAGACCACCCGCAATCAGCAGCAATGCCAGGATCGGGCGGATAAGCCACAACCCGTCCTGCAGGAGGTTGTGAATTGGTCCACGAAGAACCGGGAATTTTCGCTCCAGCATGGCGAACTGGCGCAGAAGTCTGCGGCGTTGGCGGATTTTCCTTTCAGTGCGCTTCGACGATGGCATGCGAAGAATATGAGATCACAATGCGTGATCCCGAACTCCGGTCGGACAGGATCAGGTTTGCACATCACTAACCACGGAGCCACCTCCTTCAAGAATAATACCTGCGCGGCATCAGGGACTCACCGCACCAACAAGGAACTATCATGGTAAAGATCGCATCACACCACCTTCCCGGGCATCCGCTACCATCGCCTGACGCATACAATCCGCTTCAGGCCTGGCCGGATGACGTGACCGTGCAATGGGGTGATGGCGGACTGGTTCTTGGCGAAACGAGTTACACCACGGCATTTTTCGAGGCATTTCCGGAGAGCGGCGGCTTCATTCGCGGCGAAGGCAAGAATATCGAGGATGCCGAAGCGGATGCTTTTGGTCAATTTCAGCGCGAAACTGCCTGTGAACACGCCTGGAGCCGGAAACACTACACCAATGGCGGTGGCATATGCCTTCACTGCGGCGGATTTCGCAGCAATGTCTTTCCCGCCATTGTGAAGCTCGGTGACTGGAAATCCCCCCCGCCCACATGGACTGAACTCAATAGCATCATCTCCGGGTGGTTACGTCTCACTCCGCGATGCAACACCGTCGAGGGGCGCAAGCATATCAGGCGACGCTACCTTCGCGCCCGTGTTGCCGGCATTGCCCTGCCAGAAACACCCGACGGCATGATGACAGATGACCAATTTCTCTCTTTGGTGCGCGATCCATACCGGGAGGCCTGTCGTGAGGCGGTTGCCACCTGGCTCAAGGAAGACAAACACGACCTCAGTGCTATTACTCTGGAATCACTCTGGCGCAGCATTGAACATAGTCGTGCCAGCGACTCAAAGCTCACCTCACAGTAATCACAATGCACGGCAAGATTATTACACCCGCCTGATAGTCTCTTTTTGAAAATCAGGCGGCGCGCATTTTCAATCCGTCGACAGGCCAAGCACCATGGAGGATCTAAGTGACCCATCCCCCGACCAGCACCGGAAAGACTTGCGCCCATATCCAGGCCGAGCGGCGAGGTTATGTCGTTTTGGCAGCTATCGTAATTTTGACCTGCACACCCGCCTGGCTGTGGATGATCCCAGGTATCTCACTTGATCCTGGAGTGTCGGCCGCTGGTGTTATCATGGTATGGATGTGGAATTTCTGGTTTCTTGGACCAACGCAACTCCTTATAGTCGGTGCAATCCTGTTTCACTCCCCTGTCGGGTCAGTCGCGAAGTGTCAGGAACTCGAGAAGTTCGCTCTCGGACTTGCTCTCGAACGGGGTCTCTCAAAACCACAAAATCTTTCCGTTAAAATAGATTTCCTTCACGGCATTCATCTCAGCGCCTGTTTCCGGGATAGTGGCGACAAGCAAATCTGGCTCGACCAGGAAGATTGCAACGCACTCCTTGACCTACTGACTGGAGATGGCAATATCTATCACCTGGCAGTCGCAGCCCCTACCATCATTCCATTGCACTGGCCCGAAATTTCAGCCCATGAAAAAAAATTGCGCTGATGACCTCGGTTCATACCCAGCGCCAGGCTGCCCGGGATCGTCGAGCGCGATCGTTTACTATCAACAATGAAATCCAGAGCTTCCGAGATCAAATTTAGAAGATGAACTTCCGGCTGCATTTTTTTTCACCCTGGCGATCGATCCAATGTTCTCTTTGGTTATCCAAGAGGACAATACATGCAATCCCAGACGCCCGCCTGTCAGATCCTGGCCTTTCCGCTTCAGCGCGTACGCCTGGAATTCGCCAACGCCTGAACGCCATCCGGCGCGCCATCGACGAAGCAGAAAGTGTCGCAACATGGCAGGCTGGTGAAAATGCCGTTACCCCCAAAATTTGTGGCCGCCCTTATTCCATCCCTTCGCAACCTGTTTGAAGCCTCCGATACCGAAGTGGCTGAAATTGCCATCCAGGTCTCCATCCTGTGCATGTATGTCATACAGAGTGGCGACTGGCCGGAAGAAGATCGCCTCGCCGACCTCCTCGACATGCAGCATTGTGCACGTCTTCTCGAGGTCGCACATGATGACGAACAGATGTGCATGAGTTCCTGATCATCAGCGCACCGCCTTCTGGCAGGCACAGCCACGCGCCGCAGTTCAGGAAATTTACTACATCGGGGCTTCCCGACCCATTTTCCAGACATGAGGTTGCGCAGATCCAGCACCGATCACTGAGGAACAACAATGCCACCCCTTCCTGAAAAAGACGAAGATATTTTTTTTCACGACTTGGCAGTTATGCCCACTTGTGTATCGACAAGCTGCGCGGAACATCCCATCTGGTCGAGGCTAATTTCGATGTGGGCGGCAAGACAATGCACAGCTACCTGCGCACCCATCGCAATAAATACCGGCGCAATGTCGGCGCGCATTTTCTGAAATATCTCTATGAGGAAAGCCCCGAGGTGCTTGCTGGATTTGCCGAAAAGCATCGTGAATACGGCTGGCACTTCCCGATGACATCCAGAGAACTCCTGGCCCTCAAGAGGGCGCGCGACGCAACCTGTGCTCACAGTCATATTTCCGAACTACGCTACTCCACGAATATCTTCAACCAGCTTGCCAACAAGCGACAACTGATCAGAATGCTCGGACTTGGCGCCGTTGCCGCTCCGCCGGCATCCTGCTTGGCCTCGGCGAGTTATTCTTTTTCGCCAAGGAATATACCAAGGACCTTCTGAGTAATATTCTTGGCATTTCCTGGAGTGAAGAGGAACCCGAAGACAACGGTGAGTTTGTCGATCTCGCAAACGAGATTACTGCCAATGCAATGAATGCGGATGGCTCACTCAATGCCGAAATCGTTGCCAGCAGAATTGCAGATCTTGTCACCAGCCTCGAAGAGGCTGCGAGCGCCTCAACAGTGGTGAAATACATGAATGCCGACACTTCCTATGTTGTTGGCATCATTAGCGGCATCCTGATTTTGATCATCGGGCGCGGCATGGTCAAACTCGCACTTGAAGGTGTGACGCAGACCGTGAGCAAGGTCGATGAGCTGGTGCGCGATATGGATGATTTCTGCGAATGGAAACTCGGGCGCTCACCTTTCCCACCAACAACCCCCCTGGTCTTCCAGGAGACCTGATCATGAAGCCGGTCACAATCCTTACTCCAAAAGATTTTCCTTCGGACTTTCGGGTGAAGGATTGACACCCATCTCCAATCTTAAAATCTTATCAGCAAGAAAGCCCTCAACATGAATAAAACTCTCCTTATCATCCTCAAGATCCTGATGCCGATTGCCCTTCTCGGCGGCGCTTTCTACCCGCAATACGGTGCGGCGTGGTATATCTTTTCCAACTTCATGGCGATGCCAATCGTGTGGATCGTCGTGATCGCAATATGGTTTGCCCTGCTGGCACTCAACCTGCCTCTGCGTCAGGATCAGTTTCGCATTGTTACAACGACCTCCATTTTGGCAATTTCCGGAGCAACGCTTTGGGCATTGAGCAATAATGGCTACTTTGATGTCACCAATCTGAACTCCTGGGCGATCGCTGCGATTCTAATTTCCGGCTTCATCCTCGGCTGGTGGACTGTTTCCGTTCCACTTCTGCGCAAATGGCGCGGTATCTTCGTCACAGATAACAGCGATGAACCAATCGAGGGCTGATCCAGTCTTGCCGACCCGGGTGTAGGAATATGCGCCCGGGTCAAATCCCTCCCCCTATGCCGAGGAGCATTTCCTATGCATAACCCCGATCCGTTCATCCTTCTGTCAGATGCAAAATACGCATTGATTCATCACCATGACAGGGCGGCGGGGATCGCCCTGGGCCAGAAAGCTCTCGATATTTTCGAAAGAGACGGAAGCATTCGCTCCACATCCTGCCGGAACGCAGTGCTGAAATGCGGCATTGTCGACCTGCTCTCCGACCTGTCCATCAGGGCTGGTGGAAAATTATCCTGGGATAATTTCGAATCCGCCTGGCAGCATTCAATGGCATCATCTGCACTTATGGTTGACGGACTGCTATTTCTGGATGAGATGCGCCGCCAGGACGTCTATTATGGTCAGATCTACCCACCACTTCTTGATCTTGCCAGACGCAACCAGGATATCCATCTCCTCGAATGGTTGGTGAATAATGCCTTTACAGCCATAGACCCGATATGCGTGATGCCCATCTTGATTGATACGGCACTCTATCACACTTCGTCCATGGCGCCAGAACTTGCGATACTACTGCGCCAAAGGCTGCCGGGCATTCAGTCCATCCTTCACATCATGTTCGCCACTTGCAATCGCGCCTCGCTCGAAAAACTCGCCTCAATCTGCATATCGTGTGATCTTGATCCAGACATCACGCTGAGCCTTGCTCAACGATCAGACATGCCAGAAAAAGTGTATGAAATTCTTGTTCTGGGAAACTCTTGGCACGGGCGCCTTGAGGCCAGACGACGAGAACCTGATCTTGCGGCCCTGCTCAGTCGCCCAGTTGATGGCAAATTCATGGACTCCATTAGCCTTCCCCTGACCGTTAGGTGACCCGCAAAATCAAAGGGGCACCACCAGGCATCCTTAAATATCACGATCCACCCACATGAAGATGTCACACCCACTTATCGATAATAGGTGAAAATATGATTGTCATTCCTGAGCTCAATCTTCTCTTGATTCAACCTCCCAGAACCGGCTCTACATCCATGCGACAGGCTGTACTTGCAAGATATCCACGGGCAAAATCCATCTTTCGCCACATGGAACGCGACGGCATTCCCAGCGAATGGAGTCACCTTGATGTGGCTTGTATCATTCGCCATCCTCTTGAGCGACTACACTCACTCTGGCGCTATATGCGCGTGCAGCGCCCCGAAGACCACAGCGACACCGCCTGGGCCATGAGGGTCGCGCACGATGCGGACCGCCCATTTAATGACTGGATTGTCAAAAGCCGCGAACCTTTCAATAACCGCCCCGTCAGCAACATTTCAAATCCAGGTTATTACGATGTGAAACACTACACACCCGCCACTCGAAAGAGTCAGATGAATTGGGCACGGCCGGACATCGGCAAGGTCGAGGTTCTGACCATGGAGAACACCCCTCTCCTGAACCGCCGCCTTGACATTGATTTGCCACACCTCAATGCGGCCCCCAAATCACCCATCGATAAACTCGATGACGACGCCCGGGAAATCATCAACAAGTTTCATTCCTGGGATTTGTCATTTTACCCGAAACAAACGCCTCATCCACAGCGCAAGAAAACTCTCACGCGCGCATGACCAGGAAAACACTATGACCCCGAAAGATTTCAGCCGCATTGCCCGTGACAACGGCCTGACCTGCAAACAGCTCATCAAACTGAGCATGTGTCAGTCCGAAATCTATCACCGTATCCGCTTTGACGGGTTAGCCAATTTTCCTGAAAGCAGCTTCAGTCTCGCCCGGCTTGACGGCGCGAGCAGCGCAGTCTCGAAGCCCTGCTCGAAAAGAAGCTGATCGCCATCGATCCCCAGGGCGACCTCGCCGTAACGACCGATGGCTGGCGTATTCCATGCAATGCCGGAGCGATGATCTATATCAATGGCGCTGATGATATTGATGTTATCTCTGGCGACCAAATTGATCCGCTGACTCGCTTTGGTCCACAATTTCCTGCATTTGGCCGCCAGTCATGATCTGCGCGCCCCGAGTAGAATATCAAGAATGCCAGGACTGAATATCAGACCTGCATGATCATCACCCAGCCCTGTTGAGGTGACGATCCGCGGCGACCACCACCACAATACAAACCCATGGGAAGGCAATACAATGAGTCAGCGCAATCGCAAAACCTTCGCAGACCTTGTGCGGCGCCATAATCACGCCCTGATCTGGGCGGCGACGGCAAAAAGCAAGGCTGTCAGTGTTGAACTTCACGAGTTCCTGCGCACCCATGAGTCCGATACGAAATTTCTCGATCTCACTTTCAGTGCGGACGCGCCCGAAATTGCAGCGCTGATCTTCGCCCTGCAGGATCGAGCGATCTATCGCGCCGGCTTTGATAATAGCGAGTACTTCCCCTATTCACATTTTCCTCTAATCCAGGAGCCCTGCAACCTGCGTTTTCTCGAGTTGCTTCATACTGCAGGAATGCCCCTGAAGCGCTTTGGTTACAGCTTCGCCATGTCTGCCTTCAATCTTGACAGATCCGACTATATGAAATTTGCAGAGACCATCATCGGCAAGCGCATATCCCTGATTTTCGATCTCTCCAGCCATGTTGATATCGTTTTGAACTGCGGCCCGGAGATGGCCCCGCGCGTGCTGATCGACATGCCCGCTCTCGAGGCCGATTACATCGCGCGCAGTTGGTCCAGCAGCAGTAAAATCATGCCTCTCAAAACACTTGCAGCCTGGATCCTTGTCGGGCATGATTTCTCCAGATGGATGCAGATCATTCATCCTGATCACCGTTGGATCGTCCAGACATCGATGTCTCAGCATGGACGCCTCAAGCTTCATAATCTTGAGCCGAATCTTCTCGAGGTGCTTGGGCGCAATGCCCGCGCTCCCTTCTTCGGTGTGACCGACAGGTTCATACCCCCGCCTGAAAGGCCTGTCATGACCACTTCTGCCTACAATGCCTTCCAAAATGCCGTTCATGCACGCTCAGAGGTCTGTGATGTTCAGCACCCCCCCGAAGCCGCCGCCGCCCTGGAGGATGGCCTGCTCGACCTCATCAGCCTCATTCCTCCGAGTCGGAATATGCTGCGCCAGACCCTTTCGAGCGGCAATGCTCGGCTCCTGGACAGTCTGCTTCAATGCCACGGATCCGCGCCCTACTGCGCCATTCAAAGCAACCTCGAAACCCATATCCCGATTGCCCAACTTCACGCCGAAGGGCGCGTTGATCTTTTGCGCATCATGCACAAACACGGCCTTCCCGTCATACACCAGGAAAGCACCCTGCGCCTGACCCTCCTGTCTCAGCCACGCGTCGAGATGCTGAACTTCTTCCTCGAGGAACTGGGACAGGTTGATTTGCTGTTTCCGGAATATGCCGTCAATGCAACGAGACTGTTTGCCGGAGATGCCGGGGCCTGGCTGGGGCGCTTCATGGCGAGCGCAAAACCAGAGCTGAAACATGATTGCGTCAAGACTACCATGTACCAAATGAAGACACTCGCGCGTATGAAGCCACTGGCCTTCGCCCTCGCATCCGGCATCAATTTGACAAAGATTGTCAACCTGGAAATTTCCTTTTTCCCCCCCGAGTCTGTGCGCGAATTGATTATTGCTACCAACAGCTCTCATGGGCGGATTGCCCTCAAAAAGCAGGAGCCTGACATGGAACACATGATGACTCGTTCCGAGCATGATGTCTTTTTCGGTCTCTGCGACAAGGATCTGCGCCAATGACATCTCTCGCCCTGCGTTATATCAGTCACGCGATCGCCAAATTGCCCGAAGAAACAGATTCGGCTCGCGAATCCTTTCGCTCCGCCTTTATCCTTCTGATGTCCGAAGCTGACACCCCGGCTGACGCCTTCCGGGCTGCATTTGACGGACGTGACGAGAGCTTGCTGCGGGCGGTTTTTGCACAATGGCCGGATGAAAACTGGACCCGCATTCAGGCACAGGCAAAATCCACCCGGATCGGCACGCTGATTCACGAGCAGAATTACGGGATGCTTCTGGCCTGCCGCGATGCCGGGATTATCATGGGGAATACCCTGCATCTGCTGATCGAGGTCGCCCTCAGGCACGATGATCCGGAACCGATCCGCATTCTGCGCGAGGAATTCGCCCACACCGACCTGATCTGGAAACAGAATGACTTTGATTTCTCGATTCTGCAGTGCAAGCCACGCCTCGCCCCCTTGCTCTGGGAGGAAATGCAAATCCACCTGCAGAATCTTCATGGGCGCGCAATGCAGAGCTTCACAAGATTTCGTACCGGCTACACCGAGTTGAAGCCGTTTGCAGCCCTTCTGGCCTCAGGCCGCGACATCACACCGCTGTTTCGGTCCCAAATGAACAGGATGCATCCACATCTCGCATCGCTGGTGCAGAATACCGCATCCAAACACGGCCAGCTGGCCCTGAGGGCACTTGAGCCAGATCCCGTTGCCATCATCGGACGCGCGCCGGACGGCATCTTCTTTGATCTCGATGCGCGCAGTTTCATCGATGATTACCCCGAAAGGAGTGAGAAATGAGGAGATCCAGAATCGATCCCGAGGCCTGGCCTCAGCTTTGTGATAGCGCACGCAGATGCAAGGAAGATGGCAGATCACGGGATCTGACGGATATTATTGACACCCTCGCCAATCTCGCACCGATGATCGAACCCGATCACGCCGCCCTGGGCGCGGTCTTCGCCAGCGGTCTTGGCGAAATTCTCCAGATCTTTATCGACGCACATGGCAAGGAACCCTGCAGGCCCATGCGGGACGGACGCGCAGCACCTTGATACAGGAGGCAATCCGAGCCGGCCATGCCGCGCTCCTTGAAGTATGGATAGATCTCGGCTTTGATCTTGATGGCTGCGACGATCTCTTCATCATCCGAATTCTTGATTTCGATGATGCGGAAATTTTCAATACCTGGCTCAGGGCACGAAACTATCATCTTCCTGACTTCTCCGTATTGTCCGAGCTTGTCGAGACCTGTGGCCCTGAACTTGCGCCGGCCCTGAGCCGCAGCCTTGAGGCCCACCATGGTCCAGCTTTCTTTACTTCCGGGCGTCTGCACAATGCCGAGCGCCTGAGCTGGAAGTTCTATTGCGTTCTGATGCGCCATATCGCCGGCCAGTCTGTGGACGGTATTGACACAAACGGCATCGACATACTTTCCGATGCTGCCAGAAAGATCTTCATGAAGCTCGGGAGTCAACATGGTCTTCTCGATCTGCTGGCCAAGGAACCAGATCTCGAAGCCATGCTGACCCGTCCAAAGAATGCTGCATTTTTCGGACATCGAGGGGCACACCCCGTGCCCCCTCCTGATTTCTCCAGCCGAAAGGATTACCCCAATGGGAGCTGCCAATTTCATCTCGACCATCCAGATTCCCAAAGAAACCTCGGACAGTGATGCCTTCCTGATCGCCAAGGATGCAGCCGCCCATGAAAATGGTCACGGCGGCTACACCGGTACGCTGGCGGAAAAACACAGCTATGTCATGATCACCCGTGCGCGCTCCAGCCAGGGCGCCCGGCGAATTGTTGAGACCATGATGCAGGGGGATTTTGGCGGACGCAGCATTTATCGACCCGAAGTTAATGAAATCTTCGATGACAAATGGGGACCGGCCGGCGCAGTGCGCTACCCGATCGATAACACAACAGATGGTGTTCTTTTCTTTGGTTGGGCCAGTTCCTGAACCTGGTGCGCCAAATCCGACATATTGACAGGAGATTTCCATGTCCGAACTGATTCAGTCTCTCACTGCCGCCCATGCCGCCCTGCTCACATCTGCCGCCGGCGCCAGCAATTCCGCGGCCCTGCTCTCGACCGCACGCAAGGTGGAGGTCACCCTGGTCGGCGAGCTCGGTGCTCTTGATGAGGAAGGTCGCGGTCGGCTTCTTGGTCATGTGATGAACTCCGGCTCCCTCAAGGCTCTCAAGGTCATTCCGCAAGCCGCGCGGATGGGGCGCTTCCCTCACGGCAGAGGCGCGCCAAATCCGGCATTCATTCTGGCGCAGTCGCCCGCCTTCATCCGCGAGGCTCAAAAACGCGGCCTCGAGATCGATGACAGCATGCGCGTCGACCTGTTCAAGACGATCGCGGCAGATCCCGGTATCTCCAATCGCAAGATGCTCGAGGCCTGATCCAGTCCGGTACTCCGACGGTGTTTTTCGCAGAGAATGTCATTCTTCAGATGATGGCCCTCGAAACCGGCGCCGATGTCATCGCTCCGTTTGCGGTGCGTCTGCTGAAGTCCTGCATCAAGGCTGACCCTGAGGGCATGAACAACACTTTTGCCAATATGTTTGCGATCTACGACCCTTCGGCAGCAAGCGAGTCTCTCTATCGATTTATTGTCACCTACGCCCTGCTTGGTGCAAAGAGGCCGGCCAAGGATATCTTCGAACATGATGATATGGAAAGCCTGGCAAATGCCATCCTGTCACGCAGCGGGCGCAAGGAACTGAAAGATGTCACCGGAGGTATCGATGCCTGGCTTGCAGGCGGCCACCGAACACCTCCGGCCATCATTGCTGACTTTGAACGCAAGCGTCTGTCCTGGCGCGCGCCAGACTCGAACCGCTCGACAGGCTACGCATCACTCGGACGCTACTGAGCCTTCCCGGGTGATGCCACCGGCGTCCGGTCGATCAACACATTGCGACCGGCCCGCCGGACTGAACCATGAAACAGGAAAAGCCCATGACACAGAGCACCATAGAAGAAAATGTGCTCCTGACGACAGCCAGGTCGATCGCCAGTTTGCGCGAACAAGCACGAAACAGCAGCGACAAATCTCTCGACAAGGCCATTGGTGCGCTCGAGTCGGCCGCGATGACACTTTCCCTCACGGTTCGCCCAAACCCTGCGATCATTACCGAACTGGTGTGCGCAAATTGCCCCGACACCCTTGCAAACCTGCTCGATACCCATGGGGTGGATCATTTCGCACTGCCCGGCCCCCGGCAGTCCGGAAATGCGCACCATGGACACCCATGTGACCAGAACCCCCGACGTAGAAGCCGCGATCGAGCTTGCCAAAAGAGGCGGCATAATCTCGTTTGGCAGGCGCAATGGCGCTCTGGTTGAGGCAATCTGCCAGCATGATTGTCCGCGAAGGCTGCGGCTTCTGGTGGCTCTCGGATACCAGCGTCCGGCCTATGATGACGAAATCAGCGAGGTCTTCGCCCTTGCAGGTCCCAGAGTTGGCGCTGAACTTGCAGAAATGACTACAGATGGACGAATTGAATTTGAAGAGATCCTGGGTCAGAGATGCCTCGAAGATCTGACTGTTAAGGAATTTGCCTGGCTCCTCGCAGCCGGAGTCAGTCTTGATGACTATTTCCTATGGGCCGATATTGAACGCATTCTGCCCACACCGGCCATCGCACTTGCCAGAAAAACGCAATCAAGCCACGGACGTATCGAACTCAGGGCCATGGAGCCATCGCTGACCTCGGTTTGCGGCGCTCCCGAGAATATCGACTTCTTTCGTCTTACTTCGCAAACCACCCACCTTCTCAAAGACGCTCAGTAAAAGGATACAACACATGTCCAGCAACCTTTGTCGCGCCCTGGAGGCTGCACATTCCGCTCTCATCGATATTGATGACGACGACAATGCCTATGAGCTTGAGAGTATCATCGCCATGTTCAGACCTCACCAAGGCGATGATCCTGAACTTGCCCGTACGCGCATCGTCAAGAAATGCACCTGCAAAAACTGTGGCGAGAGCTGGGGTGCTATGGCAATGCCAGCTCCCTTGACAGATGTTGCAATCACTGGTCAACGCCTCGCCAAATGCCCGCGCTGCTTTGCCACTGAAGATATCTTCCTCACCGCCTGACCCTCCAGCGGCGATGAATTCTGAGCCCAGACCGGAGATATATCCATGCATAAACACCAACCGGCAAAGCCGGAGAATCCGCGCGTGCTGCTTGACATTCTCGAGGCTCAAACCCGGCCCTGTCAAAAATAGACAGAGCGCGAGACTACCCTAATGCCGATCCCAAGATTGATCGCTTCGACACCGATCAGGCTGAATCACATCTCGTGGAAAGTTTGCGGGTGCTTCTGCAAAGCCTCAGCCTGAAGAGAAAATTCTCAATCGCATCGTGGTATCGGCAAGTGCCGCTGCCCTGCACGCATTGTTCGATACCCATGGAAGCACCCCTTACAAGAAGCTTCTCGAGCGCCATCCGCCACGCACCATCTCGCTTGGCGTGCCGATCAAGCGCGGCAATGTCGCTCTGCTGCGCGCCTTCCATGACGCTGGCTTTGACATGAAATTCTATGCCGACAAGATGCTCTCCCATGCTGCGCGCCTGCGGCAAGAGGACTACCTGCTCCTTGTTCGTCATGATGTCGGCTCCAACCTGCGCCTTCTCGACGTGGCCCAACCCGGCCACATTCTTGACGAGCCCTGGCCCCCTGATTCAGGGCGAAATCGAGATCGAGCTCCGGGATATCCTTTCCGATCCCGGGAATATCACACGCGACTCCATGCTGCGCGGATTTGACCATACGCATGTATTCACGCGTTCACTGCGCAGTCTCGCAATCTGTATTCATCTGATCCCGAATCTTGCCGAGGCGCTTGACGGCTGGAAATTTCACCAAAGCACTCCGGACTGACCCGTGTCGTCGACATGACACGCAGCAATCACGGGCGCATGGCACTTGCCGAAGCCGAGCCCAGTCTGGCGGATATCCTCATGCGACCCCGAACAGACGCCTTCTATGGACTATATGAGATGGAGTTGCGTCGCGCAGCATGATTGCCCGCGGGGATTGCAGATTCTGGTGGTTCCTGATTGACGCTCGCCGGAAAACCTCAGGGCGCAAATGGGCGACGCCAGCACGCTGACGGATATTATCGCTGTCGGCAAAATGCGCCATGGCAAATCCGGCTCCGAGACCCAATCTCCCCCCTTGTGTCATCCCCTACCTATCTTGAAAAATGATAGGCAATTACGAAAAGGAGGTCGCATGGCCGTTTATGTTGACGATGTGCGCTTCCGGTTTCGCCGGATGATAATGTGCCATATGTGGTCTGATTCCGAAGCAGAACTTCATGCCATGGCACGCCGCCTCGGGATGAGGCGAGAGTGGTTCCAATCTCCGCCAAAGGCCTCCTGGTGTCACTATGACATCAGCCTGACGTCCAAGAGACGCGCCCTCGAGCTCGGTGCCATCCTGACAGACAGATACGGAGCTGTGGAACACAGAGCACGACAGACCGGAAATGTCTCCACCTTGAAGCGCCTCGAAACAGTGCGCGCCAAACGCGCGGGACGCAGCTGAATCCTGTCCCTGACCAATTCTGGCGGGGGCTGGCGCCCCCG
>LLEQ01000010.1_pt1 | contig 19474 bp, 33 predicted proteins | sample 595901 | NCBI WGS metagenome assembly LLEQ01 (sample SAMN02919317, study PRJNA255460) | bioreactor metagenome | biome: chemostat; feature: culture 2012_25.3; material: sediment; isolation source: day86 25degC chemostat 2012 inoculated with Wadden Sea sediment taken from... | place: Germany: Bremen ... | reverse complement strand
GCCAATGGCGCAGACGTGACGCTGGCGCAGGTTCTGGCCGATGTGAAGGAGCGCGATGCGCGCGACAGCGAGCGCAGCGCGGCGCCCCCCTGAAGCCTGCCGAGGATGCGGTTGTGATCGACACCTCCGAGATGAGCGTGGACCAAGCGGTGGCAAGCGCCATTGCGTTGATCAAAGCCAGACTGCAAGACGTCGGATGAAATACCACCGGTTGGGTGGGGGGGGCAGAGGTTAATCTGCCGCCACCATTTCGCGCAGCACTCGACGCAGGATCTTGCCCGAGGCCGCCTTGGGGATTTCATCAACCACCCGGATCGCGCGCACCTGTTTATAGTGTGACAACTCGCCTTCGATATGGGCTTGCAGCATTTCGAGTGTTGGCATGACCGCCCCCGGCGCGGGGACAACAAATGCCAGAGGGATTTCTCCCGCCTCGTCGTCGGGCACGCCGATCACACCGATATCGGCGATCCCGGGATGGGTGATCAACGCCGCTTCCAATTCGGCGGGTGCCACCTGGAAGCCTTGTATTTGATCAGCTCTTTCAAGCGGTCCGTGACATACATGTGGCCATCCGCGTCAAACCGCACGATATCGCCGGTGTGCAGCCAGCCTCAGCGTCGAGCGTCTCGGCGGTCGCCTTGGGGTTCTTCCAATAGCCCTTCATCACCTGGGGGGGGCCGCGCACCCAAAGCTCACCCTCGCCACCCGGTGCCGCGTCTTGTCCGCTCACCGGGTCGACCACGCGGCATTGCGTATTGGCCACTGTCTTGCCCGAGGATCCGGCGCGCGCCTCGCTCTTGGGCGAGGAATGGCTGACCGGGGAAAGCTCGGTCATGCCATAACCCTGCGTGGTGACGCAGTTCAGCCGCGCCGCCACCTGATCGGTCACATCGCCACCCAAAGGGGCCGCCCCGGAATTGATCTGCTCCAGCGCGCTCAGATCGTATTGATCGACCAACGGATGCTTGGCCAGCGCGATCATCACCGGCGGCACAACATACATCCGCCGCGCCTTGTGGCGGGATGACAAATCGAGAAACATTTCCAGATCAAAGCGCGGCATGGTGACAAGTGCGCCCCCCGCTGCCAGTGCAATATTCATCAGGCATTCCAGGCCATAGATGTGAAAGAACGGCAGAAAGGCGACGGTGGTTTCGCCCGCAAGAAACTCGGCCGAGGCCAGCGTTTGGTCGACGTTGGAGCTGAGATTCCAATGGGTCAGCATCACACCTTTGGGCAGCCCGGTGGTGCCCGAGGAATAGGGCAACGCGACAACGTGATCGCGGATATCCACCGGCGTCTGCTCTTCCTGCGGTGTCCCCATCAGATCGGTCAGCGGGGTTGCGCCCTTGGCTTCGCCGATAACCACGATCTCGCTCACATCGGTGCCTTTGGCGGCGGCGCGCGCCGTGTCAAGGAACTGTGGATAGTGACCAGCATCGTTGCGCCCGAATCCTTCAACTGGTGCTGTACTTCATGGGCGGTATAGGTCGGATTGATCAGGGTCATGCTGCCACCGGCCCAGGCCACACCATGAAACACCACGCAGTATTCCGGCAGGTTCGGCGCCATCAAGGCCACCATGGTGCCCTTGCCCGTGCCGCGCGCAGTAAGCCCCCCGGCCAGCGACTTGATCGCCAGCTTGAAGCTTTCAGCCGTCATTTCGCGCCCGGTTGGGCCATCCGTCAGGATCACCCGCGCCGGATCGTCGCCCAGCCCTTCGAAAATGCGGTTGGTGATTGAAATCTCGCGGAGCGCCACGTCCGGATAGGGGCTTGTGATCAGGTTCATTGCAGAAGTCCTCCCTCGCACCTGACGCTAGGGGGAGGCGGGCGCGCCTTGCCAAGAAAAACGCACCGTCATTTCGCCCGTGCTCGCAATGGTGAACGCACCTGCGTGTTGCGCGAATTGGGAAAGGCGTCTTGCAACGCCTTCCCCCCCGGCAGTTTTCTGCGCGACCTTCGCTCAGGTGTTGGCGCGATCCCGCAGGAACCGGCGCAGAATCTTGCCGCTGGCCGATTTTGGGATCTCGTCGATCACCTCCAGCACGCGCACCTGTTTGTAATGCGCCAGCCGCGTTTCAAGATAGGCTTGCACGCTTTCCAGCGTCGGTGTTTCCGCTCCCGGCGCGGCAACCACGAAAGCCTTGGGCAATTCGCCCGCCGTGCTGTCGGGAATCCCGATCACGGCGGCGTCGGCAATCGCTGGATGGGTCAGAAGCTCTGCTTCAAGCTCAGCGGGTGCACCTGGAAGCCTTTGTATTTGATCAGTTCCTTCAGCCGGTCGGTAATGTAGAGATAGCCATCAGCATCGAAATGTCCGATATCACCAGTGCGCAGCCAGCCGCCCTCGGCCATGGTCTCGGCGGTGGCCTTGTCATTGTTGAGATAGCCTTTCATCACCTGCGGCCCGCGCACCCAAAGCTCGCCATCCTCGCCCAGCGGCAAATCTTTCAGCGTCTCGGCGTCAACGATCCGGCTTTCAGTGTTGGATATGTTGACACCCCGAGGCGCCGGGTTTGCCCTTGCCAAATGGCGAGACATGGCTGACCGGCGAAAGCTCGGTCATGCCATAGCCCTGGGTCGCCAGGCAATTCAGCCGCTTGCCCATCGCTTCGGCCACATCCGCCCCCAGCGGTGCCGCGGCGGAATTGATCTGCTCAACGCAGGAGAGGTCATACTGATCGACCAGCGGATGCTTGGCCAGCGCCAGCGCAACCGGTGGCACGATCCAAAGCCGCGGGGTTTTGAATTCACTGACCAACCTGAGATACATCTCGAGGTCAAAGCGCGGCATGGTGACAAGCCCGCCCCCCGCCGCCAGGTAGATGTTCATCAAGACTTCCAGCCCGTAGATATGGAAGAACGGCAGGAAGGCGACGGTCAGTTCCTTGTTGCCCACATCGGCCGGCACCAGAGACTGATCGACATTCACCACCAGATTCTGATGGGTCAGCATCACCCCCTTGGGCAACCCGGTTGTGCCCGAGGAATAGGGCAAAACGACCACATGCTCTTTGATATCCACCGGCACCTGGTTTTCGATCGGCGCCCCCCATGCAGGCCGAAAGCGGCACCATCCCTTCGGGGCATCGCCAATGATGATGATTTCCTTGACGCCGGTGCCTTGATCGCCTCGCGTGCAACATCGGCAAACATCGCGATGGTGACCAACACTTCGACCCCCGGCGTCTTTAAGCTGATGGTTGACCTCATGCGCGGTATAGGTCGGATTGATCGTCGTCACCGTGCCCCCGGCCCACGCAGAGGCGTGAAACACGATACAATATTCCGGTATGTTGGGCGCCATCAGGCCCAGCACCTTGCCTGCACCATAGCCCCGCGCAGTCAGCCCTCCGGCCAAGGCTTTGACCCCGCCGATGAACTGCGCCCCGGTCACCTCGCGCCCGGTTGGCCCGTCAATCAGGATAACCATCTCGGGGGGGTCGATGCCGTCGAACACCCGTTCGGTGATTGATTTATCGCTCAGCGCCACATCAGGAAAAGTGGATTTGTATATAGTCATATGAAGTCCTCCCAGACCCGACAATATCCTGCGCTTGTCGGATTCCAACCCATTTGCGCCTCTGCCGCGGCACACGGAGGAGAAACTTGGTCACATCGCAATAAAATCGGGGGGGCGGATTGCTCCGCCCGAGATCGCATGAGAGTAAACCGGTCGGGGTACGAGGTCAGAAACCCAGAACCAGCGAAATCCCAATGGTATTGTCGGTTTTGATTGCACGGCTGTCATCGTACTCCGTGCGATAGCTGAAACGGGTCGACAGCTTGTCGGTCATCTTGACGTTCAGGCCCAGATCGTTGTCGGCGATGGTGATGCCATCCGCGATCATCACATCTGTGTCGTTGGTCAGTGCAAGCGTATCGGTGAAGGAGTGATAGAAGCGCGACGAGACGATCCCGGCAGCTTCGGTGTTGTTAACGCCAGTGTTGGACTCGGTGTAGAGTGCACCCGGGCCGGCCTGAAGGCGCCAGGTGGTTTGCGGCGTATTGATGACGCGCAGACCGGGGCCAAAGCCGATGAAACCTTCATGTGTGGTGCCGCCGACGCGTCATATTGATAGCGACCAAGACCGAACACATAGAATTTCTCGGTGAAATAGCGGTTGGCTTCGTAGGTGACAAACGCCTCTTCCTTGGTGACGAGACCACCGGTGCGACCGTATTCTGCGGCGACGCCAAAAAGGTGAACCCATTTGCCAGTGCCATAGGTCAGACGCGAACCGAGCGACAGTTCATCGGTATCGGTGTTGCCACTTGTTGCCGAAGTCGACAGAGCCAGCGAGCCGCGCCATCCCTGAGGCACGCCCAGCGGGCCGAAACGTTGGGTGTCTTCACCGCGAGCGAGATCGGTTCTCACGTCGGATTCGATGTCATCGATCCGCTCATTCAGACCAGTGATTCCAGTCACTGCCGATTGCGCGACAGCCGGGCTTGCAACGATCAGAGCCAGCGCGGAAACGGCGGCGAATTTGAAAGCTTTATTCATGACGAGGTCCTCTCCCAGGTTCATGTCCCGACCTGATTGGCCGGACGAGCATCTCTGCTGGGAGGACATTTATGGCATGAGGCAAAATGAGTGAAATTTATAATAATCGTATATAGAACGATAATTACTCATCTAAAGAGGGTCAAAACTTCTCTCCGAGCACGCCGGGCTCGCCGTTGCCGCTGATTTTAGCAAGCTTCTCAATGATTTCGCCTTGCACGTTGTCGAGGTGCTGCACCACGTCAAGCAGGCTTGCTTCGGCTGCTGCACGCACGATTGGGTCGATGTCCTGGCGCCAAACGACCCAGATTGGCTGGGGGAAGCGTGGCGCATCGGGTACAAGGTGAAGCTCGCCGGCATCGAGATGGCGCTGAACGAAGCGCGCGGGCAGATAGGCGGCCGCCTTTCGGTTGAGAATATAGTCGGCGGTCAGCGCCCCAAGAGCCATGGTGATTCCTGAATTGTGCAGGTCGGGCAACCCGAGTGCGTGGGCGCGAACGAATTCCGGCCCCCAATCGACAAAGATGTAACGGCCCTCCATCGCAAGGCTGGGGTTTTCCCAACTCGCAACCAGAATCAGCTCACCTTGCAAGATCTGTTTGACTTCCAGACCGGGGGCGCAAATGCGGCAAATAGGTCAGCGCGCATTGGATCGCGCCATGTGAAAGCAATTGGCTTAACCGCTCCGGCAGGCCCATTTCGGTGCGAATGCTCAGATTTGGTGCCTGCTGCTGAAGCTGGTCGATCCAGCGAAAGCCCAGACGCGGCCACAGCGAATACTCGGCGCCGACCGTCAGTGTCCTGCTGAACCCCTCGGGCACAGCCACTTGTTGGCGGGCTTCCTCCCATAGGCTGAGCAGGTTGATTGCGTAATGTTCGAATTCTATGCCCGCAACGGTCAGCACTGCCCCGGCGCGTGACCGCATGAAAAGCGGCTGTCCCAGATCCATCCTCCAGCCTCTGGATACGCAGCGACACGGCGGATTGAGTGACGAGCAGCCGTTCCGACGCGGCGACGAACGATCCAGTTGCCGCGACTTCCAGAAATGTCTTGATCAGTGTGATATCCATTGGCCCAACATGAGCGCTGATACAGCACCTTCGCAAGGGGCACTGTCCGTGCCGCACAGAGAGACGCGCAGAACACAGCCCATTGCCTCACTGTTGTCTTGCCTGTTGGCTGGTGACCCTGTATAGAGCGCGCGTCGACAAAGGCGAAAACGCCAAATGAGCAGCATTACGGGGGCAGGGTCGGGACCATCCGGCCCTCTTTGTTTTGCGGCGAGTTTTGTATTCGTCTGACCAATGAAATCCCAAGACCGGCGGAGACAACCGCACGGCCCGATAAAATGTTTGAAAAGGAACTGAACGCCACATGGCAAATACGATGGAAGAGTTTGAAGCACTCCTTAATGAAAGCTTCGAGATGGACACGCCCGAAGAGGCTCTGTCGTCAAAGGCAAGGTGATCGCGATTGAAGCGGGCCAAGCCATTATCGACGTCGGCTACAAGATGGAAGGCCGCGTCGAGCTTAAAGAATTCGCAAATCCCGGAGAACCTGCTGAAATCGCCGTTGGCGACGAAGTTGAAGTGTTCCTGCGCTCGGCAGAAAACTCGCGTGGCGAAGCTGTTATCTCGCGCGAGATGGCACGCCGCGAAGAAGCCTGGGACCGTCTGGAAAAAGCCTATGCTGGCGATGCTCGCGTCGAAGGCGCGATCTTTGGCCGCGTCAAAGGTGGCTTCACTGTCGATCTCGGCGGTGCGGTAGCGTTCCTGCCCGGCTCGCAAGTTGACGTGCGCCCCGTGCGTGACGCTGGCCCGCTGATGGGTCTGAAACAGCCGTTCCAGATTTTGAAAATGGACCGTCGCCGGGGCAACATCGTTGTGTCGCGTCGCGCGATCCTCGAAGAAAGCCGCGCCGAACAGCGCGCCGAAGTCATCGGCAACCTGCACGAAGGTCAGGCTGTGGATGGTGTGGTCAAGAACATCACCGAATACGGTGCGTTCGTTGATCTGGGCGGTGTTGACGGTCTTCTGCACGTCACCGATATGGCATGGCGCCGGGTCAACCACCCGTCCGAGATCCTGTCGATTGGCGAAACCGTCAAGGTGCAGGTTATCAAGATCAACAAGGAAACCCACCGTATCAGCTGGGCATGAAACAGCTCCAGGAAGATCCGTGGGATCTGGTTGGTGCCAAGTATCAGCTTAGCTCGGTCCACACTGGCCGCGTCACCAACATCACCGACTACGGTGCATTTGTTGAGCTGGAGCCCGGTGTCGAAGGTCTTGTTCACGTCTCCGAAATGTCGTGGACCAAGAAGAACGTGCATCCCGGCAAGATCGTTTCGACCAGCCAGGAAGTCGAAGTCATGGTGCTGGAAATCGACAGCGCCAAGCGTCGCGTTTCCCTTGGTCTCAAACAGACCATGCGCAACCCGTGGGAAGTCTTTGCCGAGACCCATCCCGAGGGAACCGAGGTCGAAGGCGAAGTCAAGAACATCACCGAATTCGGTCTGTTCATTGGCCTCGAAGGCGATATCGACGGCATGGTGCACCTCTCCGACCTCAGCTGGGACGAGCGCGGCGAAGATGCGATCCAAAGCTATCACAAGAACGATGTGGTTCAGGCGGTCGTGTCGGAAGTCGACGTTGAGAAAGAGCGCATCTCGCTCTCGATCAAGGCGCTGGGCGGCGACAAGTTTGCCGAAGCCGTGGGCGGCGTGAAACGTGGTCGATCATCACCGTGACTGTGACCGCGATCGAAGATGGCGGCATCGAGTGCGAATATGAAGGCATGAAATCCTTCATCCGTCGCTCGGATCTCAGCCGTGACCGTGCCGAACAGCGCCCCGAGCGCTTCTCGGTCGGTGACAAGGTTGATGTGCGCGTCACCAACGTGGACAGCAAAACGCGCCGTCTTGGTCTGTCGATCAAGGCCCGCGAAATTGCCGAAGAAAAAGAAGCCGTGCAGCAGTATGGCAGCTCGGATTCGGGTGCATCGCTAGGCGACATCCTTGGCGCCGCTCTGAAGTCCGACGACGACTGAGCACGCCTCTGGTGAATGAACTCAGGCCCCGCCGCAGGAATGCGGCGGGGCCTTTTGCGTTTTCGGGTGCTATGTCGGCAAAGCGGCCAACCCACGCCGCGCAGTTTCGCGCCCCACCAAGGCGGAGAAACGCCGACGCGCCTTTTCCTGTCATGAAAGCCACTCGTGCGGCCCCCCCGCTCATGTCTGGGGGGGCGTAAGGTGCGCGCACAAGCCGCATGAACCACGGGTATCCGGGGGGGTGGCAACTGTGGTTCTCAAACATCCCCCCCTTGCGAAGGGGGGGCTGCGCCGGGGGGGTGCTGGGGGGGCGATTCCTCATGCCGAATCAATGTTTTCGCTGCGATGCAGTAAAATTTCCAATATCGTCAATTCTCCTGTTGATTGTTTTGTCACCCGATGAAAAACCTATCAAATCGGGGTGCAGTGACGCAATTCGGCGTCTCTCACGTCGTCTTTGATGTTTCTCGCTGAGTGAATTTTTCCTATAGTCGAGACAGAAAAATAATGCGGAAACCGAAACATGGGGGAGAATGATTCGATGATCCGATCGGAATTGATCCAGAAGATTGCGGATGAAAACCCGCATCTTTACCAGCGTGACGTCGAGAGGATTGTGAATACCATCTTCGAAGAGATTACCGGCGCCATGGCTCAGGGGGACCGGGTTGAACTGCGCGGTTTCGGGGCCTTCTCTGTCAAGAAGCGCGACGCGCGCGTGGGACGTAATCCGCGCACCGGGCAATCGGTGCAGGTCGAAGAAAAGCATGTTCCGTTCTTCAAGACCGGAAAACTGCTTCGCGATCGGCTGAACGGGAAAGACTGAAATGCACTACATTCGCTATGGCTTCCTCGGCGCGCTCGCCGTGGTTCTGATTTCCGTTGCGACGGCCAATCGGCTGCCGGTGGAATTGCGGCTTCTGCCCGATGATCTGGCCGCCCCTCTGGGGTTGGCCTGGTCGATCGAATTGCCGCTCTTCCTGGTGATTTTTGCGGCAATCATTGCCGGGTTGTTCATCGGGTTTGTCTGGGAATGGCTGCGCGAGCACAAGCATCGTGCCGAAGTTTCGCGCAAGCAGGGCGAAGTGCAACAGTTGAAGCGTGAAGTCAGCCGCCTGAAAGGGTCGGGCAAATCCGCGGCCGAAGATGAGGTTCTCGCACTTCTCGACAAGGCCAGCTGAACCAATCTGACGGGCGGGCCTGCGACACGCGCAGCGCTGATCGTGTATTTGAGCCAGGAATTAACAGGCGGCGGTTTCAAATCCGCCGCCGTTCGCGTATTTGGACGCCATGAACAATCGGGTAAAAATCTGCGGGCTGAGCGAACCTGCGCATGTCGAGGCCGCAGCCAAGGCAGGCGCGGCCTATTGCGGCTTTGTGTTCTTTGCCAAATCGCCCCGCAACGTCAGCTGGAACAGGCGTATGAACTGGCGTTGGCGGTGCCGGATGGCGTGGCTAGGGTGGCGCTGACGGTCAATGCCGACAACGCCGCGCTGGACGAGATTGTCGCCAGGGTGCCGCTGGACATGCTGCAACTCCACGGAAACGAAAGCGCGGCGCGCGTGGTCGAGGTCCGATCGCGTTATGGACTGCCGGTGATGAAGGCGGTGGGCGTTGCGGACAAAGATGATCTGGCCGCGCTCGACACCTATGGCCAAGTGGCGGATCAACTGTTGGTCGATGCCAAGCCGCCGAAAGGCGCGGATTTACCCGGTGGCAACGGGCTAAGCTTTGACTGGCGCCTGATCGCCGGGCGGCGCTGGACGTGCCCGTGGATGTTGGCCGGGGGCTGACGCCCGCGAATGTCGCGGAGGCGATACGCCTTACCGGGGGGGCGCGGCAGGTGGATGTGTCCTCCGGTGTCGAAAGCGCGCCGGGGGGGCGCAAGGACGCGGCGCTAATCGAAGCCTTCATTGCGGCGGCCACATGCGCCTGACGTTCCGCGAAGCCCGGCGCGAGGATGTGCCCGCCGTTGTCGAATTGCTGGCCGATGACATGCTGGGCGCCACGCGCGAACGCGAAACGCTTGCCACCTATTACGCCGCTTTTGACGCCATGCAGGCCGAGGCAGGCAACCGGGTGATTGTGGGTCTTGATGAGGCGACCGGCGAAATCGTCGCCACCTATCAGCTGACCTTTATCTCGGGTCTCAGCCTGGCTGCCGCGCGCCGCGCCCAGGTGGAATCGGTGCGTGTGGCCTCGGCCTTTCGTGGGCAGGGCGTCGGGCGACAGATGTTTGACGATGTCGAGAAGCGTGCGCGCGCCGCCGGGTGTCGGCTGATCCAACTGACCATGAACACCACGCGCAAGGACAGTAAACGCTTCTATGAAAGCCTCGGCTTTACCGCCTCGCATATTGGCTTTAAACGCAATCTGGACTGACAGGCGGAGAACACCCAATGGCCGATGATCTATTCAATTCCTTCATGAATGGCCCCGATGAAAAGGGCCGGTTCGGCAAGTTCGGCGGGCGGTTCGTATCCGAGACGCTGATGCCGCTGATCCTTGATCTGCAAGCGGAATACGACAAGGCCAAGGATGACCCCACATTCTGGGCCGAGATGGATTATCTGTGGAAACACTATGTCGGTCGCCCCCCCAGCCCGCTTTATCATGCCGAACGCCTCAGCGAACATCTCGGCGGTGCAAGATCTATCTCAAGCGGATGAGCTGAACCACACCGGCGCGCACAAGATCAACAACGTGCTGGGCCAGATCATTCTTGCGCGCCGCATGGGCAAGACCCGCATCATCGCCGAAACCGGTGCCGGTCAGCATGGCGTTGCTACCGCGACGGTCTGTGCGAAATTCGGGCTGAAATGTATCGTCTACATGGGCAAGCATGATGTCGAGCGTCAGGCGCCCAACGTGTTTCGCATGCGGCTTCTGGGGGGGCCGAGGTGATCCCGGTCACCTCGGGGGGGCGTGGCACGCTCAAAGACGCGATGAACGACGCGCTGCGCGATTGGGTCACCAACGTGCGCGACACGTTCTATTGCATCGGCACGGTCGCAGGCCCGCATCCATACCCTGCGATGGTGCGCGATTTTCAGAGCATCATCGGTAAGGAAGTGCGCTGGCAACTGCCCGAGCAAGAGGGCGAGGGGCGTCTGCCTGACACTTTGATCGCGGCGATCGGCGGCGGATCAAACGCAATGGGGGCTGTTCTTTCCCTTCCTCGATGATCCGTCTGTGCGCATCATCGGGGTTGAGCCGGCGGCAAGGGCGTGGACGACAAGATGCAGCATTGCGCCTCGCTTACTGGCGGGCGCCCCGGCGTTCTGCATGGCAACCGCACCTATCTCTTGCAGGACGATGACGGTCAGATTCTCGAAGGGTTCTCGATCTCTGCCGGGCTTGATTATCCGGGAATCGGCCCCGAGCATTCCTGGTTGCACGAGACCGGGCGCGCAGAATATGTCTCGATCACCGATATGGAGGCGCTGGAGGCGTTTCAACTTTCCTGCTCGACCGAAGGCATCATCCCGGCGCTTGAGCCGAGCCATGCATTGGCCCATGTGATGAAAATCGCGCCTGATCTTCCGCGTGACCATATTATCGTGATGAATATGTGCGGGCGCGGCGACAAGGATGTTCAGACCGTCGCCAAGCATCTCGGCTTTGACATGTCCGACACCGAGGGCCGCGCGGTCGACTGACCCGATCAGACGGCCCGGATGACGGGCCGTTCGACGCTCAGCAAAAGCCCGCGCGCGCAGATGGCGCGTTGGCTACCCTTGTAGGTCGGACTTCGCGCAGCGTGTGCTTGGGCAGTTCGTCCTGAATGAGATCGTCGATGAACACGCTCAGAAGCTGTGGCCGTCCGCTTACCCCGGCCTTGCGATAGATCGCATTGGTTTGCGCCTTGATCGTGCCCGATGAGGTGCCGCGCAGCTCGGCGATTTCGTTGACGGTCAGCCCTTTGAGCGAGAACAGCGCGACATCGCGTTCCGCCGGGGTCAAACCCCACTGATCGAAATGCTCGGCCATCACTTCCATGAATGCATTCGAGGCGGCCTTGAGCTTGCGTTCGGTCTCGTGTGCCCTGATCATGCTGCTGCGCAATGCGCTCCACCCCAAGGTCGTACCCAGCACCAGCCCGATTGCCACTCCGACGCGGATCAGTACGCCGATACCATCGTTTCGCCAATCGGGAATTCCACCGAAAATCTCGTAGATGCTCCCGACCACAAAAAGCGCAACACATGCGGCTTGGATGATGAAAACGGTACGAAGATGGGTTGCGTTCAACTTGTTGATCACACCGCTGCTCCAGAATTGCAAAACCGGGGCAACAGGCCAACAAGCATGCGCCCCCAAGGGAGGCATACTTATGTCGTTGAGGGGCGTTTGGCTAGGTCGGAACTCTGTGACGGGGAGTCACAGTTTTGTTAGCGTATTGAATTATTTGGCCCGCCCGGCAAAACGCAGGGCGGGCAAGGCGCCGGAGAAACTGACCCGGCGCAAGGGAGTGCAAAGCTCAGCGGCCTTGGTTTACGCTTTTTACTTGTGCCTGGTCGGCCACGAAGAGCGTCACTGCAACGTCTTTTACCTGGCCACGCTCAGAGTATTGGATCGAGTCTTTTTGCGCGTTGGCGTTTTCATGGTTCAAATCCGCGATGGCGGCTGAAACATCGGTTTTGGCATTGATGTAGCCAAGCTCATCGACATAGCCGCCTTCGGCGAATGCTGCGGAACCAGCGAAGAGAGCTGCGATAGTGGCGGTAGCTGTGAGAACGTTTTTCATGGTGTGTGCCTTTCTTGGCGTATCCAGTTTCGTGTGCCGCAATCTCTTTCGACCGCGGCTTGTGGAGTGGAAGAAAGGCATTTTTTTTCGAGGATCTCTATAAGCAGATCGTTTAAATCCACCCAGACAAACGAATGGCGAAAACAGATAAACCAAAGGTCTATTTCGCGCGTTTTGCGCATAAACCAAATGCCTATGGCATTGTCTGTCGGAAAAACTAATGCGGCGCTTCTAGCTGACCCTGTCTCAGGTTTAAGCAGAACCACTCTAGCGGCGCTGAAACCGATGCGCTTCCAGCACCGCCATCGGCACCACCTCAAGAGCGCGCCCGTGAGTCGCTTCGAGATAAACCTTGGGCCCACAGCCTCATCCGCCGCCTGCATGAAGCGCGCGGCACACAGGCACCAGCGGTCGCCCGGTTTCAGCCCGGCAAAGTCGAATTCGGGGTGCGGTGTGCTCAGATCATTGCCAACGTATTTTGAAAACGCGAGAAATTCGGCCGTCATCACCGCGCAAACCGTGTGGCTGCCCATATCCGCATCACAAGTGTTGCAATGACCATCGCGGAAATATCCGGTCAACGGGTTGAGAGAGCAGGGCACCAGCGCCCCACCCAACACATTTATTGCCTTGTCCGGTTCCGCCTTCATTCCAATCCCTCCGCCAGAGCGCGAAACATCGCGATGTTGCTGTCATTGGCACCGGGCTCCCGGAACCCCTTGTCGGCGCCATTCGTCGCGATCACCACGCCGCGCGTGCGATCAAAATAGATGTATTGCCCATAAATCCCGCGCGCAAAGAATTCCCCGCTCGGCGCATCCGGCGCCATCCACCATTGATAGCCATATTGCTGTGCATCTGGTTCGGTCGTGGCCGAGGGTACGGTGGAATCGCGCAGCCATTGGGCGGGCACCACCTGCTGCCCTTGCCATTCCCCGTCTTGCATCACCATCTGGCCAAACCGCGCATAATCGCGCGTCCGCAGGTTCAGCCCGCCCAGCACGAACGCGGTCTCGTAGCCATCTGAGATATATTTTGAATCGGCCTCGAACCCCATTTTGTCGAAAATCTTCTCCTGCATCAGATCAGGGATCGAGCGCCCGGTTGCGCCCCCGTATCACCATGCCGATTACATGCGTGTCGATCGAGACATATTGCCATTTCTCGCCCGGCGCGGCGTAGGTCTCGCTCAGCCCCTCTGTAAACCCGTCCATGGATTGTCCAAGCGCAATCACCCGGCCCATCTTGTTGATGTCGCTCCAGAAATCGAGATAATCCTCGTTGAAGGTCACGCCGCTCGACATTTGCAGCACATTCTTGATGCTGGCCCCGTCATAGGCACTGCCCTTCAGGCTGGGGGCATATTTCGTCACCGGATCGTCAATCGAGGCAATCGCGCCTTCCTCCAGAACAATCCCGAAAAGCGCCGAAAGAAATGATTTCGCCACCGACCAGGAAATTCGCAGATCTTCGGGCGAAGTTCCGAGATAATAGCTTTCATGGTGGATCTCGCCATCCTTCAACACAATCAGAGCGGTGACCGAGCGCTCTTGCACCCAATCGTCAAACCCGACAGGCAGCGTCATGTCTTCGCCCTTGGGCAGCGGGCTTTCGGGCCCCGGCCCCTTGCTCATCGGCAGGGTCAGAAACATCTCGTCCATATGGCTGAAATTGCGGGTGATCTTGTCTTTCGCAAAGAGCGAGTTCACCGCCATGACCCGGGCGATCTCTTCACGTTTCCAAACCCCGAGGGCAACGCCCACAACAATAAGAAGCAGCAAGAGCCGCCCCAGAAACTTGCCGAATTTACGCATGGTTTTCCCCCGTTTTGACCCAAGGACCAGTCAATCACGGGCAAGGCAGGTTGGCAACTGCGGCTTTACGCCCGTCTGCGCGCCTCGGGTCGCCTAGCGGAACCGGTCGGCGAGCTTTTGCAGCGCCGAGCGATTGTCGGGCGCGGGTTGTTCGCCTGCGTCTTTCGCCTGATCGCCTTGCGGTGACTTGTCGGGCGATGCTGACCCCCCGGCGCTTTCGCCTTGGCCCCCCACCGGACGGGCGCGGCGGGTTCACCTGCAAGGCCACGGCATTCATGAACCGCCCGTTATCACCCTCTGCCAGATCGGGCGCGCCCTTTGAGACGCCGCGCAACACATCGTCAAGCCAGCCTTGCTCGGCCTTGGCAAAATCATGCAACACATAGGCCGAAACCCGATCCTTGTGGCCGGGATGGCCAATGCCCATCCGCACGCGCGCATAGTCTGCGCCGATATGGCCGTGCAAGGAACGCAACCCGTTGTGCCCGGCATGGCCGCCGCCCTGTTTCATGCGAACCTTGCCGGGGGCAAGGTCAAGCTCGTCATGAAACACCACGACATCGGCGGGGGTCAGTTTGTAAAACCGCAACGCTTCGCCGACCGATTGGCCAGACAGGTTCATGAAAGTTTCGGGCTTGAGCAGGATCACCTTTTCATGACCCAGCCGCCCCTCGGCGATCTGGCCCTGAAACTTGGACCGCCACGGGCCAAAGCCGTGATCCTCGGCAATCCGATCGACTGCCATGAAACCGATATTGTGGCGGTTTGCGGCGTATTTCGCACCGGGATTACCAAGGCCGACAAAGAGTTGCATGAGAGCGCCCGCGTTTCCAATTGTTGCGTCTGATCTAGCCCTTTGCACCGCTGAGTTCAATCAAACGGCACATCGGCAACGAAAAACGCAGCCCCGTTCCCGGAGCTGCGTTTGTTCTTCCAGCGTATAGCGTGGATTTAGCTTTCGGCTTCGGCTTCTTCGTCGCCTACGGTTGCCACTTCGTCTGCGGCGACCTCGTCTTCTTCGTCATCAGCCGCTTTCAGGGCCGACGGAGCCGAGATGTTGGCAATCACGATGTCGCGGTCAACAGTGGGGCGTGCGCCCTCTGGCAATTTGACATCCGAAAGGTGAACGATATCGCCGACATCCAGACCGTCCAGATCGACAACGATCTTTTCGGGGATATCGCCCGCGATAACACTCAGCTCGACTTCCGGGCGCACGATGGTCAGAACGCCACCCTTCTTGATGCCGGGCGCTTCTTCTTCGTTGATGAATTCAACGTGGATGAAGATGTCCAGACGCGTGGTGCGTTTCAGACGCAGAAGGTCGATATGGGTCGGCAGATCCTTCACCACATCGCGCTGCACACTCCGGCAGATGACCCGCACATCGTCCTGACCGTCAACCTTCAGGTTGAACAGCGTCGACAGGAAGCGGCCTTCCTTCAGCCTTTTGAAAAGAACGTTGAAGGGGATATTGATAGGAAGCGGGTCTGCCTCACCACCGTAAACCACACCGGGAACCATGCCATTGCGACGTGCTTGACGAGCGGCGCCCTTGCCTGTCCCCGTCCGGGCCTCGGCATTCAGATCTGGGATCTGTCCAGCCATTTGAAATACTCCTAGATTGGTGCGGGGCTCCTCCAAGGCTGTAGCCCCCACGTGAAGCGTGGCGCATAGCGGGAATCAAGCGGTTTGGCAAGAGGGCGGAGGGCGGTTTTGCCCGCCTCTGGAGGTGCCTGCGGCGCTACGCTTGCCAGCGCCCCTCGAACCCCTCGGGAACCAGCAGGATATCGCGGTCCACCTCTTTGATGCTGCGCCGCCCGCAGAGCGCCATCGAGATGTCCATTTCCCTTTGGATCACCTCCAGCGCCTTCATCACACCTTCTTCGCCCATCGCGCCCAGACCATAGATATAGGCGCGCCCGATATAGGTGCCCTTGGCGCCCATGGCGACGGCTTTCAAAACGTCCTGCCCCGAGCGGATACCGCTGTCGAGATGCACTTCGACCTGATCGCCCACAGCATCCAAAATAGCAGGCAATGCGCGGATCGAGCTTAGCGCGCCGTCCAACTGCCGCCCGCCGTGGTTTGAGACGATGATCGCATCCGCCCCACCGCCAGCGCCATTTTGGCATCTTCCGCGTCAATGATCCCCTTCAGGATCACCTTGCCGCCCCACATTTCCTTGATCTTCGCGATCTTGCCCCAATCCAGCGTCAGATCGAATTGCTCTGCCGTCCAGGCCCCCAGATCTGCGGCATCCGAAATACCCTGAACATGGCCGACGATATTGCCGAATTCGCGGCGCTGCGCGCCCAGCATTCCGATACCCCAGCGCCACTTGGTCGCAAGGTTGATGATATTGGCCAAAGTCGGCTTTGGCGGAGCGGACAGCCCGTTTTTCAGATCCTTGTGGCGTTGGCCCAGAATTTGCAGATCGAGCGTAATCACCAGCGCCGAACATTTCGCCGCTTTGGCACGTTCGATCAGGCGGCGCACGAAATCCTCGTCCTTCATGGTGTAGAGCTGAAACCAGAACGGCTTGGTCGTGGCGCCCGCCACATCCTCGATCGAATTGATCGACATGGTCGAAAGCGTATAGGGCACACCGAACCGCTCTGCGCGCGTGCCGCCTTGATCTCGCCATCGGCGCATTGCATGCCGGTCAGGCCCACCGGCGCCAGCGCCACCGGCATCGCCACATCCTGTCCGATCATCTGACTCGCGGTTGATCGCCCTGACATATCCACCGCGATACGCTGGCGGAAGTAGAGCTTGTCAAAGTCCGACGAATTCTCGCGGAACGTCTGCTCGGTCCAGCTGCCGCTTTCACAATAGTCGTAAAACATCTTCGGCGTGTGGCGGCGATAGAGGCGCTTGAGGTCTTCGATTTCGGTGATGACGGGCATTATGCGGCCTCTCGTGCGGGGGAGCGGTGGATCTGCTTAAGATTTCTAATCCGTCACGCAAAGGTGACGCAACGGCGAAATGGCTTTTGGGGTTGAGCATGATGACGCGCGGGCCATAGTGGGCACACCAAAAAGGGAGAGTCCGGATGTATTTTGACGATTTGCCCGTGGGCTTCACCTTCGAGACCGACAGCCGCTCTCTCACCGAGCAGGAGGTCATCGAATTTGCCCGCGCCTATGATCCCCAGCCGTTTCATATCGACCCGCAAGCGGCCAAGGCGTCGATCTATGGCGGTATCATCGCCAGCGGGTTCCAGACCCTGATCGTCGCCTTTGATTTGATCCTCAGCGCCAATATCTGGACCGACGCCTCGATGGGCTCGCCGGGTCTGGATGAATTGCGCTGGAAACTGCCCGTGCGCCCCGGCGATACGCTGCGTGTGCGCGGCCGGGTGACCGCCTCTGAGCCGTCGAAATCGCGTGCCGACCGTGGCCGCACCACGATCAGCTATGAAATTCTCAACCAGAAAGACGAGGTGGTGTCGTCCTACTCTGCCATTCAATTGCTCAAACGGCAGCCCTGAACCGTCAGCGCTGCAAGATCACCGGGAACCAATCCTCGCGCAGCCGCTCTCCACTTTGCATGCCATGGTCGGGGGGAAGGGCGGCGATGTTGGGCCGGGGGGCGCTCGACATAGCGCGCATCGTCCCCCCCACCAGCCTGAGCGAAAACGCCCGTCGCCGTGTCGTGCTGGTATTGCCGCGCGCACCGTGCAGGATGTCATAGTTGAACGCCACCGCATCGCCGGGTGCCATTTCCCACTCCAACACCTCCATGCCCTCGGCATCGGGGGGGTCCGGCACCGGCATGTAATCGTCGATGTTGGGGACATAGGCATCGTTGCTGACCCAGCGCATCGGCAGCACGGGTTTCTCCCATTTATGCGATCGCGCAACACAGCGCAGCGCGGCCTCTCTCACCGGATCAAGCGGCGACCAGAAGCTGACGGTCTGCTTGCCCTCGACAAAGTAATAGGGGCCATCGGTATGCCATGGCGTGGCCATCGACGTGCCCGGCTCCTTGACCAGCACATGATCGTGAAACAGCTGCACTGACTGCGATTGCATCAGATCGGCCGCTACTTCCGCCACCGGGCTTGTCCGAACGGCTTCGTCAAATTCCGCGATCCGCTGCCAGTTGCAATAGTCATCGAAAAAGCGGCCCGTTTCGCCCGCCTTCTTGTTTTCCGATGCATAAGGCCCCCCCGGCGCTTGCATATTGCGCGCCACACCATCGCGCAGCAATTCCACCTGGCCGGCAAAGAGCCCGCGCACAATGGTGACACCGTCGCGTTGGAACTGATCGATCTGATCCTGAGAGAGCAATGGATGCATGGACTTTCCCTTCTTCGCGCCAAATCCGAAGCTTCAGACTGCCAATTCGGGCCGCGAATGTCTATCGCACTCGGCTTGGCAGATGCAGATATCAGAAACGTCAGGGAAGATTATATATATCAATTGGTTGTGCGTAAGATCTGATGTGGTTTCTTAGGAGCGTAGGCGATCCGCACCCTACCGAGTTGATGTCTTTGCGCTTCTTGCTGCCATCGCATGGCGTGTATTTCGATGATGCGAGCCATTTTCGGAAGATACGACCGCGCAGGGTGCAGCCTGATTGCGGAAAAGGCGTTCTCCCGCTTCCATCCACAGATCTATTCACAGAAGAATCGCGGCTTCCCGCGTTTCCACCCCCTACAAGTTCGTTCCTTTTTCGAATGCTTTGCCCAATGTTTTGCCCGAAATCTCGGCTATAGATGACAATATACAACCTCATACGAAAGTTATCCCACCTTTGCGGCGCGTTCAAAACTGCGTCCTGTGGATAATATTTGAAACGCGCCCAGATAACGTGCGTAATGGCGGTCGCAGATGAACGGCAAACCCGCCCGGACGGATCAGACGCACTTCGATCGTGGTCTCGAACCTGCCAAAACAGGCTTGGTTTCATTGCGAAACAGCGCCGACTTGCTACGAAGAAATACCTCAGCCTTGCCGCTCAAGACCCTAAATATACACATATTTCCGTATCCCGTGTCTTGACGCCATGGCGTAATCGCAAGGATTGGCAGGGTGATCTGCGCACATCTCGCTCCCAATTTCGGCCCTTCTTGGCGAACCCAAAGGCGGGGTCATAGGGGAAAACGGAACAATTTGCCTGCGAACGCCCCCCTAAGCCCCCGGAATCGCACTGGTATTCTATGTTCCTTGCAAGGTAGGCGTTTGATTCCTCGGCCAGATATAGACGATGAGGATGGTCCTCTCGCAGCCATGGAGGTGCAATATTATTGTTTTATAACAAGACGCTATAGAGACGTTATAATGTTTCGCTGCATCACGGATCGGATCGCATGACTGCCTGTTTTCCCCCACCGGCCAAATCACC
>LLEQ01000009.1_pt1 | contig 22266 bp, 37 predicted proteins | sample 595901 | NCBI WGS metagenome assembly LLEQ01 (sample SAMN02919317, study PRJNA255460) | bioreactor metagenome | biome: chemostat; feature: culture 2012_25.3; material: sediment; isolation source: day86 25degC chemostat 2012 inoculated with Wadden Sea sediment taken from... | place: Germany: Bremen ... | reverse complement strand
GGGCCCTCAAGGCCCGCCAGACGCATGCACATCTCCGGCAGTTCGACCGGAAAAGTGGCCGGATGGTTGCCACGATCGATCTTGCGCGACTGCACGGATCGGTAGGGCAGATGCCAGACATTGCCGCGGCAGCGAAGATTCCGGACGTGTCCGAAACGGGCAATGTTCGAGCTGTATTCGAAAGGAACGCCGACGGCGAGTCGATCAATGCGGGTATTTCCTTCATGCGTCAGGTGAAACACATGTTCAAAATTGTGATTGAGATAACGTGGTGAATTGATCGGCTTGAAATGCCCGAACGTCTTTTCTGCCTTCTCTACCCAGAGCGACTTGATCCAGATGATGTTGTTCTGCAGGGTAAAATGTTCGAGAAAAACCTCGAGCACCTGATAGGGAATCAATGGATCCTTCAGTGATGACCCCATGTTCAGGAAAAGCGACCCCTGCGGCGCCAGTATTCGCGCCATCGCCGCGGCCACAAGGTCAAGCCAGGCAAGATAATCCTGACGCACGGCGCGATCATCATGTCGATCATAGCGTATCCCCAGGTTGTAGGGCGGTGACGTCACGATGGTATCAAATCCTGCCGGACTCATCTTCGCCATCAATTCGAGACAATCGCCCTCAAGCAATGTCTGGCCGGCCGCCACGCGGTGCGGAATTGATTTTACGGGGTGTGCCATGATCTCTCCATGTCTTCATGGAGGAGATGGCTCCCGCCCCGGGGGAGTGAAAATGAATCACGCAATATTCCATTTCACCCCGGCCTTTTTCACCGAAGTCAAAGGGCTTATCTTCTATCGAGAGACCTCAAAAAAAAGGCATGATCATGCGCTCAATATTCGCCGCCACCATGATATCCCTCGCCCTGGCCACTCCGGCGTCAGCCCTGGATTGCTCGGAGCTGGATATTGTCCGGGCCTATGATGAGGCGGAGGCCTCAGACAAGATGTTTGCCCTGGTCAAGGGGCATATCCAGATGGTTGACGGCGCGACGTCCGCACAGGATATTCCGCACGACTACATATTTCCGGCAGTCTTTACCGGACATGCATTTTCTGGCGACGGGTTTACGCAAGAGATCGATTTCGCACTTGATATTGATGTGAATTGCAAGGGTCCGTGGTGTGGTAGCGCTCCTGGCAAGGATGCAGGAATCTATTTCATTCGCCTCGACATGGAGCATCGCTATATTCCAGTGCTCGTTCGCGACCCTTGCCAGAACACCAGCTTTCCGGCCAGTGACGAGGCGGTCTTGCTCGACCACCTGAAAGGCAACTGAGTCTCCCACTGTCGGGGGATCGTTGATACCCGGCACAGACCCATCAGCAAGACCGGATCACATCTCCATTCCTCGATCGCGGGGCTTTGCGCGACGCTTGGCGCTATCTTTTGCCGTTGACCCTGTCTTTTCCACATCCTTTTTGGCGACAGGTTGATCCTTGCCCTTCTTTTTTTTCCGAACCTTTTTGGTTCTTGTCAGTATTTGCGGGCTTGCTTTCCCCTTCTGCCCGGCCTTGCCGTCGACAGGTTTTTCCTTGCCGGAATCAGGGCCTTCTATCTGGCAACCTTTGGCTTTTGGGGTGGGTGGTCAAGCGGCCAAGGGTCGGTCGTTTCATTCATCTGGCGCTCCGGCCCAACATAATTTGATGAAATGCGATTCTCCGGGTTGTCGGGATTGAACTCGACCCTGACACCGGGCCTGCGAGGCCGCGCCACTTCAGTGCCCATATGACCGTCCATGCGCTCGGCGCGCGGCTCATCTCTCACCCCTTCTCCGGCATCTGCCTCATCAGCGCCCGCAAGGGATTCATCCAGATGGGACCAATCCCTGTCCTTGAGGCGGAGAGACTTGTCGATCGCGGTTTGCGGATCCGGCAGGAAACGTCCGGCAAGGTCGGCCAGGGCATCGAGACCCTTTTCGGTATAATATCCGCCCAACCTGTACATACCCTTCACTCTTTCCAGATAGCTGCGCTGGTTGCCGGTCTCGCGATCACGCGACGACATCAGTAGATCAAGCATGGCGAACTCCGGGCGCTTCATGCGCAAGCGGGTGAGACGGTAATTCCAGTAGGCTTCATGCAGTCCCATAGAGCTATCCTTTTCTATCGGGGTAGTGTCGTTACCTCCGGGAAATAGGGCTCGGCCGGGAAGCCCGCACAAACCTGTCGACAAATTGGCGCTGCCGCGATGTGAATTCTCCCCCACCTGAAGGAAGGGGGGTTGCGACGCTGGTTTGCTCAGACGATTCCTGTTTCAGCCGAAACGTTCTCATATTCAGAACAGCGCAATGCAGGAGAACGGGGGATGCCGGATCGAAAAATATACACCAACCAGTAGGCGGGTTCATGGATGGGCTGACCTCCCCGGAGGGATTTATCTATCTTTTCATTGGAATTCTGATCGTCTCGACCGCCGGTAGCTTTTTCGGCCTGCTGACTCGCAACATCATCATCCTGATCAGTATCGGGACGCTTGTTCTCAGCTTTCTTTTCTTTCACGCATATCTGCCACTTCCTGAAGGAGTGCAGGCGGAAATATTCCTACTCAAGGCGAGAATTGGCCTGTGATTGATATCCTGAACCAGCTTCATGGAAATTCCAGCCTGCAGCTCGCAGTTTTGGTGTTCATTGCCCTGTCAGCCTCCATGGCTGGAGGCATTGGCCGGATCTTCTTCATGGCATTGTTTGCTGCGCGGGTCGGGCGACTGGCTCTCCTGGTTGGTATGAGCGGGGGCGGATTGGCCTATTTCTCCTGAGTCCGCCCTACAGATCAACCTCGATCCGATCGACACGGAAATGCGATGCGCCGTTGATCGGTATCTGCAGATCTACACCATCTCCTCGAATGATAATCTCGTCATAATCCCCGGCCTCACCTATGACGAGGCGGGTGAGCGGCGCGCGCAAATCCCGACACTCCCTGTATTGCTCAGGGGCCAGGCCCGCATGATCGATCACGCGCAGGGATACACATTTCCCAAACCGGTCATTGTCGCGGCGCAGCTGAAGGTGGAGTCTGGTGCTGCCTGGCTCTATCTCGACGTTCGAATATACTTTTTCTATATCCGGCACATTCCCCGGCAGTTGCGCGACGACCGCCTGATCCGGATCGATGGTGGCATTCAGTGCAATCGTCTCGGCAGTGTCTGCAAGGTCTCCTTCCCAGTCTATTTCCGGAATGATGAATGTGGTTTGAGAATACGTGAACTTCTCATCATTGATAATTTCCGGAAAACCACTATCGCCTGTCAGCCGCCATGCTATGTCGACATGCGGCGCGGCAAGATTGAACCTGGCAATCCCATTGCCGCCGCTCGACACCAGATTGAGTTTCAGGGTTTTCTGGGCTATCAGATCAAAATTGATATCACCCGCGGGCGTATGCCCCTGATAGCTTATGTCGCGAGCGGAGTAGATGTGAAAACTGCCACCTGACCTCGGATCTGTTATGCGACTGCGAATAAAAACGGTCCCATCCCCCTCCCATCTGAAGCTGCTTTCCGGATCAGATTTATCGATATCAAGTGTGAATCCTGTTCCACCCTCTACCTGGCCAGTAATAGTCGGAAGAGTATCTGCGGTAGGAACACGAAACCCCTCCCGATAGGTCTGGATCGCCAGGCGGCCGCCAGTCATGTTGATATCACCATCCCCATAAAGACCGAACACCCCCACATTGCAGCCATCTGTGTCATAGCTTATCTGACTGTTTTCGGGAATTTCGAGCGATCTGAAATCAAAGTTTGCGATACTCAACGGTCGACCACAGATCCCGCTTACCCTATCGCGCGCAGTGCGTTCTGTTGTCATCCAGATGTCCGGTGAGTAGCGGGAGAATGCATTACTGGGTGGCGCCATACCGAACCGGATTTCATTGTCTCCGGTTCCTGGAAGTATTGTAGTGCGCGCGGTTGTGGTCAGCTCGCGATCCGGGGCCTTGTCAATACCGGCCTCTATCACGATGATGTCGTTGCCGCCATAGGTGCGAATTTCCTTGTCGTTGCCATCCGCGTCATGGATGTAATCATCCCCGCCCGTCGCCCAGACGGTATCGCGCCCGGTTCCGGTAAAGATGCGCACACCAGCAGGAAACTCGTCCCGATTCAGAATCTGGACGTCATCTCCGCCCTTCATATCAAAACAACGCTGCTCCGGACTTCCCTGAAACTCCAGCGAGTCTGCGGAATTCGTGAAATAGGTATAGTTGCAATGTGGCGAATTTCTCTCAGGCATCTCTATTACTGCCTTTTCGGTATCGCCCTCGGCAACTTGCTCTGACTCCTGGGCCACTGCAGAATTCTGTCGGGTGACGGTGAGGCCGAGGACCAGAATTGAGATGATAAAAATACGCAACATTTAAATGCGGTCCCTGATTGCCAGCTGATCAGAAAGAATATGAGACCGCGAGGCAAGATTCGAAAACTTCCCTGCATGCCGGATCAGCACCATTTCCTTGGGAGAAACGGAGCGATCGACATCTCGGCTATGAACCCACCACCAACACACTGAACCAGGCACTGGAATATGTGAAGGCTTCTTCCTCATTGCCCGGTCTGCTTAGTAAGACGGAAAAGGAAAAAGAACGTGAAAATCATCGGAGGTCACGACTATTATGATGGCGCAGGCAGCGGCGTCGATGAGACTATCATTTTTGTGCGCAAGGAAGAAGATATCTGGGACTCCCCCTTCGATCTGCCTCTCCCATCCCTGGTGTCGCGAGGCAAGGCAGAAATCACGCTGTTTTTTTTAATTATATTCTTGTGGCAGGCCAGGTCTATCCGGCAATTCGCGAGCGTCGCGCCGGCGCGCTTATTCGTGGGCGAGGTAATCGTCAGGTCTGGCGTGACGGCAAGGTGATCTGGCACTATGACGAGTCCAGTGCTCAATCCGCACTTGAGACCGCCATACAGGAAGGTGAACGCTCCCTTCCCTGGGGATTCTTTCGCAATCTGCCGGATGAAATCACCCGGCATTTCCGGGAAACAAAGAGCAAATCCTGGACTGACTGGATGATTGAAAATCGCATCGTCACCGGCCGGGTTTGCATAAAGCACAATGCTGACAACAAACGGGGCAGCCTTGTGCACGGCAATATATCCAACCTCAAGGATTTCGAGTTCTATCGTGTTCTTGATCCGGCAACGATTCATATGGAAATTTCCAATTACATCGGGGGTGTTTTGCCCGGCCAGAACAAGATAATCGAGCTGACCGACACCGATAAAATCCGCAAGGCCGGCTTTGATACCCGCACATCATTCCGGCAAGATCCTGGAATCAAAAAGCCGCGGCGCAGGAATAAATCCATCTGAGCGGAGCATGAAATGATTGACACTTATGCCCTCGACCTCCCTCGCGTCGGGCCACCGCGCCCGGCCCGACAGGGTCAAACACTGTTGTGGTATGACAGCCCTGTCGTCTTTGAGGTCGAAACAGAGACAATTCCAGGCTACATTCTGGCAAATCTCATCCCCGACGAAGCTGGCTGGATTGATAGCGCCGTCGCTATCGCCTTACAGGGCGAGGCTCTCACTCTTGCCCAAGCCCGGCGGGCCGATATGCGCATGCTCATGACCCGCCCTGACGCCTCGCTCTGGCGCGTCGACAAGGGAAATAATAATGACCTCGTTCTGCGCTCGATCCTTGATCCGCTCCCAGATCGAATGCTCCCCGACACCGGTCTTTTTATCAATGATTTCGGGGCGAGCGACACGCAAGGTTAGTCCACCTGGGCGACAGATATCCGACACTTCCGCCGAGGGCGCCCCGGGATGTCCTTCGTCGTCATCCCGGCGCATTCCGACGGCAGCAGCATACCCCCATTCATCAAGACAAGCAGAGGCAAAACGTTTCAAAATGGCAGATAGAACCGGATGCCACCTTACAATCGGTGGATTACTCTCTGACCAGAATGCCTGGTCTCTCGGACAAGTGCTTTGTGCAGAGCGCCCCTATAACCTCGAAGGACCACTCTCTGAGAAGGCAATTTACCAATCCATCCTGAAAGGTCGATCCTCATGGGACTTCGAAGAGGTCGATGAAGGCAGAATGTCATCTGATCTGCAGGTATGCCTCCAAAACCTTTGCATCAGTTATACATGGACCTGGAACTGGGGCGATGACTTTGCGCCCGGTATTCTTCTGTTTGACGCCCGGACCAGAAAACAAGCCCGGTTCTTCGAAAGCGAGGGCGAAATCTGTCTGAAGGCTTGCGAGCTATCCGATCAGAACCGAATTGTCGAAGCTCAGAGCTGGCAAGAATTTCGCCAGCACCTCAGAGTTGTTACCTACAGCAGTCAACATGAACTCGTCGCTCTCTTGAGTGATCAGCACACCTTGGCGCCTATGCAGATCTCATTGAGCAGATCAGTCGCATATCGCTGCCGCAATAACTTCAGCGGAACCAAATTCCTGACACAGCTGTCGCCGCAATACTGCGGTCAGCTTTTCCTTAGAATGGAGGTCCTTCATGGGCGATCGTTGTTACTGCTCCCTAAAACTTGGTGGCATCCTTAGAAAAGAGCACATCCCAGCTCTCGCCACGGCTCTGATCGATGCAAATGTTGATGAATACAGCAATAACCAGGCCAAGGTTGAAGCAGCCCTGCAGAAGGGTGAGGCCCATTTTGGCTTTTATGAGGTCAATTATGCTCAAATGGACGACGCCCTGGCCTCACTTCTGCCTGCGCTGAAGCTCAGCTACGCTTGCACAATGATGCCGGAGATGAATACGGAGAAGCAGACCAGTATTATGACGCCCGCAAGGATGAAACTGTCGAATACAATCTCAGCAATGGATCAATCTGCCTCACTCTCGAAGAAATCGACCAGGAAGGCACTGTAGAGGAAGCTCGTCTCTGGGACAATTTCGACAGGGAGATGAAATTCGTCGTCATCGAAAGTAATCACGACCTGCTCGCCAGGGAAAAGGCCGGAGAAATCCCTGCGGGTTATCTCGATCTTCTTCCTGAGGCCTCGCCTGAAAATATTTGAAATATAGGTGGTCTGTCTTTCCTTGATACTGGTACGCGACCCCCCCACTTCCTTTCCAGCAGGCGGCAATGGTTACGATCGGCCCTACCCGGTCAGCCCCCCCTGCCGGACGGAAAAATGGCCGGTAAAGTGTTTCGGGATACCGTGCTGGCCAGGTTTTCTTTTCGTTGCTGGAGCGCAGGCCCCTGGTTTGGGGTTCTGCGCTTTTTCAGACATCCTCGAGGAGGTTTATCATGTCCCCCCCCTGCTACCCGGCTGGACGTCTGACACCGCCTGACGCGCCCGGCCTGCTATTTGATGCCAGCGATCAACAAAGCGCCTGGGATCTGTATGGTGCAAATTGCGGACCAGGGGCTATTGCCGGAATTTGCGGGTCGACCCCGGAAATCATCGCCCAAATGCTCGGAGACAAGCTCCGTCGCCTGGGTGGCACCACCGAAATCATGCTCCGCAAGGCACTTGATGACATTGGTGTGGACTGGGAGGACGTCCCGGCGGGGTGGACAAATTACGGGATTGCCCGGATTCAATGGGACGGACCATGGCTTCGGGATCCTGATCCGTTCGAGAAATATCGCCACTCCCACTGGGTCGGAGTTGCCACCCGAGGCCTGCCACACGTCATGATCTTCGATATCAACGCAATATCCGTTGGTGGCTGGATCTCCCTGGCCGAATGGGATGATGTGCTGCGCCCGTGGCTGCTGCAAACCTGCGAGCCGAGGCCTCGGGTGAATGGTGGGTCAGTGAGGCGCTGAAGATCCATCCCTCCTCTCTGGTCAGATGACAAAATGAAGGACCACCCAATGCTCCTCAAACCGATTGATGCCGCACGGCTCTCACATCCTCTCAGCCCCCTCTGTCGCGACGCGCGCATTCAGCCGGACGGACTCGATCAACTCCATGATCTGCTGAGTGAAGGAGATGAAACCGCAGTTCTTGTCGCCAGCTGGCGACCTCACCTTGGCGAAATGGATGACACTGCCTACACCCACCCCGGCGGAGCGCACAAAATTGTCCGCCTTTCCCGGAATGCCCGTGAACGCAATCGCACCATCGGCCTTGCCTGGGATGCCTGCAGCGCACATCTCTCACTCCACGACATCACCTCCCGCAACTGGTGGGTCTGTCTGACAGCAGATGCCTGTCTGTTTCTTCCTGCCGGCAAAATTGGCAGTTGCGCACGAATACCTCCCTTGTCCGGTCAAGGCCTTCTGGCCGCATGGAGCAATTACACCATCGAGGCAGAAGAAATCCTTGTTCCCTTCATCGCAATCCGGGAGGGACAGAGTTCGATGCATGAGGATATTCGTATCCGAACCACCCTGCCGGATCAACTCGCCGCCCTTATCGGGAGACTCCTGCCGGCCTCCCGGATGGCAGAACCCTGGTACGGAAAGGCGATCCCATGAGATGCATCACTGGCGCAGCAATCATTGAAATCGACACCAACATGTCTGCAGGCGTACATCGAGTCGCCGCAAGTCAGCGAAGATGATGCCGCCTGACCATTGCGCAACACTCCCCCGATAACCTGTGGGAGTGGTGCTATAGCCATAAGCTCTATCCGAAAAAAAATCCGGAGATCATAAATGACCCCCTGTCCCCAATGCGGCGCCGATTTCGACCCAGATAAATCCATCCGGAACAATTCCGGCAAGAGCGTTTCCATCGATATCCCGGTGGCGATGCTGGCTGCGCTCGAGCATGCTCTCGCAATCGGGCGCAACTGCGCATGATGAGTCAAGAAACAGACGCCAGGGAAGGCTTTGAGGCCCTGCGCAAGATCGTCGGCGCCATGGTACCTGATACGGCGCGACAGTTCGGGAGAGGAAACTGGGCTGCAATCGTGTCGCGCATCGCTAAAGGTGTTGATCTGCAGATCAATATTGTTGAAGGCGGGTATTCCTGGTCTGTCAGATACCGGGTCGAGATTACCGATCCTACCGGCGCCGCCTGGCCGCACGGGCAATTCAATGAACGCCACCTCCTGAAAACACCAGACCTTGAAACCCGGAGCGAGGCCGAGGCAATCCTGACCGAAATCAAGGCCTTTCAAGACCGCCTGTCGCCCATGGCTGAATAACCCGCGAGCAAGGAAAATGACCCCCTATCATCATCCAGACATCCTTCTTGCCGCATATGCCGGGCGCATCCGGACTAACACCCTACCACAAGGCCGATCCCGATGACCTGGTGGCCCTGCGTCGGCTGATCGAGGTTACCGACAGGACCAATCTGATGGCACGCGACAACCAGTTCTGGCTGCGTGGGCAAAACGCAGCGACGGAGGTCCAATGGTGCGATATTCCTAAGCAAACTCGCCTCGGGCTGCACAACCGGACCCTGTTTGATCGCGCCAGCATCTTGCCGCAACGCCTCGACCTTTGGCTCAAGACTGGTGAAACCTATTTTGTGACACTCATCGAAGGGGCTGTCATCATTGAGCATCAGGCCAGGCTCACGGTATCCTTCCAGCCCATCTTTCCGCCCATGAACACCTGACGGCCAGGGCTGATCTCTGCGCCTTCCTTCAAGATCGGGTCATCGCATCAGATCCTGAAAAACCGCATCACCGCCTGACAAGGACTCCAGAATGCCACGCCTCTATCCTGTTCTGACCTCCTTGCTGAAACAACAGCCGGACCCCCCTGATTGCCAGCTCCAGCGCGCTTTGGGAAGATCCTGACACCTGTCTTGGCGCAGCCCTTCCCGACTTCAGCCAGCCGGTGGTCTGTCGGTTGCGGGTTCTGGCTAACCGGCAGCTGCTTGCGCGCCCGGTTAGCTATCTTTTTCCGCAATCCGGCGCTGATTTCGCCGCAAGCATCACGGTGCATGACAGCAATGATGTATTCGAGATCGGACGCACCACACCCGGGCATTATTCCCCATCCCAGGCCCTCGACCAGAGTCTGGCCCTGACCCACGCACACCGCATCCTCGAACGGGATCCCGCGCGCGAAAGACTTCTCTGCGCAATTGTTCATGAAACAATCCTGTCCGGCCTTGAGAGTATCTCGAAGATCATCGACTCCCATGTGCCAACCCAGGTCTTTTTTTTACCCGCGATATCGCCGTGCCGAAAATCAAAAGCGGCGTGACGGCCGACTTGGCATTGCCACGCCTCGCAAATCTCGCCCCCAAAACACAGGATCTGCTATCAGAACGCGCGCCCGACATTGCCGCTAATGACAGCCTTCTCCTGCTCGTCACTCCGGGCTTTCCCTGTCTTTCTTGGCACACGCGCCTTGAACGCATGGCAGATCTGCCACGGCAAGCCTCGCTCCTGATGCAGGCCATGGGTATTCCTACGGCCTTTGCCATTCAGCCACTGGTGGTCTGAGCGGGCGCGGCTTTTGCCATCTTGCAAGATGAATACAACTCCCTCTTGATACAAGATGAGTGATTTCGATGACATATGCCCGCTCCAAGTCAATCTTTCGCAGCGATCTCCTCATTGAAAGAGGTGTCATGCCTCTCGTCGCCGGCGGGCTGGCCTGGGGCATTGGCACCGTCGTCACTAATTTTCCGTCTGGTTTTCACCACCGGCGGAATGTGCGTCATTACCGCAAAATCGACAGATCACGCAAAACCGGCATCCCCTCACTGAGCAGCGGGACGCCGGTTTCGCAATTTCAATGAACCAAAACAGGATATTCACCATGGGCGGCAATATTGCACTCACTCTGCGTCTCACCGACGGAGTCGAACACCGGATGGATCGATGGACCAATATCCTGCCAGAAACCCTGCATGATCCGGCGTTTCTCGACGAGAGTCCGTCCGGCATCGCGGCCGCTCTCGAAAACTGGCTTGCCATGAAGGCCGACTGGGAGATGAACAATGACAGTGGCAATTTCTCCCTCAATATGACGGAAGTCTACGCACCCTACCCCTACGGCCTGAAGCGTCGGAATATGGCGCCGTCGTGGTCTGTTTCCAGACCGGGACCATTCTTACCCAGCAGAGGTATTGCACTATCGGCGCCCTCTCCTGGATGCGTCCCGAAGTCGGCCCGCCGCACAGCGGCGAGGAAGTACATCGCGCCGGCTGATCAAGGCGCTCGATGATGCAAAACGCATCACGGGTTTTCCTTCCTGGTCCGCGACCTCGCCACTGCCAACAGATTTGGCACCCTTGCACCCGAGGTCAGTGTCACCCCGAACTGCAATGATGCCAGCATGTTCGACGTCCTTGTGCCCGACAGCGTTGGGGTCGATGCCTTTCTGTCACTGTCGGATGCCATCCTGAAAGAGGCCGTCAATCAGCGCGAACGTGCCTTCATGTTTGTAAGGCTACTGGTCGACATGGGGGAGGTTCAAGGTCGAGAAGTTCGCCGAGGACGCGGGTGGCACGGCAGCCATGCTGGCGCGCATCGAGCGCTGGGCTTTGAGCTTGACGCCGAAGAGCGCGCCGCCTGGCGCGCCCGCATCACCGAGCTCGAGAGCGAAGAATAGATCCGGTCTTTGCCGACCGACAGGCTTCGACCCATATCCCCCCCGGTATCCTTGGAGGGAGAAAGACAGATATGTCAAAAACCAATGATCCGCAAAACCCCCTATGGCCTCAATCACACACCCGCAGGCCCCCTTCACCTACCAGGGTGTGGATATCCCGGTGATTGACGACATCTCTCCGCGTGAAGATCTCCTGCGCTACATTCGTATCCTGGAGGCACGACTCGACCTGACCCACGTCTATTCAATGTCCCGGGACGCACCCGAGGGAGTTGTGGATGCCGGTGTCGTGCTGCCCTACGACCTGCCGGAGCACCGGGATCCCAACGCACCCGGCACGGGATTGCTGCGGGTAAGTAATAATCAGGCAGAACGCGTCGCCATGCTGGCCAGTGGTATCGATCGCATCGGCTGTCTGGAAATTCACGAGAAGCTCTCGCGCCGCCACATCCATGATGATGCGGAGCGCGCAGACGGCGATCCCGAGGATGCCACTACAACCAAATCCTGACACTCCCTCCTGTTGGCATTGAAGCGACGAGTATCCCACTCTGGTGTCTTGCAAGCAATGAGACCCCAGACCCGGCTATCTCTCCTTGATCCGGACAACACCGGCCGTTTTGGCTTTCACTGAAATTTGAGGCTCGCATGGCACTTCAGCGCAAAACCCCCGTCTATGACCGCAATACCACCATCCGGCAGATCGAACAGCTCGGCGCCGCCTGGAACGCCCTCAAGTCGGGACATGGCGCGATTCACACGAGCCGGATCCATGTTGAGCGGGCAATTGATCTCTGTCTTCAGGAAATTCTGGCACAAGGTCTTGACGCAGGGCAGACAACGAAACTCTTCTTCGCCCTACCGGTGCCCTTATCGAAGATGCCCTGACCGGATCGCAAGAGGGATCCGTGCGCCAGCTTTATGATCTGGCGACAGAGTGGTTCTCCACCACAAATACATTGCCCAGAAAAATCACCTGGCTGTCGCTTGACGCGCTGAACATGCTGCGCAAGGCTGGGCTCAACTATGATGGCTGATTGGCGCAAAGCAGGCGGCCGAGCTCTGGCTCGCCCTCGGCGCTGGCTTCGGCGAACGAGCGTTTCGCCAGGTATACCCGCGCAAAGATCCGGCGCTTTTCTTCTGGGAAGAACATTGTCTCAAGCTCCCGAAGCGCGGTCTCTCGCCGGAAGGCCTGGCGCTGATGGCAGAGCAAATCCGCACCCTTGACGACAATACGGTCACCGCCGCCTTTTCCAAATCATTCACGATGAATACGTATCTTACCGACTGGCGCATTCTGCTGGCCTTCCTGGTCACGAACCCAAATCCTCCCGACTGTCTGCGACAGGCGCGCAATTGGCGCGGCATCTTTTCGCGCGACCTCCACCCCCGGTTGGAACGAGCCTTTGGCCACACAGCATCAAGTCACGCCGAAATGGCGCGCCTGCGGCGTATCGAGCAGCCCCCTCGGTTGAAGATCTCCTGGTCATGCCAAAAAAAAGATGAAGATTGCCGAGCTGCTCGATACTCTGTCGATCCCGGACTGACACAGATGCCCCCCGAAGGACATCCATCACGCCCGCGAAAGCACCTGACAGCCCGATATCCTGTGTGCCTGACCCGTCAGTCAATGCGAGGTCATCGCTCAAGTCTTTGCGGGATCTCCCTCATCGTCATCCCGCAAAGACCTGAGCAAATGGCCCGGAAGATGATTTTCCCGGACAAACTCCGCGAGAGTCAAAAATAAGGAACGATCATGACCCATTGTTACACCATCGCCACCTTTTCTGCCGATGAACTCTTTGACAGTATCTCGGCAAATACAGTCGACATGATTACACCACCCGATGTGGCAAAAGCCGGAGACATCTGCGGGTTTGTCATGGATCTTAAATCGCAGTCCGGACGCAACAGCTATGCCCTGTCCTATCCCGTCGATGAATTCCTGATCTCCGATGGCGCTGGCAGAGTTGTCAAGACCGGCTTCAGGGCATTGCAGAAAGACAGAAAGGTCGACGCCGCCCTACTGGCGATGGAACTCAACCTGATGCGCGTGGCCCATATGACATGTATCCAGCAAATATTGGACAGCATTGATGATGCTGACGGTGATTTGTATTCCCGCTTGATCTGCCTGCCGGCCGTTGGCATGATTCATCAGGATCAATATGAGGACATCCTGGATATCGACTTCGACGATCCGGACTACACACAGCTTGAGATAGATCGCGGCTTTACCCTGCTGCGGCGCGCACATGATTCAAATCACCAGGGCCTGCAATATTGCACGGCGAGATGCGCGATCTCGCACTTCTCCCGGACCTGGCGCCGATCAAGGAAGATTATACCGACGCGACTGCAATGCGCCTCGATGTCACTTTTAGAGAGACAGAATGAAAACTCCGGTCCGCCCGGTGCTGGTTCCCTGTCTCTCGGGCTATCACCTCAACGGCAACCTGTTCCCGCCACAAGGCAACTCTCTGCCCTGCCCGGTGACACTTACCGCCGACCGCGGAACTGGCACGCCCTATCCCGCACACAGGCTCCGCCTGACCTTTCATCGTGGCCAGGAACTGGGTAGTAATCCGATCGAGATGGCGTTCGATTGCCCCGACGACCTTCTGCCAGTCAAAAGCTCGAGGACGGCAGGCGGACTTGATCCGGATGAGGTTAATGATGTCCGGGCGCGATACTGGGATCTTTGCACCGGTGGCACACGTATGGCAAAGATGTGGGACTCTGCGCAGATGGCCAGCGGTCTCCCGCCGCGCTCCGGCAGGACGCCATATGGCAATTTTCGCGTCCATCTATACGATGCTTTATCGCCTACAGTCAAATTCCTGCGCGCGGAAAACCCGATCGATTTATTCCTGCCGGCAATATCAGACATCCCGGCCTCGCTCTTGAAGTGGGCGAGAAGGTTTCATTCGAGCAGAGGGTTCTGCTTGTGGCCTGGATCGTCGAGAGAACCCCTTCGGCACATGCTCAAATCACCGCCCTGAATAATCTTGCAACCTGGCTCGACTGGCTTGCCCCAACCCAGGGGTGGAAGCTCCCTTTCGCCCCACCTGTCGCTATACGCACTATTGCCGGGTAAGTACCGCTGGAGACCGTCAAGGCCTATGTCGACAATCAGCAGGGCGACGCACATCTCGCCAAGCGCTCAAGGAAAGATGTACTTCGCGCGACGGTCGGGAAATCCGGACGGACGCTTGACCCACGGAGTGAACTCCGGGGATTGCGCTTATGAATGTTCAAAGGATATCGACATGACCGTTATACCTCCATGGCATGGGCAAAGGATCTTGGAGAGATGAGTCAGGCCTGGAATGCTCTGACATCCGACACAGCCATGGTGCGCAGCACACGCGCAGAGATTGCCCGGGCAATGCAGGAGATGATCGGCACTACTCTCGAGGACAACATCGATTCCACGATGGCCGTCACGGTATTTTTCAACCTGCCCTCTCCATTCATCAAATCCGCCCTGACTGACGGGGGGGCGAGTTGTACTCCAAGCCGCCTGCTGAAATGCGCAGCCCCCGCCCTGCCCGGTGTCAAATTAATGCCGCGGGTCACCACCAGCCTTTCGCGAAAGCACTGGAAAACCTCAAAGACATGGGCCTTCCCTATGACAATCTGCTTGATGATACACAGGCAGCCGAACTCTGGCTTACCCGTGGTGCCAGCTTCGGAGAGGTTGGGTTTCGCAAATTCTTTCCACGCAAGAGTCCAGTCATGCATTTCTGGGAACAGAACGGTATGATCATACCCAGCAAGGCCTGTCACGCGACGGTATTGCACTGATGGTTGATGAGATCTACCGGCAGCGCAAAGACACTGTAACCACCACTTTTCGAAATCTTTTCGAAAGGAAATGCCACCTGACCGACTGGCGTGTTCTGCTGGCATTTCTGCTGTCCGGCGACGATATTCCCGCCTGCCTGCTCTGGGCCCACTACTGGAGGCGATTCCTGCCCGCTTCCCTGGTCAAGGACCTTGCACAGGTCTTTATCAAAACCAATTCAAATCATGAAGAAATAGCCCGTATCCAGCGCCTGGCCAATGCTCCCTCAATCGAGGAGCTCTTGTCGAGGCCCAGATCCATGGCGCCGCATCGCCTTGAAGAAATCATGCCACTGACAGCATGACGCCAGGAGACAAAACTCACGAAGAGTGTTCCGCGTTAGCATTAAGACAGGCCTGACCACATCTCATCGCAAAGGAGTGAAAATCATGCCAAGGAATGTAGACCTTTCCCGCCCGAGCGAGCGTATGTCGCTGGAAGAATGGAAGATCCTTGTCAATACATGGATGTCCGTGTCCGCGGGTGCACCCGACACGCGCCATGGAGGTGATCATGCACTATGGGACAACGAGGTGCGCCGCACCATGCCGATCTCGGTGCGCGAACCCGCACTGGGGTGCTTTGCCGTAGAGACCGGTGATCCAAGAGTTCTTGAAATCGTCTATTCCGGAATTACGCCCTCCGGCCATCTCAGCCACCTGCTGGACCAGGGGATATGTCCTGACCGCATGACCTTTGATGCGATCATTGCCTTTCGCAATCGCTTTGGCACACGGCACAATTCAATCGAACACGCCCTCCTGGTGCGCCATGCACTGGAGGCGGATGACGATGCGGTCTTCAACCGGATCCCCGATCTCAATGAGAGCGCCCTCTTTGCTGCCCTTCGCACCATCCCTGAACTGCTCGAATACACCGGGGCGAACATGGCGTGCATCATGGCTGACTTTCTCGACGGCTGGGTGCGGTATTACCCCGGGCAGCTTCTGTCTGTCTTTCTGCAATGCATGGGCAATGGTCATGCCAAATCACTGAATGCAATCATCGCGGCAGGCTACAACCCATTTGAGATTGTTTCACGCAAGGATGATCACTGGGGTAATAGCTATCAAAAATCCCTGATCGCCTACGACAAGGAGCTTGGCAGGAAAACGATTCCCCAGGACTTTTGCACCACACTTGCGGTCATTGACCCGCAAGCACAGAACTCAAATCATCAACGGGCTGCGCGGGGCGCTCTTTTCAGCCCCGGTGCCGTGGCGCGGGTGCTGGCCAAAGATCCGGAAGCCAGATCTTGCGGCATTGCCAGACAAGACTGGCGGGACATGTCCCTGATCGCACAATAGGGTCGTCGAAAAACCCCGCGATCGCACCCTCCTTAAAAATTCAAAAAAAAGGCGAGAGCAGATGCCTCAACTGTCATCACGGACCCTCACAGACATTGCCGAACTCGAGCACCTTCTGCGGATGTGCAGACGTATTCGCGGAGCCGGAAAATTCATCACGATTGCCCGCAACGGCATCATTGTGGCCATATACAGTTGGGTGGATCACTTCCTTGAAGCCAGTCCTGAGGCAATGAAAGCCGCAAACATCCTGTTCGACCTGCCCGTCGACATGATCGAGAAGAGCCTTGAAGAGGGTGCATGTGGCTCAATCGCAAGGCTGATTGAGGCTTCGCTACCCGCCCTGCCTGACATGGAACTTATGCCAAAAGCGGTTCTGGAATTGAGTAATGAAAGCATCACGAAAATCATCGGCCTCGGATTTCCCTATCACGCCCTCATTGGTGAATATGCCGCCGAGATGTGGCTGAGCCGGGGGGTCAGCCTTTGGCGAGGCCGATTTTCGTCAAAGACACCCCCGGAAAAGTCCTGTCATCGCCTTTTGGGAAAGAAAAGGCTTGGCTATTCCCAAAAGCGGACTTTCGTCAGACGGCATCACCCTCATGGCTGAAGAGATTCGCCGCTTTGACAATGGCGTGATGCCGCTGGGTCCAACAGGCAATCAAGAAGCATAATCACGCAACCGACTGGCGGGTATTTCTTTCTCTCCTGATCAACAGAACAAATCTACCATATTCGATTGAACAGCAATACCGGATCGGCGCCATGTTCGGATCAGATCTGACCCAGCAAATTCGCGAGTTACTGACCCCGTCAACCTCAAATCACGCCGAACTCTCCAGGATGGAGCGCCTCGCCCGCCTCCCCTCCATTGAAGACATTCTTGCAATGGAAGGATCACAGGCAAACCTCAAGCTCTCGGACATCCTACACCCGAACAATCATGCTCGCGAATAGCAATCCCCATAGGACAAGACGGCAAGGACCCGCACAGTCGGCGGCGGATAGCTGCAGCACAATCCCCCCCGGTGTCCACCCCGCGGGCCACTTACCTGAACCCGCGCGCCGCATCACCGGCACCAAATTCAAGGAGACGACATGTCCTGGCTGCCACTGATCCTGCCTCGTCCTGAACTTTTCCATGGTGAATCTCTGCCAGATCTTGGTCATCGCGACCGCGCTGAACTCATCTCCTTCACCACGCAGAAGCAGGACGCCCAAACCCGCCTCTGGTCTTTGCAAGACACTCAAATCAGTGTCCGGGGGCTGTATATTGCGAGGGATCACCATGAGCGTCAGATCAGGAGGCGGGTAATATCCCATATGACCCAAGGCCTGGCTGTCAGTCTTCCGATTTTTACCTGGATACACCTCTTTTCTCACGCTACGCCGACGACACCCTGCATGAATCCGGAGATGTCCATGCTTCAGATCTGGTTGTCTTTATTGGCCGATCGTTCCTGACCTGGGTGGTTGCCGGGAATGAGAAGCCAACCTATCGGCGTGACCGAATGCGCTGGCAACCCCATATCAGTAAACCTGATCTCTCAGATCTTCCTGTTGATATTCCGGTCCAGGTGGTGATTCCCTTTAATCGGACCTGGGGAAGTGCGCATCAGCGCCTGGCCCTTGCTGGGTGCCTCGAGGAGGATCTCGACCTTCTGTCAAGGGTCAACAGATGGGGGTTCTCCCATCGCACCTCGGCATGTTGCAATACCCCGGGTGCCTGCCTGAATCGGGACTATCTGCACAGATCACATTTATTGCCTCTGCTGTTCCATCGGGGCCCGGCCTCACAAACGCGAAGGCCGCTTCCGCCGACAGAATACCAATTTCTTCCAAGCCGCAGAAAAACTCATCAAAACTCGAAACGGATATCCGCATGAGCACTATCACTTCCCTTTTTAATGATCTTTGCCACGGATTGACCAGTTTTTACAAATTGTCCGCCGCGGAGCGTCGATTGGCTGCCATCAGGGATGCAGGAAAAGCCCTCGAAGATCAGGCGATCGCGCTTGCCGCGATACTTGCCGCGCGCGACAAGCATGAGATTGCACTTAACTTTGCAATGCGCTCGCACTCTCTCGCACTTGTACTCTCGATGCCCGAAGCGCCTTATGACACCTACAAGATGAAGAGTGAAAACAATATCAGGCATTGGGCTACCGATGTCGACCCGGATATGATCCTGGCCCTGACCAGTCGCGGTCTGTCCATGGAGCCGGCTCTCAATGCACTTCTGACCCGCGGCTTTCGCCAGAAGGATCAGCGGCTGCGCGACTGGGCCCTGCGCGACCTCGCGCCCAATCCTGGCGACTTCAAGTGGGTCCACAGCCTGACCGGCCACAATATCGGCCGCAACCCGGTATTCGCCGCCGCCCTGTTGAACGCAGCGGTTCAGGCTGATCCAGAGGCTGCAAGAGCTTGTCTTGAGACCGCCGTCGACTGGCGCGATGGTATTTGCACCGTGCTGCTCCTGCATGCAGGCGTGACCTTGCCCGACGGCATGGACAAGCGCTTTGTTGACCGCCTCCAAAGTCTGTCGAGCCACGCCCGGCTTTCAGTCATGCGCAATAGTATCTCAGCCTTTGCTGCAGATAAACACGCAGTCCGCGCCGCACGGCTTCTCCTGAAGGATTAACACCATGTCAAAGCCAAAGATCGGGGCCACTCATATCTTCTTCGGTATCGTCAACACACTGCGCGATCAGGAGCGGATTTCCACCCAGCGCGAGAGAAATCGCTCATCAATGAAAACAGCACGAGCCGGACTCGTCGAAGCTGCAAAAACCCTTATCTCCGACCAGGCTGATGACGAGACGCTGAAAAACTGGGCGCGTCATGCAGTGATCTCCGGATCAGCCGATCTGATGAACAGTTTTCCATGCCGCGCGCCCCGTAGCATTGTTCAACTCAGGGATTACACAAATTGGCCTGAGGTTTTTCAGACCTGTATGCCAGACCATATTCAGGCCTGCTTTTCACGCGGGATTGATCTCTTCATGGTCGAAGTAAATCTCCTGCGTCGCGCAGTAACTGAAGGAGATCCCACATTACAGGATATCCTGCTCGAGATTCCTGACTTAGACTCACCCAGCAGACAATGGATCATCAACTGTCGCCAAAAACAATCAGCACTCATGCCACTTTCATCTGCAGATGCCTTCGCAAGATCATAGCGAAAAATCCCCATGAGGCAGCGGTCGATCTTCTTTCCACCGCCACGCACAATGATGGCACCGCATACACGCTTTTACGTCTGGCAGGGGCGGATCACAGTCGCGCCCTGACTATCAGTGGACTTGGGCGGGACAAGCTGGCCCGTATCTCCAACCATATCTGGATAGAGACCACTGGCGGCGCCGCAACCCCGGAGGAATTTTGCTCAAGCGAGGCCCTGCTTACCAATGCAGCAAATCTGTTCCGCAATGCCTGAACAACCTGAGGGCCAAGCATCACTTCATTTCTTCCTGCATCCCGTTCCGAGAAGAGGTGTGCCTTGAAATCTGCCCAGCACATGGAGCATATGCGATGATCCGCACAACCCCCGCTCAACACAATCTGCTGCTGCATCTCGCATCACTTGATCCGGGGGTATTTCTGCCCTCTACAGCGATGCGCAGCCGCGAGATCAAGAACCCCGGTGCGATGCTGTTGCGGATGGCCGAGCGTGGCCTGGTCCAGCCCGGTGAGGTGACACCCCAAGGACGCGGTTACCGGATCACCGGACGCGGCCGCAAGGCTATCGCCGAGCGATCCACCTGACTGCGCTATCGAGGGATGCGTGAAGTCCCTGACGGCCATGATTGCAGCCGGCCTCAATCCCTTCGAGATCATCGGAAGCCATCATACCCCCCTCGGCAAACCGGCCTTGAAGGCAATCATTGATCACGCCGGCCCGCTTGGCGCAGAGACCTATCCGGGTCGCCTACTCGAACCTCTTGCGGTTCTCTATCCCGATGCAGCAAGCTCGAACCACGCGCGCATGACTTACACTGACATCTTTACCGAGGGCGCCGCCGGCAGGATACTTGCGCTGGATCCTACATCCCACATCGCTGGTCTCGACCGGAGCAAGTGGAAAAACATCAACGGAGACGTATCATGACATTCAATCTCGCCAACCCGATGGCTGTTTTCGCCAACAGGCCGGATCCAACCATTGCGATGGACTTTGTCTGCACCCTGCAGGGGGAAGTCGATTTTGTCGACACCGAACACCCCGACCACCTTGACTGGCGCCAGGCGCAGCTGTTGATCGATACACACGAAGGACGCTGGATGCATTTTGCGATCCTCTCGAAATCAGGAGGTCGACCCATCAGGGAAATCGCCGACAGTCCCATAGCTCAGGCCCAGGTGGCACAAATCCTGAACCGCCTCTTTGATGCAGTCCATCCATTTCGTCCGGCATTTGTGTTGAAATTTCCAGACGGAATCGTCTCGCGCTTCATGATCAGTGACGAGATTTTGACTATCAGCTTTCATGTCAATGCCAAGAGCCAGAGATTTATCATGGGACAGTCCAATCATGACTGGCTTCGTATCCAGAACACCTGGAAACACATTATCAAAGCCGAAACCGCGCGCCGCAAGAAATCAGTCTGTTAGAAGGGATACCCATAATCCCCATGCAAGGCATCAGACGTACCACAGAGACGGACCCTACCCAGAAAGAGGTCCGGCGATATCTGTCACCACCCATACCAGGTCTTTGAAGTCCGCCGGAAATCGCGCACCCGCCGAAGAGGGTCGCGATGGCCGCCAACACTCATTTTACACCCGGAGGTCCGAAAAATGCTTATTCGTTCGATGAGAGATCGCTACCCCGATAACAGTCCGGAGCGCCGGATCTACGATCGCTTCCAGAAAATCTGCGCCGAACTGAGCGAGGATGTCGATCCGATCTCATCGCATCGGGCGCAGGCATCCCTGACCGCGAGTTCCGGAATCCTCTGTGATGCTGCCATCGCCATGCTGGAGGCAGACTCCATCCCCAGGGAAGACTGGGATATCTATCTCGATTGCGCCTTCCGGAGCGGAAATCCTCGACTGCTCGAGGCAGCCCTGAGGTTGATGCCCTTGGGCTGCAAAATTGAGAGCATTCACTCGATAATCCAGAATCTCGTGCGCACCGCACCAATCCGCCACATCCTGCTGGCCACCGAGGCCGGTATTGGGGATCTTTGCCTCACCAAGACACTGGTGCAGGCGACGATCATCCGCCAGGACACCGATCTTGATGACGCGATCCTCGCCCATGTGGAGAGCGGCGGAGCAAGCTTCAGCATGCAGGACTGGTTCGCCGGCCTGCGGGTAGATTCCCTGCGCAAGGCGCGGAGTTCATCGGCCGCCTCCTGCCGGTATATGTGCAGATGAATGCAAAGGATGCCGAACGCGGCTTTGAATTCTGCGTCGCCAACAACCGCGGCCTGCATGCCCTCCTGCTGCAGATGGCTGGCGCCCGGCTACCGGCCAATATGGATGCAGATTGGCCAATCACGAGCAACCATCAGCTGCTACAGGTGCTTGGTGAAAACGGAACCATTCCCAGGCTGCTGGCAGACCGCGCGGCAGCACAGCGGGCGCAGGGCCTGCTGGCCGCCTGATATCACGGAATATAGCTGGACCTGGCCCTGTTTACCGCAAATCGAAAG
>LLEQ01000008.1_pt1 | contig 22462 bp, 31 predicted proteins | sample 595901 | NCBI WGS metagenome assembly LLEQ01 (sample SAMN02919317, study PRJNA255460) | bioreactor metagenome | biome: chemostat; feature: culture 2012_25.3; material: sediment; isolation source: day86 25degC chemostat 2012 inoculated with Wadden Sea sediment taken from... | place: Germany: Bremen ... | reverse complement strand
GGGGCGGTGGGCCGTGAGCAAGGAACGGTCCACCACCATCCACTGGTTAGGTCAGCGGGTTAGTCGTTGGCTTGTTGTGCGATGGCCGCTAGGGCTGCATCAACTTCAACTCGTTTGGCATGATCAAAACCCTCGCCAAGCGCAGCTTTGGTCTTTTGCATGTTCAAGCCTTCGAATGTGGCACCCTCTTTAATGAGTGCAGCCAATCGATCTTTGAGTTTCTCAGCGGCGTTTTCGTCAAACGCATCGTCAGCCGTGTCAGGCTTAATGATGCCTTGTGCAAGAAGCTCATTGAACTCGTCTTCTTCGAGTTCAAGTGGTGAGCCGGTTGGTAGCACTTTGCCATCGCGCTTGACCGGCATTGTTGTGATTGCGTTTTCCATTGTCGTTTGACCTTCTTATAGGGTGCTGGTTAGGCAGCGATGGGTGAAGGGAACAAGAAACCGCCTTCAGCACCGGTTAAGTGCGGACGCCGCTCGATGGTTGTTGGATAAATCCAGCTTTTCTGATTGCGGTCGTAATAGGGTTGTTCGACTTGCGGGTAACCGTTCAGCTCGTAGGTGTAGCCAAACGATGGCACTTGGAAGTTGCCTTCATTAGCTTGCGGCACATAGGCCAACAAAGCGGCGTTGCCCCAAATGTCTGTTGCTGGTTCGTCGTCTTTGGCGTCTTCAGGCAAATAGACCGCTTTGCCGACCAAAACCTTTTCAACTTCAAAGTAACGAGCGAGCATTTCAGCGGTGATGCTGTCTGCGCTTGTGAACTTGAATTGCTCTTTGATCTTTGGATGTTGGGTTAGGATATTGAAGACCGATGCACCCATTGGGAACACGTTCGGATAGCGACCGATCATGCGACGAATGGCTTCACGCCCAGCTTTCACATCAGCGGCAGGATCGCTTGATGGATCAGACCATTGGTCAGCGCCGGTCAAAGCAAGCTTGTTGTTGTCTGCATAGGTTGCGGCATTGAGTGCGAGTTGAGAAATCTCATACTCCAAACCCAAATCCATGATGTCGAGCACCATATTGACAGCGTTCGCGCCAAGATTAATGCCGGGAACGCTTTGGGCCTCTTGTTGATGTTCGATTGGCACCAAACCCTCAAGCTGTCTTGCACCAACCCAATTGGATCGGACGCATAGCCATATTGAACGCGTTTCGTTCCGGCACCGGGTGCTCGGCGCGCGTTGATCATGCGAAAGCCTTCTTTGCCAAACTTGATGACCCGCATGGCGCGGTTGGAAACTGGCGCGCGAGGGAAAAGGTTGTGGCCGATGAATTCCATGTTGCGATAGCCACGCGCATGTTTTGAAAGCAATACGTCAATCACCGCCGCATTTCTGTTGTTAAGGGTATCGTTCATTTTGAGAAGTCCTTCGAAGAATGTTGGCGGTTAGCGGATGAGAATTTCGACTTGCTTGCCGTCTGCCGCACTGGTGAGCGCTGTTGCAAAAACATTGGCAGGATCAACACCGGCTGTTTTGACGCCACCGGCTGCAGCGGAAATCAGTTTATCGCCTGCTGTCACCACACCGTTGGCTTTGACCTTTGTTGTGCCAATGGCTGTGCCTGCCGTTGCGTCACCAATTGACGCTGGGTTTTGGGCGACGGCTTTTACTGGGGCGTCGTCGGCTGTGACGGGCGCGTCGTCGAACCCAATTAGGTCTTGGTGAGCGATTGGCGCTGTTGCGACAAGGGTGAGGCTTAGAATGCTCAAATAGGTATTCATGGAATTGCTCCTAGCGCGCGGTCAAAAACCGCTGTTAGCTGACGGCTTGAACCGCTGTGAGATAATCAGTGCCGGGGTTGGCCTTTTGGAATGCGCTTGCCTTGGCGTCGATGGCGAGTTGAGCCGTGTCGACTTGCTTTCCATCGGCGGCGAATGAAGATGTTGTTTCATTCAATTCATCGCCCAAATCTGTTGCACCAAATTCAATGGCTTTTGGCTGGGCTTGTAGGATCGACTTGAGCGCAACAGCAAAAGTTGCGGCGTCTTCGCCTTCTGAGAACGACATTTCTTGATCGAGCGGCAAAGCGCCCAAAAGTGCTACGACCTTGTCCTTAGATGCGGGCAGCAATTTGCCATCGCTGACCAACTGTTCCGCAAATGCTGCATTGTCTTTGGCGCGATCAGCTTTTTGCTTTTCAGCAAAAGCATCTTGATCAGCTTTGAGTTTTTGGCGGTCTTTTTCAAAGGCCGCGCGTTCTTGTTCGGACATGTCGGGTTCCTCAAGGGCTGGTTCTGAATATGATGAAAGGGGGGATGCCTCGTGATTGGCGTCCAATTCGGGCTTGGTGTCCAAGGTCGTGTCGGCCAACCAATCCAATCGATAAGAGGGCAGAACATCGTCAGCGACTTCGAGACCAAATTTCTCGATCATGAAATCGCGCAGGCCGCGCAAGAGTTTGGACGTATCTTCAAAGCCTGTTTCTCCAAATGAGGCAACGAACGTGAGCGTTTCGTCTTCGGCTTCAGCAAACGAAGCGTTCTTGAGGCCAGAAACAGCAGGCGCGGTCGCACCTAGAAAGCCAAGGTGCTTTGGGTACCAATTGCCGGGCGCGGGGTTGTTTGGGGCATCTGGTTTAAAGAAGGACATCGAAACCTTCTTAAACTGGCCTGCATTGACTTGGCTGGCAAAGGTGGGGGTCAATTTGATCGAGATCGGCAAAAAGGCGATCAGCGTCCTTGTCGTATTCAAAACCAGTGATCCAACCAAAAGCGGGTGTGTCCGTTTTAGGATGTCCAACGACGATTGGAGCGGGTGCCGTTTCAAAATCATAATTTGAGACGATGTTTTCCAGATCGTCAGCACCATAGGAAATGGCTACACCTGACATTGGGGTGAATGTGCCAGTGCGGAAAACTTCGATGCGGGCTTTGGTCGATGTGTTTTTGTTTGGCATATGTCTCACTCAAATTGTTGAGTTGAGAATGCCCCGACACCAGATACAAAAAAAAGGCGGACAATGTCCGCGCGGTTCAGAGTGCTGATGTTTTGAAGATGTGAACACCATGCATCGGGTTTTGCGTAAATTCAAGCTCCAAATGTAGTTTGCAGGGCGGACTTGAACTTTGAAAGGCGTTTCCTGCGATTCTAACGCCCCTCTAACGGGGTGTGGTGTGTGTTTTAGCTATGGTTGCGGCGAAAATTGGTCCTGCTGGCCTCAGTGAGGCTTAAAATTGATAGTGATGTTTTCGCCTAAATGTGGAACGTCACTAGTTTCTGACCGAAACTGGAAAACAGCGTGTAGTCCCAAAAGACCGCTTTGAGTCCTTGTTGCGTATGTCGAAAAATGCTTCAATAGGTTCGTATTTTGCATATTGTGAGCGAGTAGATAATTTGCCTGCCAAATCAAAAGTCAGCCTAGATGAGCCGAAAACACTATCCGCTAAAGAGTTGGCGAAGGTGGTCGCGCTAACTGCGGTATTTGTGGGCGTGGCAATAGTTTCTATTGCCTTCGAAGTTCCCTTCTTTGTTTACGCGATCATTATTTTTGCCGCCGCCTTGCTCATTCCATGGTTCGGCAATTTTGTGTTGGAGAAGGAAGAAACCGACTATGTTTATTATTGCTTCGGCCTATTTTCCTTAGTCCTCTACTTTGGTGCCCAACACATTTCTCCGGAGCAAACATACTACGACAAAACCATACTGGAGCAATCCAACTCGCAACAGTGGATAGGAGTATCGGGTGACGCTGACACATTCTATCGGTCAAATCTTGTGAATTTTGCTGAACAGATCGAGCTGCTTCGAATAGATTTAATCGATGAATTTAGTCGAGTTTACGACCGCGATTGTACCCATGGGGAAAGCTACTCCGCGCTGCAGATTTGCAAGAGTTATGATAATCGCAGAGATATCGCAAAACGGCTGGGGACTGAGCTGAGCGCGCTTAAAAGTGGCGCACGAACATTCCATCGGGAAGTAAGTGCTTTGGAAACTGAAGAGTTGTTTAGAAAAAGCACGATGTTTGATCTCTGGAGTCAGATGCCAGAACACTCAGAATATATCGCGGATGCAAACCGCATTGTAGACGATGCAAAATACAACAAGGGTATTTACAAGAACGAAAACGTTTCTATGAGCAGAGGATCAGGAAGAGACTGGTTTGTTTGGTTTTCAAGAAAACTCGGAATCTACGAAGAAAAGGACGACATTTGCTGTAGTGAGTCCATTAATTCTGTTCGTGTTAATGGCGCACTGATGATGGAACATCTGCGCTACATGAGGACAGAAGATAACAAGAAACTTAGTCTAGCTCGTTCCCTAAGCGAGGGTAAGTCCTTCAAGATTCGACTAAATGAAAGTGGTATCTCGGGCGAAGTGGAACCAGATGACGGAATCGTTCCGGAAGAGTTGAAAGCCGTCTGGGGTACAACGAAAAAGGCGATTGATATAAAGCTTCAAGAACTTCGCTTGCAGAAAAGTCAGCATTCGGGAACTGGTCTAAAGAGTAGAATGCAGCTAATTGCAAATAACTCTTGGCCCTACCTCGTGGCGATTGCGATCGCACTGAAGCTATGCAGACAAAAAGTACATCCAACACCAAACTTCCTTCAGGGGCGTTTTCGGAACAAATCATCTGATTGATAATTTCCTGCGTGGGCGAAAATCAGAATATGAGTTTTCTCAGTTCGGTCTAGAACAACTCGATAGCGAACGGCAACTTTGTCCTATGGTTTCAATCGATGGCCACAACAAAACGTTCTGGTCTAACGTAGCGGTTAGGTCAGGTTCTGGCATTCCACACTAAAACTTCAAATATGTCTCAGCCATTTCGGAAATTGCCAATTCATCTTCTGATGACGTACCCATAAACTCACGAGATGGAATTGACGTCGTATGGTTGCGCCCTGTCTTGCCGCCGCCATGCTGGATTGCCGCATAAATAACTGGCGTTCCGATATTTACGTGATCGTTGGTTGCCTCATAATTGAATGATCCAGCAAGCTCGCCAGTTTCCCGTAATAGAGTGAGGGGCGAATTTCCGTTGCGACGCAATCGGCTTTGAACCGTTGCAGGCGCGTGAGGTGCCCACTTCGAACCATCAGGTGCGGTTTCAGTATCAAACCGATCTTGGATTGAGTTCAAAAAGTGTTCGCCAACATTGGCATGGAACGGTGTGAGATCACCAGCGTGACTATAAAGCCTTTCCAAAGTTGCTGACAATTCCTTGTCGACAATGGATATTTTCATCGAAATACCGGACATTGAAATCGTCTCCATTTTCAGCTATGTTTATGGGGTAGCGAGAAAGGGTGATGTTACCCCTGCAATACCGTTACCATTGGCCCGAAGGATCATCCCTGTCGGGCCTTTATTTTGGTCGCTGATAGATCAGTTTTCCGCGACGCCGTTTGTTGATTTGGTTTACGTCCGTTCGAACTGAATTCTTCTTGAGCGGTTGAAACGCTGTTTTGCCTGTCCAGCCATTTTGAAACAGCTCGAAAATTGCCAAAAGCCCGGTCTTCGGATCAACCCGAATGTACTTGCGATCAAGAACAAGTTCTTTGCCACCGCCCTGAAGGTCGGGAATGTTGCGTTCAGCAACTCCAATCCATATCTCGTCTGGGTCTTTGATCGCTTCGGCCATTTGGGCCATGTGAATGTTGCGACCGCGTTTGAGGACTTTAAGTCCACCTTGACCGTCTTTGAACAACTCATCCGAAATGATGATGTGTTCACCTGCCTTGTCTTTATACAAAACCCCTTTGCCTTGATGAGCTCCGAAAGCCGACAGGAACTTGTTGACGTAAAATGTGGGGTCTTTTCCTTCAGGCAGCAGTTTGGACTTGAAGGGCTTTGCTTTGGTCAAGAGGTCAGACAAATCAACAGCATTGTCGAGATCAACTAAGTCAGTGATTTGCGCGTCAAGGATTGAGGGTACAAGTCCACGTTCCCAAAGATCACCGGGCTGATGATCCCAACCAAAACCAACACCTTGCGGTTTCTCAATCAGTTGATTTGTTGCCTTGTCGAGATAAGCTTCTTTCCCGATATTGGGTGAACTGTTCGGCTCGGATTTGCCTAGCCGATCCAAATCAAACTTGGAAAGCGTTCTGACACCACAAGAACATTTCCAATCATTGGGCGGGTAGTGGGTGGTCCAAAACGGATCGTCATGGGGTAACACTAGGCCGTGCCATGCAAGATGCTGACGACGCGCGAATTTTGGCTTTCTGGTAACGCCATGACGGTATTGCCAATATGGCCGAGCTTTGATGACGGCAGGATCGCGCATTTGCTTAAGTCGGCCAGCCATATAAGAAGTGCGCACATTGGTTTCGTAAATGACTTTGGAACGCCAGCCTCTTTCCCCATTGTAAGACCAGCCGAATTTGCCAACGATGGCGTCAAAATCTTTCAAGAACTCGCGATAGCCTTTTCCCTCGGTACGGGATTTGAGTAAGGCGTTTTGAAAGTCTTTGAGCATGTCGCGGTCTTTTGCACCGGCGATGACAAAAGCACGGTCGTGGTCACCTCGCATGATGTCGGTCCAAGCGGCGGTAGGTCGCGGAGCCTTTTGTTTGAAATAGTCGATCTGTTCTTTGAATGATTGATTGACCACCTCAATTTCTGCGAAGCTGTCAGCATCCAAGTCGCCATCCATTTCTCGGATTACTGCTTCACGGCCCATCAATTTTGACAATTCAAATGATTGGCCAAGCAGCGGGGCTAACTGGTCTGTTGTCCACCGGGCCTGCAACTCTAACAACGACTGGGCGGCGGCTTCATAGTCGTTAGCTTCTGTTAGGCTCTTTTTGATGTCCTCAATGCGCGCGCTTTCAATTTCATCGCCAGCATCATAAAGGGCAGAAACGATAGCGGCTTGTGTGGAGGCTGGCGTTCTATCAGCAAATTCGGGTTGGTCAGAATTCAGAAGTTTTTTTTTTAGGTTCGTCAGCTTCTGTTTCGGATGAGGTCTCGATAGGGGGTGTTCAAAAAAATGCATGACGTGAGGCAACAAGGTCGTCGGTGATTTGTTCTTCGAATTGGCGCGGTGCCATTGCGACAAGGAACCGTTTGGCTTCGTCGTCGTCGTCGATTTTGGCAGCACTCGATAGGATTTCGCGAATGGCCTTGTGTTCGCCACTTGATGCTTTGGCGCGCTCCAAACGTAACTTTGCCAACTCAACCTCGTTGGCTGAACGCACTCGCCATACTTTGGGAACTTTCGCACCAGCAAAATTGTATTCGATCATCCACTTGAGCAAAGTGGCTTGCAATGTGTCGGCTAACAAGTCGCCATCTGCATCGACCAAAAGCTCAAGGATATCAGCGTGAGTTTGTGATGCGGCTTTTGATCCATTGTCACCAATATCGGTGGTCAAGGTTTCGCCTAGTGTCCCAACCGATAGTTGTTTGTCCCAATATTTACACCAGTCCTCATATGAGACTGTGCCAGACCGGCTTGCTTCTAGGTATTGGGGCATCGTTCCAATGGGAACGGTTGCCGCGGTAGACTGAACAATGCCTTCAAGTGTTTGCAACAGAGCCGCCTGTACATCGTCTGGAAGGCCGAACGGAATTTCACTGATTACAGTTGGTGAGGCAAATTTTTCTAGGAACGTGAGCCAATATTTTACGCCCTCGCGCTTGAATAGAACCGGCCAAAACAATCGAGTTCCTAAGCCAAGTCCATAAGGGTTGTTGCCCTTTACGCCATGGCGATGAGTGATGAACTTTCTTTCTGGCAGTTGTTCCCCATCCGTCATGTTGGACATCGTCAAAAGCCGTGGCTTCCAATCTACATCAAACACAAAGCGCCTTTGGTCGTGTGACACGATCCGCTCAGGAATAATGTGGTTGTCCTCACGTGCCCATATAATTTCAGATATGGCGAACCCTTTGAGCGTCGCGTCGAGTAGATCCTCGGACAAACGGTCAAAAGCAAGTCGTTCAAGTTGGGTTCTTACAAACTCAGCGGCGTCGATGTCGATTTGATCCTCACCGCCTGCCTCAACTTCCCATTCGCGGGCAACCAGTGTTTTCTTACGTTTTTGCAAAACTGCCCATGCGTGGGTATCGCGTTCGATTTCATCATAAAGGGCTAGACCTTTTGCGCCGCCACGTTTGATGAGTGTGTCGTCGGTCGGTTGAAGGGTGTTCGAAAAGAATGGGATCGTTATGTCGTTGCGGGCATCGGCAACCATGCCACGTTTGAAGGGTGGCGTCTTAGTGTTCTTAGCCATGTTAGTAACCTTTGAATGGGCTTGGCCGCGAACCAGCCATGTGAATGCCGCTCGTACCTGAGAAAGCACCGCCTGAATATTGAAGACCGAATTGCCAAAGCATGTCTAAGCAATCTGGGCCATCGTCATGGTCTGCATCTGGCCATTGCTCAAGTTGATCGATAAGGGTGCGTTGTGACGAATGAAGCCTGATCAATCCCGCTTTTACCGGTGGCTGAAGGCGCTCTATCCTCAAGTCCTTATCGGTGCTTGGCGTAACTGGAATTGTTGGCAAAGCAACGCCCTGTCGTGCCGCCTCCTTCATCAAGGTGGTTTGCAAAAACTCTTGAAACTGAATAGCTTCAACAAACCACAAATTGCACCGATACAATCTTTGCAGCTCGATAGTTTCGCTGATGATAATGTCAGGCAGGCGTTTGCGGATAGATGCCTCAAGTACATCCATTTCGAAGGTGATAGGATCAAAGCCGCCGATCAGAATTGCCGATGGATCGCGGCCCTTGTTGCGTTTGCCCAAAGATGGATCGATTGCGCCAAAAGTGATGAGGTTTGGTTTTTCGCGCACCCAAAAGGTAATGTCGCGGAATGGGTTGTCTTCAGAGATTGGTTTGTTCTGGTATTCGCTTTCGAAAGCTGAGTGCTCACCAACACGTTCTTTCATTAAAAATCCTAGTGTGTGGTTGGCTGGCCAGTTTAGAATAGCACCTTGATCCATGTCGCCCTGGTTCTCAGCATAAAACTCGTCAGCTTCCTTTTCACCCTGGTTGAGAAACAGCTCTTCCCAGATTTCCCAAAGGTCCATGCGATCTGGCCAAGCAATCATTGCGCGAAACTCAGTGGTTTTCCATTTTGGTTTTTTTGGAGAACCGAACAATCACAGCATCAAAGTGAAGAACCGTACCAGCGTAAAGAACGTCCATAGAACCATCGGGCGGTCCAAGTTTTAGTACAGCTTTGGAAATCCAATTCTCAAGCTTGCGCCGTTGCTTTGGGTTGTCGACGTTCTCGTCGTTCTCGATATCGTCAAGGATGGCAAGGTCGGGGCGATAGGGTCCATGGCGACGACCACGAATTTTCTTGCCGGTACCGAAACACTCAACCTTGATTTTATTGCGTGTGGTGATGTCGCCTTCACGCCACGTCAAACCCTGACCAACGATGTCAGGAAAATCATATTTAAGACGTGGATTGGCTTCGAGTTCTGCTTTGAGTGCTTCAAGCATCACGGCGGCTTGCTCGAACGCATCCATGATCAAAACAATGTAGTGCTTGAGGTTGCGAATGATGCACCACAAAGGAAAGATCAAACTTACATGGGTGGACTTGGCCGAGCTACGCGGCGCGATGATCAAGCGGTATTGGCCATTCCTGTCTTGGACAATTTGTGGCAAATCCTCATATAGATGTTCATGAAGAACGCTTGGGGCCATGGTGAGGTAGTGCGGAAAATATGTTTCTGCAAAATACCGATAGCCGGTAAAAGGATCAGCAGTTTTCGCCAAACGTTCAGCGCGCAATTTGGGATCGGCTGGAAATGCGTCAACTTCCAACTCAATTTGCTGACGCAAGACCGCAGCGATCTCTTCAATGCTCTTCTTGAAATCGCGCGCGCTGAGCTTTTTCATTCATAGACCTCAGTCAAATGAACGCCAAACGGTTCTAGCACCTCAAGCAATGCCACCGCGTGTTGGGGATAGTTGGCTTGCACATAATCTGCGAAGCGTTTCACCACATCGGTTGCAACACTGAGCTCTGAGATTTTTGGTGCTACGCGACCGGCGCTGGCCACCGTTTTGGCAAATGCATCACTCAGACTTGTTAGGACTTTCGCACGGTCTATTGCGCCTATACTCTTGTCGGCTTCAAGGTCTGAAATGGTGGCTTGGAATTGCACCACAAAGCGTTCAATCATATCGGCGACGGTGGCTTCCATGCCTTCGCCTGAAATCATGTTTGCAGATTTGACTAAATCCCAATTGTCGCCATTGGCTCTGGCAGCACTTTTCCAGCGGCGTACCGTGCTTTCGGAAACGCCCAATGTAAAAGCGATTGTTGGAATGGCTTGACGTTCGAAGACAAACTTGCGCCGAGCGTCTTTGGCTGTTTTCTTTGGGGCAGACATTATTTCTTACCCCATGGCCAGACCGCTTTTACTGAAGCAATCGGGTCTTTGGATGCGCGCTTTAAGAAGATGATGAGGTTGCGCCCGGTGATGCCGTATGCGGCGGCGATTGCGTACCCCCAACTTTCGGAAACATTTAGGTGTTCAAACTGGCGCAAGGCATCAATCGTTGGATCAGTTGCGACAATGGCGATGAACACCCCTGCAATGATCGAGCCGGTTGCTGTGAGTAGGTCATGGTTGCGCAGTTCGAGCAGCACTGAGATCACGGCCCCAGCCGTTGCGGTCAATATGGTGGCGATCTTAAAACCAAGAAACGTTTCAGGTCCGGTCATTTGTTTGCTTCTTTCTTGGTTTGGGCATGGAGCTTTAGGAAGTTCAAATAGGACTGGACCAAGCGCCAATGGCGCTTGCGACAATCCGCCAATGCGACACGGGTGCGGGCAAGTTCGACAAGCGGTTGCTCGCCAACGTTCACACCCGGTTCGTAGCACCGCGTTTGATCGCGCACTGGAATATCGGGCAGGGCAGAACTTGCGAGAGTTGGTGCGCTTTGACCGGGCAAATGGCTAGTTGATCTTAAGCAACCTTGCAGCGTCGTCAGGACTAATAGGATCACAAGTGTTTTCGCGATTGTTGATGTCATCAGCAAATTCCTTGGCCGTTGTTTGAGCGATGTCTAACGCTTGAATGTCTTTGAGGATTTGGGCTGCAAAGTCTTTGCGAACTTGATCAGCAATTTGTGTTTGTTCGATCAGGCGCGCTTTGTCGGCGCGTTCCAAATCAAGGTCGCGCGTTAGCTCAGCGGTGCGACACTGAGCAGATTGATCAGTTCGGCCTTTGATGTATGAAACACCGGTAAGTGCTGTGGTAACGGCAAGGATCAGTAAGATGCTTGTGCCGCCACCGAATATCGATTTGAGTATTGTGCGCAAGAAAGCCATTTATACGGTCTTTCCTGTCCGGTGATCTTGAACGCGAGCACGGCCAGCCTTGAGGGCTTGCAACACAATGACGATGCCGCCGACAACCACCAATGCGCCAAGCCAAGGGCCTAGGGTGTTCAGTGCGTCTTTGAAAACACTAAACCCGCTCGAGAGCTTTGTTACGGTGCCAGATGATTGTTCAAGCAAATTTGCAGCCCCACCTAGCCCAATTGCGCCACCGACCGTCATTTGAGATATGGAGCTTGCGCTATGCGTGAGCCGTTCGAAGCTAGACCAACGAGGCCCTGTGCTTTGCGGTTGGCTTCTAGGTATTTTGGTTGAGCATCTTCAAGCGCTTCATAAGTGCCGCCGCCAACCTTGCCATCTTCAATCAAATGGTTGTCGGCTTGAAAGGCCAAAACAGCGGTTCGCGTCAGTCCACCAAACTTCCCATCCACGTCGCCAACATGATAGTTGAGCGAAACCAATTTGTTTTGCAGCCAAGTGACATTTGGACCGCGCGATCCGATCATCAACATTGGAAGATCAGAGAAGTCCTTTGTCTGTGGCCCTTCAAGATCAGCGATGTTTTCAATGGCAGGGCGTTGAATGCGAGTGAGGGGCTTGTCGACATGCAATACACCAGAGGCAGAAAGTGTCAGCACCTGTCCATAATCAAGCACAGGGCAGGACTTGGCGGCAACTTCACAATGGCCATGGAATGTTAGCTTTGCGGCGTATGCTGTGTTGATCGCAAAGCACAGAGCTTTCAACGTTGCTTTTTGCGCTGACGTGAACTTCTCTTTATCAAGGCCGTGCAGACAGATCGCAATGGTCGCGCGATTGTTGCCGCCCTGCGCCGCTGGTGTTTTCTCAATAGGGCGACCGATTTCGAGGGTGCCATCTTTGCGGATGAAATAGTGATAACCCACATCTGACCAACCACGTTCCAAATGCCACTGGCGCATCGTTGCAACATTGTCGTGATGCGCATAATCGCTGGCTGAACAATGGACAAAAACTCGATCAACGAGACGGGTTGGTTTGATGAATTTGAAATCTGAAGGGTCGTGACCCGAGGCGTTCGTTGGCAAGGCTGACATGTCGAAAATCCTGTCATTGAGTAACAGGACTAAATTGGCTTAACCAACATGCAAAAAGGTGCGGACAATGTCCGTCAACAGGCAACTAATCGTCGAAAAGGTCTATTTGATCGGTGGATTTTGGTGATCCGTTGGCAACGCGGCGAACATGGCGCTGTGTTACTCCAAGGATCAATGCAACTTCGTCTCGAGTGTGAAGTTGTTCAAGTTCCGCAATCCGTTTGGCAAGGTTGCCATGATTGAGCGACTTTGGAACATGTATCGTATCACCGGGGCAATAAGTACATAAAGCCTGTGCATCTTCAAGCCCCAATTTTATGAGCTTATGATTGTCTTTAAGTTTGTGGGGAACCCTCAATTCTACCCCTCCAAAGTTTTCAATCAGTTTGATCACCACGCGCAGACTTAGCGCTTCGGCAATGTCTTGCACCGAAACAGGTAGGTCGTCGAAATCGTGGTGATCTTTGTTCATGGGCGCGCTTCCATTTCTTTGAGCGCTTCAATAATTGGCTCGGCTTGCGCGTAAGTCAGAAAATCAGGATCGGCGATGCCGGTACGCTTTTCGACAAAAGAACGAAGGGCTTGGCGCGACCCGTTTTGGATCACGCCCTTTGTTTTGCATGAACGCCAAAGGGCGTGGATGAGCCTTTGGAATGGTTGTTTGGCAGTATTGAATTTGTGATCTTTGCGTTTTGGTTTCCAGCCAATGCGGCGAAACTCCAAAACGACCAACTTGAGTTTTGCATCACCAAGCCCCTTTGCTGAGCGCTGACCTGTGACGCGTTCGAGCATGTCTCGATACGCGTCGTCGTCAAGGCAGAGTTGCTTTTTAGCGATGTGGATTTTTGCCAATGCCGGGTTCATGAGTTTTCTCACGCACTAGCCACATCAAGGGAAATAGGAAGATATTGTTCGCTTTCGCCTGAACGCTCATAGAGCCGAATGTAACGCTTTGAACCGGTGATCTGAATGCTATCGGCGATGGCTTCCATTGCGTCTTTCCAGTTTGGATCATCAATGCTCACGCGCCTCAATCCCATGATACGGTCGACCGAAACCTTGCCTTCCTTATCGACTTGGAATGCGTCGTTGACGATGGCTTGAATGTTCTTGTTCGCACCCTTTGCCCATTTATGGATGCATTGGTCGATCATGCTTTTGGCAACTTGCAAACGTTCGTCAAAAGCGCGGGTTTCGCCGCGAGCGACTACAACTTTGAACTGCCCATCAAAACTGAACAGCGTCATGTTGCCTTTCTTGCCTCGGAATGTGTGATCATATTGGTTGGCTGAATGCGCCACGAAATCTGCAATTTGCGCAAAGGCTTCGTCTTTGAACTCTGCAATGGTGCCACTTACGCTTTTGGCCTTGGTGGCCAATCCGATCACCAGCTTGTTGCGATCAAGGTCGATGGGTTTTACCTTATCAATTGGCCATTCAGCACCGTTGGCATCAAGCATGTAGCCTCGGCGTGGCGGTGTCTGCTCCGGTGTTGTTTGATTGGTTTGAATGTCGTTCATTTTGTTTTCCTATGGGTGGTTTTGATGTGGAGTTTGATTAAGCAATATCGCCATCATTGTTGGGTGAGGGTGTTCGGCGTCGGGCCACATGAAGTGGCACAACGTTTCCTTTGAGTTCGGATGGGTGAAGCGTTACGACATTTGGTGTGATCGCTTGTTCAAGCTGTTTGGCGTCATTGCGACATTGCTCAAGGCGGATTGTCAGCTTTTCAAGTTCACTGCCGTTTAGCTCAGTGCGATCATCCAAATAGTAGAGAACAGAAAGCAGGTCATTGCTGAGCATTTGCTGTCTCCTGTGCTTTTGAGTGTTCACAGTTGGCGCAGGCGTACCAATGGCGAAGAGCTTGTGGATCGCTCATCGGCTGTGGCCTGTCAGCAAAGCTCTCACATTGCTGTTCACTCAGAGCAGTTTGCAGATGTGGACAGAAACGACCATTGGTTAGTGAGCCGACGATTGTCGCTGCGACCTTGTCGGTGTTAGCGGTGTATTTGCCCGATAGGAGCAAGGACGCGCTTGTCCGCGATATGCCAATTTCGTCAGCGACTTTTTGGATTGAGCCGACTTCTTTGACTTTCTCACGCAACAGTTTGAGATAGACGGGTTCGTTTAAGTCCATGAGACTTCGCCCCCTTCGCCTTCATTCAGGTTGCGGTCAAACAGGGACTTGTTGCCACGCCGAATGGTGGGGGCGTGCGGACCTGTGTTGTTGATCAGGCGAAACCGTTTGAAACCGTTTGAGCCGGGGCGTGTTCCTTTTTGGGGAACCGGAAAAGCGACAAGATAACCAGCTTGTGTAAGCGCGCGAATGTAGCGCTGTAGATTGTTCTCTGGCTGCTTGTCGTCGTTGGTGGATGCCGCCATGGTTAGACTTGGAATGGTGAAACTGTCACCCATGCGCATCGTGCGCCAAGCGCGTTGACGAATTGTGTTGGCAAATGGTTTGCGGACTTTGCAGCTATCTTTTGCCACTGGACCGCTGGTGATGATTTCACCATGCATGGTTGCGTCTTGGCCAAGTTCAGTGAGGCGGTAACAACCCAATTCGATCCGTTCGGCATAGCCGCGAATGATAAGAAGCCGCGCCCCGTCTGAAATCTGGCGACGGTTCAACGCTAACTCATTATCCAATTCATCAATGGTTTTGCATGAGCCATCGCAAAGATGGTTGAGCATTGTGGTTTGGATTTCACCGGGTGCAAGCGGTGCGCATTCTTTCGCAATTTGATCAATCATGAGGCCACCCCGACTTGTTGGGTGTTCATATTTTTGAGGTCGTCGGCAAAAAAAACCAACGGTTGCTCAAATCATTGCATTCAAGCCATTTTGCGAGTTCGTTACGCGCTTGTGCATGGTTGGTTTCACCAAATACGCCCGGCACAAAAATGGTGCCCGTTTGTGGGTCATGTCCGGCGCGCCCGTTTGTTCGAATTCGCAAATCATCGAGCGATTTGTGCTGATCAAAAACGATGGTGTGCGAAGGCAATTGTTCGGGTGTTTCACAAAGCCCGATTTCGCCGGTGCGATGGCAATATGCATAAGCCATGTGTTTACACCTCATTTGGAACGTGGATGGTGCGTGAGGTGTTGCGGTCAGCAACGATTGGCTGGCCTGCCATGTCGAACATGGTGATGCCGCCTTGTTCGGGCGGGTTACGCAAGCCGAACTTTTCAACCTTCGAGATAGCGTCCAGCAATTCGCGGTTAAAGCCCTGTGTGATCTTGTGAACAAACTGCAAAAGATCGTCGGCAACTTGGACTTCGCAAAGTTCGTCAAACATCTTGCGCGTGTCTTCTATGGTAGCCTGTTCAAACTTCACCCGTTGAGAAACGCGGCTAGCGACTTGTGGGAACCGTTTCAAGTTGTCGTTGATGCGCCCCCCCATGCCCACAAGGATGGTTGGGATTTCCAGCATGTCCGAAAGATCGCGGATGGTTTCTAAGATTTCTCGCTTGGCTGAAATGTGGTCAGCTTCATCAAAGACAATGCCGAACGTGCGTTTTTCAGTATTGGCCGACATGAACCGATGGGTGAGTTCGGCCAACGCTTTTTTTTGTATTTCTTTTGAGCGGAGCCGGGAACTGGAACCTGCAAAACCTCTAGCAGTTCGGCCAACATCCAGTTCGGTGTCCACGAGCTTTTGGCGCGCAAATAGACGCTGTCATTTTGCGCTACCCAGTTTTGTAATGTGGTGGTTTTCCCCAAACCCGGCAGACCATCAACAACGATCAAACAGGTTTCAGACGCACCACGTTCTTCAACAGCGGTGATGGATTTTCGAAAGCGTAAGACATTTGAGGTCTCGACAAATCGATTTTTCATAAGTAGCCTTTCAAGGGCGCACGGTTTCTTGGATGTTCCGTGTTGCGTTTCAAATGTGTCAGGCAGCGGCGCGGACAACGTCTCGTAAACGGTCCACATCGATGCCTGACATTTTCAATATTTCGAGCTTCGCCTGAGAGTTCAGACAGGTACGCAATACTTCAATTTGGCTACTGGCCAGACCGTTGGGGTGCTCGATTGCCCAAGCGGCTAATTCTTCATCAGATGCAAAACGCAATGGGCGCACAACTTTGGCGCTCGGATTGGTTTCGGCTGTTAAATATTGTGGTTCGTGATCAATGGTGTTTGACTGCGACTGACGCGGCTCAATGATTTCCATTGGCTGTATTGCAGTCGCGTCCAAAAGAGAGGCCGGATTGAGTTCAGCTTCGACTTCATCATATTTGACATCAAGACGCTGCTTGCGCGCGTTGGCTCTGGTCTCTTCTGCCTTGCGTTGCATGGTCAGTGGAATGTAGCGTTCGGCGTTGCCGTTAAACTCAGCGATGCAAATCAAACGACCCGGTCGTTGTTCGCCATCGATCAAACCGATTTCGCGAACCCAAACTTTGGACGCGTCGTGAATGTCATAGCCAACCATCACCGACTTGCCGTTGTAAGGCTCAAGGTCCAATGAGAAATAGTTGTTTGTGTTGAACTTGATCAGGCCGCGATTTGCTCTTCGCACTTCATATGAGCGGAATAGATCATCGCCTTCATTGGCGTGTAGGGTAACTGGCTCAAAACCCTTTTGTTCATGTTCGTGCCATGCCGTGTTTGGTGATCTTCTCAGCGTCCGGTGAATGCGGTTGTTGTACTCTTCAATCGACTGATAGCAATCAGCCATGAACTCACCCCATGGTTTGAGAAGGGGGCTTGTGCCAAATTTCTTCATGTCGCGTCGGGTGCGTTTGTGGGCGGATTGGCTGGCTTCCATATCCATTTCGCGGCCAAGGTAAGTTGCATATTGGCGCGCAAGGGCATTCCACGCGGTTTGGTTGAACCGCTCGATGATGCCGCGCGCTTGCGAGTTTCTCGGAAGGGAATGGTGAGGCGTAATGCCAAGCCGTTCGAGCAAACCTGTCAGCGGGTCTTCGAGTTTCTTGTTCTTAAAACCTGCGCCACGGTCGGCATAAAAGATGGCTGGAATGCCGTGGGTTTCAATTGATCGTCGGAGGGCATCGATCACCCCATCGGCATTCTCAGCCAAGCCTATTGAGAACCCCACACATTTACGCGTCGCAACGTCAATGATGGATGTAATCTCAGGCTTAAATGGTCCGCCATGGAATGGATGCTGAACTTCGGCATCAAAGGTTTTTCCATCGGCGGTGTAGATTGTTGTGGGTAGCAAGTCGTCAGTGGTACGCGACACATAGGCCATACGCGCTTTAAGGGTAAGCGGTCTTTCCCGGCCTCTGTTTTTACTAATGTCATCCATCTGACGAACAAGCCGTGCTACTTGGTCATAGGAGGGAACAAATCCACCCGAACCAAGTTCGCGCTCATATTCTCGGATAGCTTCTGATATGCATGGCTTTTGTGGCCGTGCGTAGTGCTGCAAGAAGGCACCAAACCAATCTGGCACTGGTTGCTTCTTTCTGGTGGCCAATGGTGCGAGTGCGCCGACGCCGATTTCGTCTCTCATTGAAAACCAACGATAGAGTGAGGACTTGCCTAGTCTCGCAGAGCCGTTTTTGCGATCATTCGCTTTGATAATTGTGTCGTGCTCAACGCCAAAGATTGAAGGCGTCAGCAAGAAACGTTTGATTGCTTGGAACCGTGTCAGTTCTTCATGAACTTGATGAACCTCAATTGCGTTCAGAATGGCGGCGCGCGCTCCCATAACTTGACGTTGTCGCGCGCTCAATTCAGTTGTCACAAGCGCGGCACGCTTGCGATCTTGTTCCTTGCGGTCTGACGCGTGTTCTTTGGCGATGATTTGATTGCCGTGTTGAGTCAAAGCTTCGTCCCGAAGGTCGTGGGGCAACAAGGTCACATGATATTCAAAACCACCGCCACGTCCTTTTCGTTTGCGGCAAAGATCACCATTCGCATTCCATTCTTCGCGTTTTGCCCACTCGATTACGCGCTTCTTTGATGATGGATAGCGAGGGCAATCCAGCGTCTTCACCAGATCGGTAATTTCTTTGGCGGAGAACCATTCCTGTATCATTTTCGGCCCCCCCCATATTTGCCGCGCAAAGCGGCGCGCTCGTTGTCCAGTTCGGCGGCGGCGCGATCAAGTTGCCATAGCCGGATTACATCGGCGTATTTTTCCGGCACAACGACACTGTTTGAGAAGCCGCAAATGAACCCAAGCAACTCAGTGCATTTGGTGATTTCTGCCAGTGCAATTGTGCGTTCCAAGGTGATCTTGTGATCTGTACGCGCAGGCTGGCATAAGAGTTCAGCATGTTGGTGGTGATTTTTTTTGGTCTAGATAGTCACTCATCGCCAAAGCAATGGCATCTCGATTGAGACCATGGTGGTCTTGCGCATGGATCATGGCAGCGGCTAAGGCACGCGCGATCTTCACATCGAGTGTGCCGCCCTTTGTGACCTGTTCATCAAATTGATGAGCTACAGGTTCAGGCGTCCATTCGCGGAACATATCCATTGTTTTTGTGTCGCGCCGCACCATGCTGATTAGACCCGGCCAGTCCGCTTGAGCCAGTCCATGATTTTTATCGCATGGACCGTGAACACGTTGTCGAGTTCTTCGTCGCGCAAGGCATTCAATGCTTTGTTGATGGAGGCATATTTCTTGTGGTGGTAACTCGGCAATTTTCCCAGATCGATAAGTGTCAGGGCGTCCGCAACATTGGTTGCTTTTGGTGGTGAAGCGAACAGCACATCACACACCTTTTTCTGCATTGCCGGTTTCTCAGACGCGAGTTGTTGCAACCCCGCTTGATGGTCTGCTAGCCATGTTCCTTGAATCGTCGCTTTGGATGTTTCGGACAAGCCTTTCCAAATGGCGGTAGCGCGTCGAATTGCGCGTTCGGATAATCCAACAGTTTCAAGAATTTCAGATCGAATGGCCAAGATGGCCGTTTGATTTTCCAAGGCATCTGCGCTCTTGCGATCACCCCCATGTTCTAGTTCAGGATGTAGTGCCTTATATGTGCGGTCCAATTCAAAAAGATGCTGCGCACGGTCCAACGCATTGAGTTCGTTGCGACCTATATTCTCAATTACTTCTTCAAGCCGCGCCTCATTGGCGTCGCTAGCCTTAGACAGCCGAGCGGGAATTTCTTCGCGCTCTAACGTAATGAACGCTGCAAGGCGATGATAGCCAGAAACAAGCTGATAGCCTTCATCGATTTTGATGACGCTAATGGCGTTGATCAATCCGCTTTGCTCGATCATTCCCGCTAGCTTCCACCCAGCTTTCGTTGAGCTCACGCGCCCTATTGTCAGGGATGCTGATGTCGGTGATTTTGATGTTTTCGACGGCTTGGTTTTTCATGCTGAATGTTCGCTCAGTAAGTGTTGTTCACAGTTTTTGTGGTGGGCTTTGGCACCGGTGCGCCTAGGCTGCTTCTTTCCTGCCAATGCGCGTGGTACGTTTTGGCTGGTGTGGCGACGTCGGCGTCTGCTAGATTGACGTTGTTGGCGCAACAATCGACCGCAAGCGGCGTATCGGTTAGGCCAAAGAATATGCAGTTCAACACCAAGCCATTTCGCAATTGCGTTATCGGCTTTGGGAAAACGACGAGACAAGGCAACCGCAATATCGGTTGAAGAAAGGGACAAAGCCTCTGACAAAGAACTAAGGGTAAAACCTCGGCGGTATATCTCCGCTTGATCGAGTGCTTGTCCCAGCGATTGCGGGTCATCGTGCTCACTTCCCAAACCGGTTGCTGCCGGTTTTTTTTGAAAACATTTTGTTCGTAACTGAGAACACAATAAAGAAGAATACTGCGTAAAGTCAATATGCTTTATGAAGATATCTGCGTAAAATATGGCAAAACCCAAGAACCCAACTACGCCTTTTGCGGAAAGGCTCGTTGAAGTAATTGAAAACATTGACGAAACTGATGACTTGCCTCAACAGTTGGGTGTTAGTCTGCGGAGCATTTCTGACTATCAAAGTGGAAAGGTTCAGCCCCGAACTGAGTTCTTGGAGCGACTTCATCTACTGACGGGTGTTAGTCTAGGATGGCTGCTGACAGGACAGGGCCTCATGTACGATGAGCAAAAACCAAAGGTGCCTGCTGACGCAATCCTAAAGACAGATATGCAGTCGAAGTACATCAAGCCAATCGTGCAACGCCTAGCGCGTGTTCAAAAAGACAAGGACCTTCACTTAGAACCTGACTTGGTTTGGTGGATCGTTTCATCAATCCACAATGCCTTGCTCGAAGAGCATCAAGGCGCAGACGTAGATACGAAAGAATTCGATGAGCTCCTTACTGAGCTGATCGACAAACAGTTGGAAATCGCGGGTTGGTGATTTTTCACTACAAATGAATCTGCCGATTAGAATTTGACCCAAATTTAGAGAAAAGCCATTGTTGATTTCACCGCGACTGACAGATTTTTTTTGGAATACTTGAACCTCAGGCGAAACTCGCTTTCGCTATTCCACACTTCGAAGAAGACATTCCTTTGTATGTGGACCCTTTTTTTTGCTCTGGCTTCGCCTTCGCAGCCAGACCAAATGGCGCATACAGGAATTATCAATGCATTCAACCATCTAGGGTTTACTTATATCAATGGTGATCCCGAGGTTGCCGTCAATACTTTGATAAGGGCATCCGAATGTGACGAAGTCGGCCTGGGAAGTTCTGCAAGCCGCAAAGGAAAGCGCATCGGCCATGCAAAAGCTACGGAAATTCTGGAGTTGTTTAAACGTATCCCGCAATACAGTTCGAATGGATTTCGGCACGTCGAAGAGATTCAGTTCTTCGTAGACGGAATATCGAAGGATAGAATTAGCGATATCGCGTGCAATTTCTTGAAGTCATTTCTAATCGACTTCACAATAGACGAGTGCAATCGCCTTGGAATTCCTAGACAAGCAGCATCGATTCCTGACCTCTACGACTACAGGACGAACAGCTTTGAGAGCGCCGACGGAATGGAGTTGCCATTTAATCCTGAGACGAATGAGCCACTGATTCTGGTACCCAAAAGATGGCTTAGGTTCAACCCATGGATTAATTACGACGACTATTTTAAAGCCTATTGCCCACTCGATGATATTTCGCATGAACCCGAAAATATTGGTCGAATTGAGGTTCTAACTTATAACCGCGATAACTTCGGAGTAGTCGACGCATACATAACAGAGAAAGAACGAACCTTTTTGGATTGCCACAATGATCCACTGTTTCTCAGATACCAATAGTTTCGGCGAAACGAAAATTGAGGCTGATCCGAGGACTGCCAACAGGCAAAACTGACAATGCAGACAGAGAGTACGAAGACGCTGTTTGTCAGTTGCTTCCCTCCTTGCTTTACCCTCAGCTCGATTTTGCGGCCCCACAGAGCAGAACTGTGAGTGGCTCGCAGATTCGCGACCTAATATTTTATAACAACCGATCCCACCCTTTTTTTTGGAGGAATTGCTGCAAAATACGAGGCTCGCCAGATAGTATTCGAGATGAAAAATGTTAGGGAGGTTAGTCGTGATCACGTAAATCAACTCAACAGGTACATGACCGATAGTCTTGGAAAATTCGGCGTGATGGTTACTCGCAATCGTTTAACGAAAGCGCGATCGCAAAACATCATTGACCTCTGGTCCGGGCAACGACGTTGCATCGTGACGCTTCTCGACGAGGATATTGCACAAATGGTCGATCTCTTTGAAAGTGGACAGAGGTTGCCGCTGGACGTGGTGAAGAAAAAAAATATGTGGAGTTTATCCGGGCGTGCCCGAGTTAGGATGTTAAATGATACGCGCTGAAGTTGAAAAGTTAGAGAAAGTGATTGGCCAGCTGGAAGGACTTCATAGGGAAATCACCTTGTTGGCCAAAAAAAATCCCCCAACTGATGGCCTGAACACTTTTAAGCTAAAAGTGCTTAATGCCGCGATTGCCGATGCCAATGGCATTTTGGCTGTTAACTACAAGCCTATTGATGAATTTGATCAATTCGAAGTGGATGACGTTCCTAGCAACAGTGATGCAACAATTGTCCTAAGAGCTTACTTAGAAGAACTGGAGCGCTACAGGGCCGACAACATTGTTCACAAGTCTCATTTGGTCTGGAACTATGAATTAGACGACGGTGAGAGAATTCGGACCGCTCCGCCACGAAAAAT
>LLEQ01000007.1_pt1 | contig 23095 bp, 34 predicted proteins | sample 595901 | NCBI WGS metagenome assembly LLEQ01 (sample SAMN02919317, study PRJNA255460) | bioreactor metagenome | biome: chemostat; feature: culture 2012_25.3; material: sediment; isolation source: day86 25degC chemostat 2012 inoculated with Wadden Sea sediment taken from... | place: Germany: Bremen ... | reverse complement strand
TCTTCAATCCCATATTCATCACGGATCCGACTGGCCGGCAGATCACGTCAAACCTCTGGCCTCATCCCGATCAGGAGACATCATCATGAGTATGGAGACCTTTCGCCAAAGCTACCGCGACTTTTATGACAGGCTGGTGAAATTTTCCCGGGACAACGATTTCAGCAGTGACTTTTCCGGGATCGGCTATGGCTACTGGGGGCACCATTCCGGCTTCAGGGTGCATTTCAACGATGACACGCCAAAAACCCTCTCAAACCATAAAAAGCTGATATTCAACGCACAACAGACTGCGAATATCAAACATCTCGAAAACCTGACCGGAGTGTTTCGCAGCGCCATCCCGGCGCTGGATTCTCCATATTTCAGCCTTCGATTTGATGTCTTTGCGCCGCGCTGGCGTCGGCCCATGATTGCAATCCATGTCAATCAGATGCAGATCGGCAAGACAGGCGGGCAGCCTTTCAATGCCGTCATGCGCAAAATGGAAAAGCTCAGCGCGCGGCTCTCGGGTGTCAAAAAAAACCCTCGGGGCGGGTCTTTGAAATCGCCGGTGCGCGCATTCCTGCACATGACTGCGATAGCGCCTATCTCGTCTGGGCAGCCTTCTTTCATCCAAAACACTTCAGATCACCGCCCGCGCCACCCCGGTTCGAGTCGGTTCGCGAAGTGCTCAGGGAAGATGACGACCGGGAAACCATCATAACCTGATCCCGATGTAGCACCATTTACTTGAAACTGAACAACACCATTTACTTGCGATTGGACGGTTTTGGAATTTTTTTTCGCCAAGAGTTTCGACATCAGGATCGACCTGATCCAGTTTCTTTGCAGAGGGCGTGCCGGGTGGCGGTGTGATGAGCACCTTCACACACACCGCCCACCACGGGCCTTCACAATTTTCCCCAAGGAATTACACCATGAGCCTGGAAGATTTTGGTCATACATTTCAAACGCTATGCGACAGGATCGCGGATCACGCCGACAAAAGACAGATGCAGAGCACGTCGCGCGAGATTGGCTACGGCGTGTGGAACATGTATGGCGGCGCAAGCTCCTATGTCTGTGGCCACGCTCTCAGCAAGCCTCCAGACACGAGGAAATTGAGGATGCGGCCTTCGGGAGTGAATGCGCGCGCACCATCGACAAGATGGTCAAGTCTCTACGCGTGGCAATCCCGGCGCTGGATTCCCCTCATGTCGACCTGCGATTCAGTGTCCATCCACCCGCGGCCAAGGGGGTGCGGGTCGCCATCAGGATCTGCACTATGCGCATCGGCGGTTCCAAGGGGTTGTATCTTGCAAGTGTGATGAAATCTCTTGCGCACACCGCTGACCTTCTCAAAAGGGTCGAGAAGCCGGCCGGGCGCATCTTTGAAATCGAAGGCAAGAAGCTGCCGGCCACGGATCCGCAATCCGCCTACCGGGTATGGGCGGCAATCACCCACCCTGAATATTTCTCCGCCCAGCGCCCTGCGCGCATGCCCCCTGATGTCCGGGAGATTTTCGACGGGCGGTCCTTTCACGCCGCTCTGTTGAAGCCGTAAGAGGGTGCCTTTTCCCTTTCAGCAGACGACAGATGAGTGTGGGTGCCTATCTGGGCAGCCCTGGCCACCTTGTAAAATTTCCAACACAGAAAGGTGTTGCGATGAGCCTTAACACCCTACGCGATCGCCTTGCCGGCTTTTGTTGCGACATCAACCATCATGCCCGGGTCAATGGTTTCAGGAGCCAGGTGGTCGAGGTCGGAAGCGGCTGGTGGACTGCGCAATCCGGTCCATCGGTCACTGTTCACGGCAAAATGACGGAGAAAAACTCAAATCACAGGACACTCCTGAATGAATCCCTTCTCGAGGCCTGCTGCGGCGGCATCTGCGACATTTCGAGACTGATTCATGACCTGATTCCGGCACTGGACAGCCCGAAAAGCAGTCTGCGCCTTGATGTCATCCGCAGCGGTGCGGGTACCTCTGTCATCTCGACCACCTGGCATGGTTTGCAAATCGGACCAAGATATGGCCTGCCGATTGACGAGATGGTCGAAAAGATCAGGCGGCTGGCGGATCACCTGTCGCATCTCGGCAAGCCGGGCACACGGATATTCCTGGTCAACAACAAGGAGGTTCCTGGCACGGATCCGATCGCAGCCTACCGGATCTGGGCCGCCATCCTGCAACCCAAACTCCTGGCCCCGGGAGCCGGGTGTGGTGATATCCCCCGCATCCTCGAGGTGTTTGACGATACTGCCTGCCGGGCCGCACGCGACGCCCTGCAGGCGCAATGATCCCGCCACATGAATACCGGAGACCTGAAATGGATCTGTCCAATCGCCTGACCCGGCTTTTTGTCAATCACCTTGCCCTGGCACGCCACTACCGGGGTCTGCTGGAAGATCGGCAGATCGACCTCGCCACGCCCTGGAAGGTCAGGTTCGCAGCAGGGACTCCACCACAGGTCACACTGGTGCGTGACCAGGAGCCATCCCGCAAAAGCAATCACGTAAAACTGCCCCTGAAGGCGGCTGGGCAAGCTATTATCCAGGGGGTGCATGACATCGTTGCCACCCTGATCGAGGCGGCACCCTATTTTGCACATGACCGTCACGTCTTTGAAATCGAGATATCCCGGGACCTCAGCAAACTGCATGTGCTGATCAACGGTACCGGCACCCATTTCGCCATGATATCGCCGGAGAGATGCGGCGAGAACCTTGCCATCATCGCCCGCGGCCTTGTTGATATCTCACCAGGGGAGAAGATCTACATGATCAAGGTTGGCAGCTATTTGCCAACTCACCGCAAGAGGCCTTGTTCATCTACGGGCTACTCCTCACCCCGGAAGATCCCTCCGGCTTTCTCGCAGGCCGGACCTGGACCGTGAACGAATGCCACGAGGACATCAGATTCGACCCTGACCTCCTTAATGCAGGCACCAACCTCAGATAACGAGAGAGATCGCGCAGCCACCCTTCTCTGCGACCTGATCCCGATCGACAGCCGCAAGAAAGGCCCGACATGACATTCGACCATATTGAATTTAGCAAGATCCTTGAGCGTATCGAGGCACGGTTTGCCAGGTTTTATCGCAATGAACAGCGCCCGCCCAGCACGCGGTCGAGAAGATCAAGGGAAAAGCAGAGGCTACCGTGCATGCCCTCGGTATTTCCAATAGCACCATGAGCAATCACCGCCAGCTGCTGCGCAAGACCTTCCTCCGCGAAATGGTCGACGACATGCAGGATCTCGACATCCTGCTGCGCCGGAATTTTCCGGCCCTTGATACTCACTGTCTGTCTTTCGAAGTGGAAAGCTATGCCGCCAAAGGAAAGTCAGGGGCCAAATTCCGCTTTACGATCAACGACGGCGGACGACGGGATGCGGCGGTGCTGATCACAACCGCAGTGCAGCGCGTGAAAACCCTGCATGAGCGGATCGGGCATCTTGGCACACCGGGTCGGAACTTCCTGATCAATGAGGAGTTCATGCCAGCGGCAAACCCGCGCGACGCGCTGCGCATCTATCTGGCACTTCATCGCCCCGACCTCTTCGGTAAGGAGAACCCCGAAAAAGGCGTCTCCTTCACCGTGAGCGAGATATGCCCGGTCTCCATTGCAGACGCCCTGTCCTGAAGGAAAGATACCATGACATTTTCCGACAATCTCAAGACTTGTCTCCAGCATATTGCACAAGACTGTTATGATTTTATTCCGCCAACCAAGGTGCGGCGGAGCGACCAGGTTGCAACCCTCACCGTCCGGCCGACGGCGAACGGAGACTTCCACTTTTATTCCCCTGGCTTGATGTTTGGTAGCGACAAGAGCAATCATCGCAAAATCGCCGAAAAAGGCTTTAAGACAGAGCGAGAGCAGGATTGCCAGGCATTACAGGCAATGATTGCCGACGCCATTCCCGCGATTGCCACTCCGATGATGGGTTTTTCTCTCGAGATCCGCGAGCCGTCAAAGACCAAAGCAGCACGCTTTCGCTTCGAAATCTGCTCACATCAGCTGGCCTCAAGTCCGGTTCAACTCGCCACCCTGGTGAAGAAGATTGACCGTATCCGGCGCCATCTTGAGGATGTACCTCTGTCAGAGGCGCGTAGCTTCAAGATTGGTGAGCGCATCATCCAGGCCCGCGATGCCTATGATGCATTGCGCATCCATATAGCCCTCAACAACCCGGATATCATTGACAATCCGCCAACGACCTTCCCGAGCATCGAGGTGACCGAAGTGCTTGACAGCAAACCCCCTCTTTCAGGCGCTGTTTTCAGGGGGCTTGATGCCCAAACTGGAGATATTCCATGACCCGTATTTTCGATCATGATTTTATCCACGCTGCTCTCATGTCCCTGCAGCAGCGTGTCGTCGAAACCGATATGGCGATGGGTGCAACGCCGACAAGCGGCTGGCGCGGGCTTGGTCATGTCGATCCGCAAAAACCTTGGGGACAGGAACGTGACCTGCACTTTGAATTCCCCGCCTTGAGCAGCGTCTCAGCAATCATCGGGCCCTGGTTCGCGATACTGCACTGGAATATCTGCGCAAGCAGATCGACCAGATCCAGGCCTTCATTGCCGCCAGCATCCCCTGCTTCGCACATGAGGCGGCCCTTCTCACTCTGCAAATCATCAAGGCAGAAGATGCTGGGTCGGCATGAAGATGTCCATTGCCGGATTTTCCCTGTCAGAGAGTCCTGAATCTGCCTTCCGGACAACCCAACGCCTGAAGAACATCCACCGCAACCTCTCACATCTGCCACCTTGGGATGGGAGAGCCACCTGGCAAATGGGAACTCACCACATATACGCCAACTCCGCAGACTCCGCCGCTCTTGTCCAAGACACAATGGATCATCGATATCGCAGACCAATCGAACCCGCCACACTGATCGAATGCCTGCTTCCATCGGACGGCGAACCTGCAAAGGGACAAAAATATGTCAATCGACACGCTACGCTTCACCACCAACCTTGACATCATTCGCGATCTCTATGTTGAAGGTATTCGGTCCTGCAGGAAGGTCGGCGCCGGCACGGGCGGCAAGATATCGAGCAAGCTGCTACCGACGGCAGCGCGCCCAGCATTTATCTTGGCGGCCTGTGGGACAATAACAGCCACCATAGCCAACTCGCTCACCACAACTGGAACACGCGGGTTGGTCAAGCCTTTGACGACATGAATGCGGTCATCCGTTCGATGCCGGCGCTGGGCAATCCAAACCTGCACTGGAGTCTCTCGATCGGGCGGATTCCGAAAGGCACCGACGCAAGGCCGAGCTACAGACTCGAAATCATGGGAGCAAGATTTTCGCCCGGCTTCATCAAGACTGCAGCACATGCCGGAAAAATACTGGCGCGCCTGGCCGACGATCTTGATGGATTGCCGGTGGCAAACCCCGCCCGGCACTTCGAGATTGCCGATGAATCCTGGTATGCGGCTGATCCCGAAACCCTTGTCCGGCTCTGGGTCGCCCTTAACGCGCCACACCTGCTGCAGGCAGAGCCGACAGACAAGGTTCCCTTCCACCTGCCGCCGATCCGCGAAGTCCTCGATCATTCCCGGCTCATGGCCGCATTGCAGACTCCTTACGGAAAGGAAACCTCGTGACCGCGACTCCTTATATTCTGCGCGCGCCCTGCCGGTTCCTGAAAACCTATGACGAAATCATTGCAGCGGCTGCGCAAATCGGACGAAACGAGGGTCGGGATGCGGACTGGATTCCGTCCTGCCTCGATGCGGCCCTTCTGGAAATTCTCCTGTTCTCACATTCCGCAAGCACCTCGGGCGTGGTCTTTCTGGCCTTGCCGGCTGACGCGGATACGGTTCATCACGCCAGGATCCCCCTCGAACTTGACTGGAAAGCAGACCGTATCCGACACCATGGATTGCCATACCTACCCATCGGGTGGCCGGATAACCTTGGCAATGCGCTGATAGCGCTACTGAATTCCGGTGAGAGTCCGGCGGATTTCGGCGTCAGGCTGATGACAGTGATCACGGATCTCCAAGTAATCACATCCGTATCAAAGAGCGCCAGACGGTGATGCGTCTTCAACATCACCCTGCGCATGATGCAGCACTTCAGACCTCGCTTCTTGTCTGATCGCCTGCTGGCTGGGCGGGTCAACTCAACCATCCGGATCACGGGACGCTCCTTGCGGGGGCGTCCCGTTTTTCTTTGTACTCCCGCCGCGGTGAAATTTTGCGCCACTGACATGGTTGCCGGCGCACACAGGAACCATTTCCCTTGCAGAGATGGAGATCCACGATGTTCAATGCCCTCAAAGCCCTGCATCAACGCTTTATTGCACGCTATCCCGGCGCAACCGGCCTCATGGCAGGGGATGTGGTCGACGACAGTCCCGACCCGCAGGATCCGGGGCGCTTCACCTTTATTGAGACAATTGCCCGAAAACGAGCGCCCGATATCGACGGTGCCGTCATTCGTCAGGCGCAGGAGGCCTATGCTCAACTGACCGAGGACAGTCAGACCTTCATTTGCCCCAAGGACTCCATCCCAGGCTGGAAGGCGCTTTGCTTTCGCAAGAAAATGGGAGATTTTGACTACCCTGCACAAGGTGACCGCCTGGTTCCCTATCAGATCATGGGGGTGCGCGACGATGGCGCTGTCATCGGCGCCAAATACACCCCCGACGAAATGGGAGACACGCTGAGTGTCCTTAATAAGGATCCGATCCATGTCGGACGGGTGTTCACACATATGATTGACGGCAGGGAAAATGACGATTCAGAAATTTCCCGGGATGGCGCTCGACTGGCAGCAGGCGGTTGATAATGCCGGATTCCCAGAGTGACTCAACCTCAGACTTTACCCAAAATCCGACACCCAACCTCAATCATTTCTCTGCCGCCCACACCCTGCGTGTCGAAATGGCGGCCGAACGCAAGGCGTCAGTCATTCACAATGTTATCCGCTCCGGTCTGCACGCATCGGATGACGCAGATCATCAGATGAAGGCCACAGCTTCGATCTATCCTCAGGTCATGGGGGGGTAATGAAACCTTTCGAGGCGCGCCGTCTTGGCAGTATGCGCAAGCATATCCTCGACAACATTCCTGATGAGACCAAGCGGATCATGTTTGCCAATCACATGACCACGATGCACGAGGCTCATGTCCTTGCCGGTGGGAATCCGGACCGACCCTTTGAGACGGTGGACGCAACAATCGGCACACGGCGGCGCCAGGCAATTCAGGCCTTTCCGGTATTTGCCAAAACCCTGATGAAGAGGAATGCACGCCAGAAGATTGATGATGGCGCTTCGGTGAAATCCGTGCTTGTCGACCAGTTTCGAGTGCCACCGAAAATCATTAACCGCCTGCAGGGGGTGACCTGGCAGAAGGCCGGGCGCGAGGCGGCACAAGATCCTCATGTGATGATCCATCATATCTCGGACATAGACGTAAACCACATTCCCAAAGACCGAAAACAATGGGCTAATCTGCGATTTGCACGAAGAGTAATCGAAGACTACACCGCATCAAATCCGGGAGCATCCCAAGCCGATACCATGAAAAGCCTGGGCGGGCGGTTCGATATCATAGCCAAATATGCCGACGACTATGCCCCAGGTGGCATCGAAGACATGCAGCGCTACGTGACCAACACTCTGGTTGCCCCGGCGGCCGCCGCCGGTATGGCGGCACGCGGCATCAATCGCGGTGATATCAAGCGGGTCATGAAAGATTACGACCCCCAGACCGGCCAGTCGATCGTGCGTTGCGCCACCCAATCCCTCATGGCAACGCAAAACATGCGCAAGCAGCTTGATCTCTCAAATCGCTTTCATCGCAATATCCATCGCTATGACGCCAAGATCCGAACATTCGTCAGCACCTCCACCTGGGATCCATTGCAGGGCGAGGTTGATCTCGGAGGCGGCATCACGGCGATCGAGCTTTGTTCAGATCACGCGCTGCGCGCCGAAGGGCTGAAACAAGATCATTGTGTCGGCGGATACGGTGATGCGGTGATGAGTGGACAGTCGCTGATCTACAGCCTGCGCAAGGATGGTGAAATCCTGTCCACAGTTGAATATGATCCCGGGCAGGCCGATCAGAATGGCAGAAAGAAGCCTGTTCTGGTACAAAATATGGCGCGCCGCAACGGCAAGTCATCAGGGCCAGCGCTGAGGCTGAAAAAAAACCTGCGTCGCCACCTCGGCAAGGTGGTGAAGGAAGATTGGCGGCGCTATGATGCGGGACTTGACGAGATACACCATGCCCAAAGCGCAGATGCACGACTCGGAGAAGTGCAGCGCAATGCCGGTTTTGACTATCTCGACAAAGCCGCAGCCCGCAATTCCTGGGATGAACTCAGCGTCTATCTTCCTAAAGCACACCAAAAAGCTGGCCTTGCCGCCTTTCAATCCGCAATGGCGGACCAGGTTCTGGCGCAACAGACACAGAGCCGGAGATTGACCAGCTTTCATGAAGATGTGTTGCCGCAATGGGAGTTGTGATGCGCCCGCGCCCTGAAGAGAATACCCTGTCGACACCCCCGGTGGCAGGGCCATGCCCAAAACCCTGCCACAAGGTGATTGCAAGATGACCCATATGACCCTGCGCGCTGACGATCAGCGCTTTGCCAGTATCGAGATCGCGCCCGAAACCACCTGCCCTGATCTTTCAGATCCCGATTTTCCAATGGCTACGCGGATGCGTGGCCAGGTAATGGAAATTCCCGGCGTGGAGATCACTCACAAGACATTTCTCGGAAGCTGTTTAACACCAGAACCCGCAGCGGCGCCATCAGTGGACGTATCAACAATATCTCAATCGCCTGCGGCACTACCGAGACATTTGAGGTTTATGCCGAAGCCCGTGCTGGCCGGCCAGGCATCATGATCATGGACGCCGGCGGAGACATCCGCGATGCCGATGCGACAGCGCTGTTTGATCTGTTGAGCGACGAGCAGAAACATCGCCTCGCAGGTTGATGAAGGGCTTCATGTGGTGTGAGGTGCTGGTTTCACCTGAATCTCCGATCGATGGAACAGGCGGCGAAAAAAAACTCTGCCACCATCTGTGAGCGCATCTGACTTGCCTGACGGATCACATGGTCGATTTCATGTTGTTTCATGGGGGTTGGGTATCCTTGGAAAATTGTAATCCCCCTCTATATCGCCGCACTGCAGCATCTTTCCAAGTCATAGCTGACATGCGTTTTTGTCCTGTCTCGATATCCATATTTCCTGCGGGCTGAAAACGATCCAATATCAATGACAGGGCACGCAATCACCGTGTCCGATCTCTGTCGCCGGGGTTCCGAGACGACAGACCTCTCCCGACGGGATGAAATTTGCCAACCGACCGCTCCCAGGGTCTTGCGACCCACGGCAACCGGCACTGAAACACCTGCCTCATACGGGATTTCGACCTCCTCCCTTCCTCGATGAGGATTGCGATGAGGTTCAACGGGAGCAGAACCGGGCCCACAGGTGGCGGATCAGCAATGATCCCCGGGCCTTCAAGTCGTAATCTGCATTCAAGGAACCAAGGATGTCCGAATTCTCCCCCACGCCCGACCAGATCAAGAATATTGCCGGCGAAATCCGTCGCGTAGAGATGGATCGTCTTGGCGAAAAACTCCCCCCCAACACCACCGCCCTCAATGCCATCACCCGCGCGCTCGGCCTTGGTGCGGATTTCCGCACCTTCAAGGCCGGTTTCGAGGCCGGGAAAATCGCCCTTCCGGCCCAGGCGCCAACCCCGACCGCCGAGGATGCGATCCTGATGTCAAATATCCTCATTGTCTTTGACAATCCTCATGATGCTGAAGACCTTGCACCGGAAAGCGTCGCGCGTGTCTTTCTCGAGATCATCGAAGCCGCAGGTCTTCAGGGCGACCTTACGCCCGGGGTGCACGGGTTTTCCTCCCTGATGGCATGGTCACTCGGTGACGATCTGTCCCATGATGATCTGAAGGCGCTTGAAGCCAGGCTTCTCTCCCTTTGCAAGCAAATGAGTGCGTCCGGCGCACTGCCAAGGGTCAGGGGACACAGCTGCTGGCAGGTTCGCTCTGATGATCGCCAGCTTGCGGTTGATTTTTCCTACCTGGATAGTGGCCAGATCTGCACCGCCACGGTTGGTGAGGCCACCTGGAAAGCCCGCACGGATCTCGGGCTTGATGACGAGGAGGCTGTGCTGCTGCTCGGCGGCGAGATCGAAATCGAATCCTGGTATCGAGGCCGCCATATCCATGCTGAAAATGCCAGGGACGCCGCCTGCTCCTGTCATGACATATAGCCATCCCCCAGGGGCGCCGGGTCCGGCGCACCCGGCCGCCTCAGGCAGAATAAGGCGGCGTCACAAGCCAGAGCGCTGCCACAAATCCCGAAAAGGAAACCCCATGACCAAACCCTATAGCTGGCGCAGAATCCTGCTTGGCGAAACATACTGCATCCTTATCTCCTTGATCCTGCTGGCGCCGCTCGCTGCCAGTGCCATCCTGTTCTTCCTCGGCGGGGGGGTCTTCAGCCTTATCCCCCCCGGCATCGCAGAGTCAGATGCTGCCCGAATTATCGCAGGCCTTCTGCTTCTGGCGCTGGCCGGGGCGTTGCTGATCAGTATCCACAGGCTCGCACCAAGCATCGAGAAATGGTCCTATAACAAGGCAAATTGTCGTCTTCCAGACGACCATGTGGCGCCGGATACACCCACCTCATCCTGACACACTCGAATCGAGTGATGCGGGTCTCAGGACCAGACAGGAAACGACCCGCATCTATTTCATACCGCGCGCCAAGGAAGAATAAAATCCATGCCAGATATCGATTTCGCCCAACTTCTCGAACTCATCAATCTTGAGACCATCATTGCCATCGCCCTGCTGATACTGGCAACCATCTTCGCCAACTTCGTGGTCAAACGCCTTCTGGTGAAGGGCATCGAGCGCCTGGTCAGAGATACCAGCTTCGGGCGCGATCAGGAACTGCGCCGCCATGGCGTGATCAAGCGGCTGACCAACATCATGCCGCTCTTCGTGATCTCAATGGGGGGGGTAAAGATCATTCCCGGCATCCCTGACGGTGTTGCCACGGCGATCAGTAATGTAACCCAGGCCGCCATTGTTCTGGCCCTTGCCATGGCGGTTTCCGGTGCCATATCGATTTTCGATGTGATTTATCATCGGCGCAACGGTCGGCGAGGAACCTCGATCAAGGGCTATTTCCAGCTCGCCAAGATTCTGCTTTATGCCCTGGCGATGATCCTGGTCGTAGCCGCCTGACCGGGCGCTCGCCGATGATCCTGCTGACTCGCTCGGGGCTATGGCTGCGGTGCTGACACTGGTTTTTCAAGATACACTGCTGAGCTTCGTGGCTGCATTGCAGATCTCATCCAACGACGTGGTGCGTCAGGGGGACTGGATTTCAATGCCCTCGGTCGGCGCCGACGGCGATGTGATCGAGATCGGGCTGCACACCGTGAAGGTGCGCAACTGGGACAAGACCATCACCACCATTCCGACCCGCAAACTGGCCACCGACAGTTTTGCCAACTGGCGTGGCATGCAGGAATCCGGTGGCCGCCGGATCAAGCGATCAATCCATCTCGATCAGCATTCAATCCGCTTTGTCGACGAGAGTGATCTTGCCGCATTTTCGCACATGACGCTGTTGCGCGAGCATATCTCCCGCAAGGCGGCGGAAATCGACACCTGGAACGAGGCTCTTGGACATGAGGGAGATAACCCGGCCAACACCCGCCGGCAGACCAATATCGGCCTGCTGCGTGCCTATCTCGATGGCTACCTGAAAGCTCATCCCGGGATCAACCCCGACATGACCCTGATGGTGCGCCAGCTGGCGCCGGGCAGCAGTGGTATTCCACTGGAAATCTACTGTTTCACCAATACGACGGCCTGGGCAGATTATGAGGCATCCAGCTGATATCTTCGACCATGTTCTGGCCATTCTGCGGAGTTCGATCTCGCGGTATTCCAGGAGGTGACTGGCGCCGATCTGCGCCGCGCCACCCCCGCCTTCAGGATGGTAGCACAATGAGTGCATTCTGGATCGTGACCTATCATTTCGGCGGTGAAGACAACGAGATTGTCCTCACCAGCTGGAGGAAGTCTTCGGGGATATTTCCTGCGAACTGGCGATCGATCTCGATGTTGCCCCTGACCGTCTCGGCAAGACCCTGGGTCACAATGCCGATTGCATCGATATCGAAGTGATTGCCGATGGCGCCACCAGGCGCGTGGCGGTCGATCTCTTCCGGGCGCATGAGGCGTTGACCTCGAACCACGCCCGCATCGCCCTCGAGGCAGATATCGCCGCGCGCAGCGCAGACTGACTCTGGTGCTGGAAAGGAGATGTAATGACATTCGATCCCACCCCATTCACCACCAATCTCGATCATCTGCGCGACCTCTGGATGGAGGCGCAGGGTCATCTCTGCGGGCGCTACCAGAAGGATCGGGGATTTGTGAACAGCGCATCCGACAATGACGGCCATCGCCCGACCTGGCATGCTGGCGGTACCTGGGAGGCCGTGAGCAATCACCAGAAGGTCATTCAGACATCCTGGATCGCAAGAGTGCGCGCCAGCTTCGAGCTGATGGATGCAAATCTGCGCAGCATCCCCGCCTCGATACTCCTTTTCTTTCCTGCATATCGCCTTTCGCGCTGGCAATGACCAGATGAATTATCGCCTGATGATTTATCACCAGATGCAGTCGAAAGGATACCTCGCCACATCCGCCGCCGCCGGGCGGCGCCTCAGGGCAATCGCCGAAAAGACCGCTGGCTGCAACCAGGTTTCGCCAAGGCAGATTTTCGCCATCGACTTTGCCAATTACCAGGCCGCATCGCCCCGGGATGCTTTGCTGATCCGCGCAGCCCTCAGGGGCGGTGAAGACCGCACCGCAATACCTGGGAAATTTTTTTTCAAATACGCGCCGATGGCGCAGTGGAGATTGATCCGGTCACCTGCCTGTAAGAGCCAGGCTGAATCGCGGCGGCGTCCGGGCACGTCCCGAAAGACAGACAGACGGAGAAGGATAATATCGATGAACCTCGATCGCAACGAACATGGGCCGGACCTTCTCCCCGAGCCCCGGGGTGGCCTGATACCCATCCTGCTGATTGCCGGACTGCTGCCTCTATACTGGTGGATCGCACATGGCTCCACGCATCTGCCACCAAAGCATGCTCTCCTTGGGATCCTTGCCTATATATCAATCCCGGTGCTGAGCGGTCCACTCCTGCTGGCGCCATCAACGAGCGCATTCTCGCGACCCACAAGGCTGCATTGCTTCGCAGCCAGGAGCGTTGCGAGGATCTGATGCGAAAGTGGGTTCTCGCCCATATGTCTGTCGCTACCGGAGATCACATTCGGGTCTATCTCGACCTTCGGGTGCGCCTGGTCCTGTCTATCTCCGGGGTCTATGCAAACACCCAAGGCAAGGGGCACTACCCAATGCTGAATGGTGACACCAAGCAACTGGCCAGGAGATTTCAGGCTATCCTGACAGAGGAGCTCGGATGGCCTGTCGCACGGACCTTTATCCTGTGTGGATTGGCACGCCATCACAGCTTCACCATCTGCGCCAGAAGCAATCATGAAATCTTGGCAGCACAATTGTCAGCCCGGCGCGGAAGTGGGGCGTTGAACCTGAATACCAACACCCCTTTTCCCTTGCAGCCTATATTCAAAGGACAAAAGCAATGATCAGTCATAACCAATGGAAATCTGCTGTCGAACTTGCCCTTGGCGGCACCCTGCTTGCCGAGAGCGAATATCACGGTGAAGACCATTGGCGAGCGGTTGCTTCACAAGGCCTGCTGATTGCTGAAATTTGCGACCTGGGCAGCAAGGGTCGGGCGGTGGCTGCGCTATTTGGTCTGTTTCACGACTCGCGCCGGATCAATGACGATCACGACCCCGAACATGGCTATCGTGCCGCACTTGCCTTTTGCGACTGGCAGAAGCAATCAACCTTGACACGACGCTGCACCATGAGATTGCCAGTTCGCTGATCCTGCATGACAGCGGTCAGGTTAGCGATCACCCATCATAGGCCTTGGCTGGGATGCTGATCGCTCAACACTCGGTCGGGTCGACATCATACCCAGCTTCGAGTTCTTTTCGTGCACACCACCAGATCGCTTCAATGAGATCATCCTGGCAGGCGAACAAGCCACCAAATCTCCTCCTGAATGGGACGAAATTCATGACCGTGCCTTCGCGTAAGAAAACTCTGCTGTCCCGCAAGGAAGAAAACCTGATTGCCAGGCTGCGCCCCGAGGCCATGCGGCTTGCTCTGGCGGTCTCCATACACGGTCTGGAACTGGCCGAATGGCGTCGCGAGGCTGGCCCCAAATCGCGCTGGAGCGCGCATGTGAAACTCAAGGAACACGTCGTCTATCAGGCTTTCGCCGATGCCTCGGCGGCGCTGGGCGCTTTTCTGCAAACCCATATCCCGAAACACTGGGATATCTCCGACTGGGCCTGTCGCCCGGCACGTATGGGGGGGGAGAGATCCGCTGGGCCGCCAAGGGTGGCCGCGGCCGGGCCGGGCATTCCATTACGATCGATTGCCATAGAATCCTCGCCCAGACGGGACGCTGGGTCGGGCTGATTGCCTGTCGGGGGCGCACCACGCAGCACAAGCGCATGAAAGAACTTAACCTCTCGCCCAAAGAGGTGCATCGCTTCGGCTTCAAGACCTATTCCTGTCATCGCGAGGCACCGGGCAAGACGCCGAGCGACGCCTATGCCAACCTTGTCTTTCAGGGCACTCACAGCGGTCATGCAGAACCGGGCTACCTGGCCTCGAACGATGAGTGCTTCGACCTTGGCCTCGAGCAGATCGCACGTATCATCAACACACCTCCACCCTGGACCGCAGCGCCGACACTCTGGCCGCGACTGCGCAAGGATGCCCGCATCCGCAAGCTGGCCGGCACACCGCCCAGACATGATCCTCTCCGCCCGCTCTGGAAAGAAAAGGATTTCGATACCTGGGATAGCCTCATCGCAACCTCTCTGACTTTGCTCGACACCATTCCCTTCACCAAGGCCAAAACCCAGAGCTTCATGCTAAAGGAGCGCAGATATTGGGGTGTTGGGGGCAATAGGGTGGTGTGGCACATCAGCGATCCTGCATCGGATCATTACCCAACTTGACAAGGGTGAGATTCCGGTCGGCGTCGAAAATTGGTGCGCCTTCATGCTGGCAGATGAGTGTGGTGCGCCTGCGCGCGAGATTATTGCAGCACATCCTGCTCACAGTGTGCGCGCCGAAAGCAGTCAAGGCCGCCACCCCGCCCAACAGAATATCTGATTGTGATGCTCATGACCGAGGCCGTCACAGATACCACGCGACAAATACCACCAAAAGGAGCATCAGATCATGACAGCTTGCCGCAAAAAAAAGATCTGACTCATGCTCTCCTTAATCTCTGCGAGGGCTATAATGCCTGATACCGGATCCAGATCACCTCTCAGACCCTACCCTGATTTCGGACCGAAATGACTATGCAGCCGCAAAGTCCAGGATCAAGTCGGCCATCCTGGCCTCAAGGACATGCTCTCAGACCCCGGGGCGACCAACAGTTTGCTGCGCGCCGCCATGATCAAGACCTGCGACGCCGATATCTGTCACGGTATTGTTTCGGGCGAGAATGCAATCCCGGTCCATATTGAAGCCAGTCTGCAATATTTCCTGGCCCAGCATGATACTGACCGCTTCATCTTCATGGCTGAATACGGAATGGCTCCGGTCGATCTTGCTATCGCAACATCCACATCCGATATTCTCGAAGCCTTGCTTGACGCACTTCAAACGACACCAGGAAAAGGCCTGAGCCGCGCCATCCAACTCTGGGCCGGGCGTGACAATCTTCTCTCCCACACAATCTATCGAAGCCGTGAAGCCGGCGTCATATCGACGCCCATAGCTGCATCCGTGGCCGCGCAGATTATCCGGGCGGCAATCGCGCGCGATCCGGACCGGGCCGTGCGAACGCTTGCTCATATGGCAACACGTTCCGACGCTTTCAGTAATATGGCAATGATGCTTGGAGGGTGTCGCCCGGTTGTTCCTGAAACCTCCAGACCCGAGGCTGCCCGGATCATCAATAGTTTTGGCAGTCGTCACGGACACCTCGAGATGGAACGCTTTATGGTCCGCTTGAACGTCACCTGCTTCAGCACACCCGCGAAAATTTCAAACCCGTGACCGGGCCGGAAATGCACCAAGGAAAGAACGGCATATGACACCCGACGGCGACACCGCCCTTTCGATTGCAATCATCCCTTGCTGATATGCCTTCCGTAGCAATCCACGGACGCATTGAACTGGAACGTCTGCACGGCTCACTTGAGCGCTATCTCTTGAAATACGACAGCCTCAAGGCCTGATGCCATTCATCAAAAACCCGTCATCGAAGGAAAGCCAAATGCACATCACAACCCACGCCAGGCTTGACCTCCTCTGCCTCACGGCCGAGCAGCGCGAGCAGACCTGCAGCTACTGGTATACAATGCGCTCGAACGGCACGCCCTATACCGCCTTTCGCACCCGTGATGCGCTCGAGTTCTTTCTCGACCTGCATGGCCTGGAACTCGCTGAGCCGCTGCCAGATCAACTTGGCACTCACGCATGGATAACCGTCGAGGGAAAAACCCGCGAGGTGATGCATGGCGAGATCGAGTCCCTGCCATCGAGTAAGCGCCGTGTGCTACACCTGTCCAATGGCGACTATACTGTTGGCATCGTGCAAGAAGACGAGGACGGGGTAGTTATCCACTATGTCGGCCCCAATGGCGATCGCATCACCTTTGACCATGCAACCGCACGCGCTCATGTTGATGCAGGCCACAAAGGTCCAATGGACGCGGTAATCTGAGCCATGCTGCAAAACCACGCCTATATTGCCGCCCCTGCCGTCCGCCGGCTCTGTGAGGCTCATATGGACCTGAGGATGATTCTCTCGAAGGATGCGAGGGATGAAAACCCCTCGATACTCATGCCTACCGATCATCTGATTGCCGAGTCGGCGCACCGGCTCGAAGATGACATCTTCCGGTTGATGCAGGGCCTGCCGAAAGACCTGCTGGAAGAGCTTGTGCCCTATGTCGCAATGACCCATTCCCCCGAAGCTTGCTGGACTGCTGCCCGAGCCGACAAAGGCACGCCATGTCAGTCTCACCAGGGGCCAGGTCTGCTTCACCCTGAGCCAGGGGGCTCGAGGCTCTCAGGCTGATCAATGACACTGGCCTGTCACTCCCAGAGGACAGTGACAGCCTTGGAGAGATATTCACCCTTCTGATGCACCACTGCACCGCCGCTGAGGCTGCTGACTGGAGGAGTCAGACAGCACGCCTGCTTGATAACTGTCGTAGCAATATCCTGACAACAGTGTTGTGGTATGTGCGAGAGTGCAAGGAAAGAAATGACTTGCCCGACATCCTGTCTGTCTTTCTGGCTGAACTGATCGAACGACGGTGCAGATGCATCCTGCAGACGCGCGACAGACCCTCCTTGGCGCCATTACCGGCAGTTGTACACCTGATGTTGCGGCATTGATTATTGCTGGCGTGCCGCTGCCGGAGAATGTTCAGGATCTCCGGTCCGGACCAAAGGTGGCAGGGCTGCTCGAGGCTTGCGCCTCAAACCATGGACGGCTGGCAATGATCCGCGAGCAGGGGGGGCCGCTTGAGCGCTTTTTCAGGAACGGTGTGACACCAAAGTATCCTGCGACCATGTCGAGCTGAAACTGATTGAGAAACGGGAAGGCCCTGTCGCATTGCTGCGGCAGGGCCTTTTTCCTGTACAGATAATATGCGGATTAGTATTCAGTGGCTTCCGCCGGGTTCTGGATTACCCGGTTTTTTTTGCCGCGTCACGCCACATATCGATGCAACCCTTCTGCTCCGTATTCAACTCGTAAAAGGCTGATATGAGGTGAAGAACACCTGGTCTCCTTCCATGGTGAGGGCGCGGACCTCCTTGAGTCCCTCCTTCATGGCTGCCTTGTCACTTCCGGCAATCACATGCACCCGGCTCGCCCCGTCGCCGGCCAGTATCTTCTTTTCCTGGGCGCGGGTCTCGGGTTGATAGCGCTGAACCAGCATACCCCACCCAGAGACTGTCTTGGTCACTTCACCCTCGGCCTTGCAATAGCCAGTGGCGGCGATCAAGGCGATGATCGACCCGGTTTCACATTGCATATTGTCGATGCAGCCCTTGGTCTGCTGTCCGATATCCATGCTGGCCCCATCCGGCAGGAGGCGGGCGACATAATAGGCTGATTTGGTCGCAGGCTCATCGGCCCGCTCTGCGACCGCCTCAGGCAGGGGTCTTGGTACGATGGCGGTGGTCTCTGACTTTGAGTCCTTCAGGACCTGGCGCGTATCCTCTACCAGCCGTTGATCTGCGGATATTGCTGACAGGGGTTTTGCTGGTACAGGCGGGGTCGCGACAGGCATTGCCACCTTTGGGGCAGCCTCACCAATGACCTTGGCAAAACTCACAAAGCGTCCATGGGCGTCCTCCAGCAGGGTCTGCGCCCGCTTGATCTCCTGGGTGTGCGTCGGGAAGCTCATCCGGGCCGCGGGGGCAAGTCCTGCCTTGCGCGCGAGATCACTCTCGTGACTGCGATAGATCTCGACCTCCGATCTGCGGCGCGCACCATCGAAACTTTCGATCACATCGATCCCACAGCCGATATACGGCATCAATCCGGCGCTGCTCAGCGTCAATGCTGATCATATCCCGGTTTGGCTCATAGGTGCCGCAAAGCTGCGTGACTTCCCAGACCGGCGACTGGCTGGCGGCAAAATCACGCCGCATCGCCTCATAGGCATCACGTGCCGGGCGCATTTCTTCAATCCTGGCCTGGGAGGCTGCCACAATATCCGAGGCCTTACCGGCCATCTCGACGGCGGCGGCGCCAACAAGGATGCCAACCCCCTGGCGATAGGGTGAAATGCGCCCTTCCCTCATAGAGCGAAGATATGCCGTTGCGGGCTGTTGCGGCCTCATAGGCATCATTCAATGATGCAAATGCGCGTGTGGCGCTATCCATGTCAGCATCGCGGATCTCGTCGAGATCAAAGCAGTCTGCACAATATGTCCAGTCGGACCAGATCATGCCGTCAGCACCCGGTACCCGGACCTCCGGAAGACGGGCGGCAAGTTTGCGCGACTGGCCACTTCCGCCTTGCGATTCCAGAATGACGTGGCTGGGCCACAGATCGACACGGGACTGCGATATCTTGGTTGGTGCCATGCCAATCCGATAGAGGGGGAAACGATCCTCAACCCTCATATCGACGCCAAAGTCCACAACCAGCGTGTTATCAAACAGTTCGGGCACCGCTTTTCCCAGGGTATTGGGTATCGGCTTCTCGCTGAAAAGCCGGAACATGGAAAAGCCTGTTCCATCCCTGCCATTGACCCGGAATGCCTCCGGGTTGGCGCGCCGGCCAACGGCGCCGAACTGGGCGTTGATCATGCGTATATTTTCTTCCGACCGGTTGATCCGGTCCGGTGAAATACAGGCAGAAAGCGAAAGAGCCGCGAGTGTCGCCGCTCCCAGCACCAGTTTCGAAAGTCTCATCGAGACCACCTCCAGAAATTTCTTCTCTTTGGAGATTAGGTTTTTTTTCGACGCCATCCCAATTATTGCTCGGCTGAATTCTGAATAATTTCCGTTTCACGGGTTTCGTTACCAGTTTCTTCTCGAGGGCCTCCATATCCTGGTGGCCCAAGATATGAGGCGCCGTTCATGCAAAATCATTGTGATAGTTCCAGTAATGTTATTCACGACATTCCCGATATGTCCCAAACACCGTTGCGGGCGCTGATCTTGCGTATCGCATCCGAACGGATGGCGCCTGCCAGGGCCGCTGGGACTCTGAAGGGTGCAGCGGTCTGCGGGCGTGACAGCGACGAGATTGTCGTCGACATCATGACCTCCCTTTTTGCCGAGCCAAAGAACGAGACCGATTTCATCGAAGGGCTGCAATGGATGGGCGCCGCCTTCACCCAGGCTTACAGCCTGAATACGCCGCCGCCTGAAAATCTGTCACAATCGCAGTGGAACCGCGCGCTGCGTGATCAGGGTGAGCGGCTTCGGGCGGCCTCGCTTACACTGGGTGCTGGCCAGGAAACCATTGCTGCCGATCAGCTGGCCGTGGTCACTCAATTCCTCAGCAAGCATCTCGCCGACCTACCGGCCTGATACATCCTCCTTCCTGATACATCCCTGTCCCGGGACGGGTGAAATTTGCCTTGCCGTGCAAAATCCCCCTGCGGGGTATTTTCATCCGGGTCACAAATATGTTGCCAGCGCTCGCGCCCGCGCCCTCCTGCCGAAGCGCGGACCCGATTTCCGCTGGCCCCATACCCATACCAATTCCCATCCAAACAGCATCTCAAGGATAACTCTCCATGATCGATCTTCTTGCCCAGGACGGGCTCCGTCCGTTTCTGATTTCCGCGTTCCTCGTCGTCGGCCTGCTCGGACTGGAAATCATCCTGATGATGCTGGGCCTGTCCGTCGGACCGAAGGCAGACATGCCGGAGATCGAGGCCGGTGATTTTGAGGCGGATTTTTCCGGCATGGAAGCGGCAGATATTGCCGTCGAGATGGATATCGACCCGGGCATTGCAGCCCATATCGAGACCGAAATCGCGGCCCAGGGCGGTGACCTCGGACCTGACCAGGATATCTCACAAACAGAATCGTCCGGCAGTACTTCTGCCCTTGGCACCGTGCTTGACCTGATGGGAATGCGAAAACTGCCATTCTCACTATCGCTGGCCCTCTTTGCCGCCGGCTTTGCCGGTTGCGGCCTATTTGCACAATCCATTCTGAATGCAACTCTCGGCGTCATGGCACCGGTTGCCATCATGGTGCCCGCGGCCCTTGTCGGCGCTGCTCTTCTGACCCGCAAGCTTGCTGGATTTGTTGTGTGGCTGATTCCGCGCGACGAGACTTCCGCCATTTCCGAACGCAGTCTTGGGCGGCGGCGTGGCGTTATCACCGTTGGCACTGCCAAGGTGGGTCAGCCGGCCCAGGTCCGTATCCAGGATCACTACGGAAATTTCCACTACGCCATGCTCGAGCCACTCTCGGCAAAAGATGAAATTCCCCAGGCTCCGAGGTTCTCGTGCTGCGCCTGCGCCACGGCGACCTGCGCCTTGTCCAGATTTCCTAATCCCGTTTCGAGCAATGGCTTGAGAGGTCTATTGCGAGACCTATCCAGCCATCCCTTCCTCTAACCACCAGTCAGAAAGAAAAAAAATCATGAATACAATTCTCCTGGGACTCGTCGTTCCGGCCGCTCTCATCCTGCTTGCGATCATCGTGATCGGCTTTGCCTTCTCACGGATGTATCAACGCTCGACCCGCGAGGTCAGTCTGGTAAAGACCGGCACCGGCGGGCGTAAGGTGATTATCGATGGCGGCACGCTTGTCGTGCCCGTGCTACATGAAATCACCAAGATCAACATGAAGACGACTCGCCTCGAAGTCTCGCGCACCGGGGCCTCCGCACTGATCACTCTGGATCGTATGCGGGTCGACGTTGGCGTCGAATTCTATGTCACAGTCCAGGCTTCCGAAGATGGTATTGCCCGGGCCGCACAAACTCTCGGGGCACGCACCTTTAACGAGGCGGCACTGCGCGAGATGATCGAAGGCAAGCTGGTTGATGGCCTGCGCGCCGTTGCCGCCAAGATGAATCTTGACGACCTGCATGAGAACCGCTCGGACTTCGTCCAGCAGGTCCAGACCGCGGTTTCGGAAGACCTCAAGAAAAACGGTCTGGAGCTTGAGACGGTCTCGCTGACCGCACTCGACCAGACTCCTCTGGAAGGTCTTGACGAAAACAACGTCTTCAACGCTCTGGGCCTGCAGAACCAGGCACAGCGGATCGCCGACAGCCGCAAGAAGCGCGCTGAAATCGAGGCCGAGGCGGCAGTTGCCGTCGAGCGTCACCAGCAGGAAGCTGTGGTCAAGAAATACGAGATCGCACAAGGGCAGGAAGAGGCCCGTGTCGAACAGAGCGTGAAAATGGAAGAATTCCGTGCCCGCGAGATCTCCGAGACTGCCCGCAAGGCAGAAGAGGCTGAACAGGCTACGGAAGAGGCCCGGATCTCGCGCTCCAAGGCCATCGAACTTGCCGAACAGGATCGCCAGATCGCGATCGCTGCGAAATCGGAAGAGGAATCCGTGGCACGTGCCTCAGCGGACCGCGCCCGGGCGGAAGCATCAAGGCCACCGAGTCAATCGAGACCGAACGGCAGGTAGCCGAAGGTGAGCGTAAAAAGCGCCTGACCATCCTGGCAGCTGAAGAGGAAGCAGAAAAGAATGCGACCTCGATTCGCGTCTCGGCCGCTGCCGATCGCGCTGCAAGTGAGGATCGTGCGGCCGCAATGCGCGAGCTTGCCCACGCGGAGGCTGACCAGATCACCATCAAGCAGAGGCCATGAAGACTGAGAAGCTTGCCGATGCCGAAGGCACAAGGGCGCTGATCGAAGCCGAGAATTCTCTCGCGCCGAACATCATCGACTTCCGCCTCGCCAAGCGCGCCTCGAGGCCCTGCCCGGTATCGTTGCTGAAATGGTCAGGCCGGCTGAGAAGATCGGCACCATCACCATCCACAAGGTCGATGGGCTGAATGGTACGCGCTCTGACGGCGTCAACGGTAGCGGCGGGTCCGGCAATGGCCTGGTCAATCAGGCCTTTGACGAAATCCGGCGCAATGCCTTCGAACTTCCGGCGCTCAGCGCGATCGGTAAATCCGTCGGCATGAACATGGACACCGGCCTGGCCGGCATCATGGAGCCGAATTCTCGCCCGAAAAGATGGGCAAGGCTGTCGTCGACGCCCTGCCCGACCTTCCGGAAGCAGGTGATCTGGCAGAGGTGATCGAAGCAACAGCCTCGAAAGATGTCGCGGCCGAATAACGATCACCGCGACTGGATCTTTTTCATCCCGACCGCGACACGTGACGAGGCCCACAGCTTAGCAAGCTGTGGGCCTTTTTCTTTTTTTTCCATTATTCACGAATAGAAGCGATGGCAGCAGATACCACCCGGCCAGCGAAGCTC
>LLEQ01000006.1_pt1 | contig 23145 bp, 18 predicted proteins | sample 595901 | NCBI WGS metagenome assembly LLEQ01 (sample SAMN02919317, study PRJNA255460) | bioreactor metagenome | biome: chemostat; feature: culture 2012_25.3; material: sediment; isolation source: day86 25degC chemostat 2012 inoculated with Wadden Sea sediment taken from... | place: Germany: Bremen ... | reverse complement strand
ATATGCAGTCTGACATGCTCATCAAGCCATGCCATTTGAAAAGCTGGTTGAAGCGCTGCAACCGCAAAGAAGCTTCGCACACGCTCCAATCTTCCAAATCATGATATTGCAAGACAACAGCGATAGCGAGCACCTGTCGCTTGGCAACGCCAATCTGCACACCGCCAACCCAACTGAAACCGAAGCAAAATTTGATCTCACTCTTGGCATACGATCAGGGCGCTCTGTTGGGTTCAGCTTTAATTATGCGACAGACCTCTTTTTGAACGATACGATCACTAAACTAGCTGCAGACTTTGTCGAATTCGTGGAAAGAGCACTCAACGAGCCAAATCTGTCACTACGCGAACTCTACACCACGACGCCCTCTTCACAGGTCATTGCAGGTCCAACAAAAACCATAAATTCAATCAATTTTGCGCAAAGATTTCAAGATATTGCATCATCCGATGGCAACCGAAACGCTCTTTATTCCGGCCAAGAAGCGATCAACTACGGTGATCTAAACCAGAGGGCAACGGCTCTTGCGCAGGAGTTGAAAAAAAACTTGGCGTTGATCGCGGCAAGCTGGTGGGTGTTCACATTGAACGGTCGATTTCCATGGTCGAGGCGATCATCGCAATTCACATGCTCGGGGCGGCTTACTTGCCTCTAGACCCGACTTATCCCGCAGATCGGTTGCATCAAATCGTGATGCATGCTTGCCCACTGCTGATCATAAATGCCGATCGTCAGATCGACTGCCCTGTGGCTCAGTTTGATTTAACGACAAAGCAATTTATCCCAGCAGGTGATGGCGTTAAAACTGCGTCATGTTCCGAGAATACGGCCTACGTGATTTACACCTCTGGCTCCACAGGTAAGCCCAAAGGGGTCGAAATTGGTCATGACAGTCTTTGCAACTACCTCGACGCAGCGACACAAGACTTGGGACTTGATCGCACCAATACTGCACTACAAATCACCTCACTGAGTTTCGACATTTCTGTAACTGAGATTCTGGCTCCGCTGAGCATAGGCGCGTCTATCGTTTTGTCAGCGCCTGAGAAGGACTTTTATCCTGACGAAATTCAAAGTTTGATTATTCGACACAACATCAGTTTCCTGCAACTGGTGCCATCAATGCTTGCGATATTGGTCGAGCAACTGCGCCCTCAATCATTCAAGAGTGTCAAACAATTGCTTTGCGGTGGTGAAGCGGTGCCAGCAGCGCTGTTGCGCGATGCTCGGGCAATGTTCCCTGAAGCAAACATACTCAACGTCTATGGCCCGACCGAGGCGACGGTTTGGGCGAGCTGCATGAGTATATTGAGAAAGAACACCTAGGGTTTGCTCCGATCGGCAAGCCACTTCGAAACGTCGAATTTTCAATTTTGGACCCAAACATGCGCCCAACATTGCCGGGCCAAGCAGGCGAGCTTTATATAGGCGGTGCGGCGTTGGCCATAGGTTATCTGCATGACATAGAACGCACACAAGAAGTCTTTTTGCATCATCCAGAATCCAAGAAACGATTATACAGAACGGGCGATTTGGTCCGGCAACTTACTGACGGCGAACTAACGTTTTTAGGGCGCACAGACTCCCAAGTTAAGATCCGTGGACATCGGGTTGAACTCGGGGAAGTTGAAGCACAACTCTACGCATTTGGCGTAAAGAGTGCGGTCTGCGAAGTGCGGGATGATCGACTAATAGCATTCGTCTCAAATGGCAATGGCGATGAAGTTTTGGCGGCGCTCGCCAAGAAATTGCCTGACTATATGGTCCCATCTTTGGTGGTGCCATTGGCTTTGTTTCCGCGCACACCTAATGGCAAAATCGATAGACGCAAACTCGCCGAAATGCCGTTGGTTGAATCTGAGAGCGGCGATTATCAAGCGCCTGTTGGCGAAATTGAGGAAACGCTCGCCGAGATTTGGTGCGAGATACTTGAACGTCCACAAGTTGGTCGACACGACAACTTCTTCTCCATCGGTGGTCACTCAATCCTTGCGATTAGAGTGATTACAATATTGCGCGAAATGCTTGAACAAACGGTTCAGGTCAAAATTATCTTTGAAAACCCAACAATAGAAACGCTGGCTAAATTCCTTGAGGTAAACCACCTCAGCGCAGGCGATGACGGGGAACTATCATGAGTCAACAATCCGAGACAAGATCCTTGAAGAAGCCTCGTTTTTCACGCGAGCGATTGAAAGAAGTCCGAGCAAAAACCTCGGTCCCAGTACTAGAGCGCAATGGCCAACCTATTCCTGCGTCGAAGTCACAACACATGTTTTGGTTTCTCTCTCATGTTGAAAAAGCTGGGTCGGCCTACATCTTGCAATCAGCAATTGAAATAAGCGGATCGATTGATCAGGGTTTACTGGCGAAAGCTTTCAAAACGTTGTCCGAGCGGCATGAGGCTTGCGCACGCGTTTTGAGATGACCGAGGGGCAGCTCACTTTAAAGATTGCGGATCCCACGACTGAATTTCCGTTGACCTTTCAATCAGCAGCAAACGAACAGGCACGCACCCAACTAATCGAAAAAGAGATTGCGAAGCCAATGGACCTGACATCTGGTCCGTTGGCAAAAGCGACCTTCGTGAGCATATCGCCAGACGACCATATTCTGCTAATCCTTCTACACCATGCAGTGGCAGATCGTGCGTCTTTTGGCGTTCTGATAGATGAACTTAGTGCGACCTACACCGCTTTTATTGATGGCAAACCAGCGCCGGTGTTCGATCTTGGTTCGAGCTACGCAGACTTCGCTGCTTGGGAACAAGCCAAAAGAAACAGCAAAGGATTGCAGCCCGAAAAAAAACTTCTGGCGGGAATATTTGAAAGACTGCCCGGCGCTTTCGTCACCTGCAAAGTTGAACCAACGTGGAAGAATTGCGGACCACAGCGGCGCCACGTTCGACTTTTCCATCGACGAAAACACGTCAAGAATGCTGCATGAATTCTCAGACAATGTGGGGGTCACCCCGTTCATCGCAACTCTGGCCGCATGGGCGCTGTTCCTACATTCATCAGTTGATCAAGATGACATTGTTACCAGCGCGCCTGTTTCTTTTCGCGACTTACCGGAACTGACCCGTACGATCGGGCCATTTGTTAACTCCCTAGCTTTGCGTTTTCAACGCGGGAAACCTATGCGCGCAGATCAATTTGTCCAAACGGTTCAACGCACGTTTTTGGACGCACGATCTCACCAGTTTTTGCCTATCGATGAAGTAATCGAAATTGTTGCCCCCGAACGCAGCCCAGCGCATAGCCCACTATTCCAAACGATGCTGTCTTGGAACACCGGCAAGCAGAATGGTGAACTCACTTTTGGCTCAACCACCGCAAAAATGCGAAATTTGGATGGACATACCGCACAGCTCGACCTGACTTTGGACTTAATCCAGAACGAAGACGGTATCTCAGCTCAATTCGAATACTCAAAACGTCTGTTTAAACACAAGGAAATACAAACCTTTGCCGAGCAATTCTGTACCACACTTGAGAATCTAATTAGGCTTGAAAATGGCGAATATGCGAAATTAGAACCGACCAATTTGGTGATCCATCGGTCTTGCGTGGTTCGCGCCAAACTTCTCAGCATTTGAATTTAGTGCACCACTTAATTGAGCAAGTTGCTAAAAACAACCCAGATAAAATTGCAATTAGCGACGACGAAAGCACAGCCAATTACACAGAGATTGATCAACGCGCAAACCACTTGGCGCATCAGCTTGTGGCGAATGGCATTTTGCCCGGCGATCATGTGGCAATCTCGCTGCCTCGCTCGATAGAAATGTTTGTTGCTGCATTGGCAGTTCTTAAGGCAGGCGCAGCATTTGTGCCTCTTGACCCAGACTACCCGCAATCGCGAAAAGACTTTGTTTTGACCGACAGCGGAGCAAAGGCAATTATTGTTCCTGACGAAATGCAAACTTCAATTGCAGGCGTTGGGTCATTTTCCTATGGAAAAGCAGACCGTGACAGAACTGAAACGGCTCCTCAGATCAACATTTGTGACGACCCAGCGCAACTGCCCGCTTACGTAATTTACACCAGTGGTTCCACTGGACAACCAAAAGGCGTTGTTGTTTCGCACTGTGCAATCGGGGCGATGGTTGAGAACTGGCGAGATGATTTTGGCTTTGATGACAAATCGATTATTCTGCAAATGTCGAGTTTCGCATTCGATGTTGCTGTGGCCGATTTCATGCGTAGCTTATGTTTTGGTGGCCAGTTGGTGATCTGCCCCAAAGACGCGCTATCCGACCAGACATCTCTAATTAAGCTTATCAAGACCCATAACATCAATACCGCTGATTTTGTACCCGCGGTTTTGGACCCATTGACTAGCGACGAGCACGTTGCAAAATACATATTTGCGCACTTCAACCTCATTATATGCGGGTCTGACATGTGGTCTATGGCAAATGCGAAACGGCTACTCGCCGCCTGCCCGCCATCGTGTCGCATATTACACGCTTACGGCTTAACAGAGACGGTCGTCGACGCGCTCTATTTCGATGTCGCAGCGCTGGGGGGAGAATGACAATACCTTGCCTTTGGGAATACCTGTGGGCAATGGCTTTGTCGAAATTTGCGACAAGGAAATGCGGCCCGTCGTAGTCGGATCTGAAGGGGAAATATGTATAGGTGGGTCATGTCTGGCCGATGAGTATCTTGGGCTCCCCGACCTGACAGAACAAAAGTTCGTTCGCCAATCAGATGGCAGGACAATATTTAGAACAGGTGATATCGGCAGGGTAAACCTTGATGGCCATATCGAACTGTTTGGGAGATCTGACAAGCAAATCAAGATACGGGGCTATCGCATTGATCCCAGAGAGGTCGAAAATCACCTAATAAATCTTGGCGCAAAACAAGCGCTTGTCGTTAAACATGGCAATCGGCTGATCGCCTATGTCACTGGTATTGCCACACATAATGATCTCGCGACAAAGCTTGCGGAGATTGTGCCCAGTTTTATGTTGCCGGCTCAGATAATTGCAATTGATAACTTCCCGCTCACAACAAACGGAAAAATAGACCGAAAGAATTTGCCTGAGCCCACAAGTGATGTCGAGTTCTCGCCGCCTGAGGGCGAACTTGAAATTGCATTGGCCAAATTTGGGGCGAGTTACTTGAGCATGCCCAAGTCGGCCGGCACGACAACTTTTTTTTGAACTCGGTGGACACTCTATGCTCGCGGTGCGCATGTCGATCGCGGCAGGTAAACTACTCGGTCGAGATATTGAAAGCTCCGGCATCTTTAGTCACCCAACTCTTGGCGCATTCGCAACATGGATAGGGCAAAGCGTTGCCATTCAGACGGAGCTAAAAAAAAGAGAAAGCGGGTATCGCTACTGCCAGCCTCGTTTGGTCAAGAATCGCTTTGGTATCTAGCTCAGGATGAACAACAGAACATCGCCTATAACATGCCGTTGGCGTGGCGACTGGGCCAAGACATCAATCAAGCAGCCCTGTTGAAAGCCTTGCATGAAATGGTCGTGCGTCACGAGGCATTCCGCACTTCTTTGGTCATTGAGGATGGCCAACCAGTACTCGAAATTTGCGAAACGCGCATGGAGATGCCCATTCGCACAATTTCTGTTTCCGCAAATGAACTAGCCGATGAAGCCGAACGGGAGTTCACTTCCGCTTTCGACCTTGCTCAAGCTCCGTTGATACGTGCTTGCTATGCCAAAGTTGACGATGGCCGTGACGCCCTATTCATCACCATGCATCACATCATCTCTGACGGCTGGTCTGTTGACATTTTTATCAACGAACTCCGCCAGCTATACTCCGATTTCGCAAACGAACAAGATAGTAGCCTGCCGTCGCTCGAATTCCAGTTTAGTGACTTTGTGCATTGGCAACGCGACACACTTGGGGACGCGGCGCTCGCAAACCAAGCTGAGTATTGGTTAAATCAACTCAAAGATGCACCTACCCTTTTGAGCCTTCCGACCGACTTTCCGCGGCCCGCGGTACAGGACTTTGTGGGTGACCGTGTTCCCGTAAGTATCGATACTGATCTGCTGAAAAACATGCGGAGCTTTGCCCAGCAAAACAGCACCACGGTATTCAACATAGCATTTGCGGCGTGGAACTACATGCTCGCCAAACTGTCTGGCGAAATCGATATTGTGACAGGTGTGCCCACTGCAAATCGGAAACCGAAAGAAACAGAGAGTATTATCGGCTTCTTCGTCAATACGCTTGCGATTAGAATTGACCAAAGTGATATTGGAACGCCCCGCGAATTAATTGCCCAAGTTAAGCAAAAACTGGACAAGGCGTTTGAAAACCAAGATTTGCCATTCAACAAAGTCGTCGAGCACGTAAACCCTGCAAGGTCTCGCAGCTACAACCCAGTCTTTCAAACGATGTTGGCTTGGGAAAACGCGCAAGGCACTGTAGAAACTGATTTCGAAAACAGCGACGACTTTTCGGATTTTCCTACAGCACAACAGAATGCAAAATTTGATCTTTTGCTTGAAATCGCTGAATTTGACTCCAAAGTTTCTGGCTCACTTCAATTTGCCACCAGCTTGTTCAGCGCACAGACAGCAGAGAAATTTTGCCAATATTATCAGCACATAGTCCAAGCCTTTGTTACATCGCCCGACGCCGAACTCCATAGCATCGGTTTAGTCACCAGCGATCAAGCAATAAAAGACCAGTTGCGATGGGTAAAACCCATTGAAACAATCGCCGACAATGATCGGATTCTAGCTCGTTTTCACTCGGTGTGTAGTCAATTCCCGGACCGGCTTGCACTCGAAAAACAAGGTGAATCTCTGAGCTTCGCGGATTTGGAAGCGTTGTCTAATCAGCTGGCATTGGATTTGCACCAAAAGGGCATTGAACAGGGGCACCTAGTTGGCATTTGGGGGGATCGTTCGATTGAAGCGATTGTGGCCCTTCTCGCTACCGTTAAGATAGGTGCGATCGCCTTGCCGTTGGAGCCGTCCCACCCAAAAGAGCGGATCAACTTTATATTGGATGACGCACAAGTCGCTATCCTGTTGTTCGTGACCCAGTCCATCTGACAGACATTGTTAATTCGCCAAGTTTGATCTTCGACATCAATTTGAAACGGTTGGAATCGCGCCAATCTTCCACAACGGTTGCAGCCAACTTTGGGCCAAAACAAGCGGCCTATGCTTTATACACATCGGGCACCACTGGTCGTCCCAAAGGCGTCATTCAAACTCATAGAATGCTGGATAATTTGGTCAGCTGGCAACTTGCACAGGGCCCTGCTCCCGAGCGCGTTCTTCAGTTTGCTTCCATGACATTTGACGTCTCTTTTCAAGAAATTTTCTCGTCCCTTTGTGGCGGATCAACGCTTATCTTGATTTCGCGCGAGACGGCCCAAGACGTTTCAAATCTCGCTAAGTTGATATCCGACCAAAACATTGGTCGCGCATTTCTGCCCGTTGCGGTTCTGCAAATAATTGGCGAAACAAACTATCTTCAAGACACTTGTACAAATTGCGAAATCATCACTGCTGGCGAGGCTTTGGTCATTTCAGATCGATTGCGAACCGATCTGCAAAACATGGGCATCAAGAAACTGCACAACCACTATGGCCCCACGGAAACACACGTGGCGACCCAGCATAGTTTGGCAGGCGAACACATCGAGCAATGGCCGTCGACCCCACCTATTGGACGTCCTGTTGCCAACACCAATTTGTATGTTTTGGACAGCCGAAAACACCCTGTGCCTGATGGCGTTGTTGGTGAATTGTATATTGCTGGCGCCAATGTCGCTTCGGGCTATCTCAACCAACCTGAGCTCACTGCTGAACGGTTCCTAAACGATCCATATTCTGAAGACGCCAATGCGAAAATGTTCAAAAGTGGCGACCTGGTTCGCCGCAGTCCTGACGGTGTAATCAACTATTTGGGCCGCATTGACGATCAAATCAAAATCCGTGGGTTCCGCGTAGAACCGCAGGAAATTGAAAACGTTTTGACAGAGCATGCTGATGTCGACGAGTGCGTCGTCTTGGCGAAACGTCGCCCATCGGGCATGTTTGCTCTTGTGGCTTATTTCAAGGGCGATACCGCGCTCAACGACATAATGGCCTATCTAAAGAACCGCGTCCCCGACTACATGATTCCAAGCGAATGGATTTGCTTGGACAGTTTCCCACTCAACACAAGCGGAAAAGTCGATCGCCGAGCGTTGCCCGAGCCGACATGGAAGCAAAGCACTGCAGATAATGCACAATTAAAGACACCTACGGAATTGGTTTTGGGCGACATTTGGTCAACCGTACTGGGGCTCGAAAAAGTCGGAGCGAACGACGACTTCTTCAACGTCGGCGGGCATTCTTTGTTGGCTGCGAAGTTGATTTTTAGGATAAACCGTGCGTTTGACGCAGAATTTAGACTGTCAGATTTGATCGCAAACCCTATCTTGAGCGACCTTGCGATATATATAGATCGCGAAGCGAACAATAACGAAGCGATCGAGCAAATCACCATCCAAGCGGACCCAGAAAACCGTTTCGAACCGTTCCCTCTCGGCGATATTCAAGAGGCCTATCTGGTTGGTCGAGATGCTGACTTGGGGCTTGGCGGTGTCGGCGCTCACTCTTACAACGAGTTGCGGGTTCGCTCATTGGACATTGATCTGTTTGAGGCTGCGTTAAACAAAGTCGTTGAGCGGCATGACATGTTGCGCGCCATATTCACAAATGATGGTCAACAACAGGTTTTGCAGCAAGTTGAACGCTATCAAATTGCACGAAACGATCTTAGCCAATTGGCAGACCCGGACAAAGATACTGAGTTAGCTAAAGTTCGCGGTCGTATGTCCCATCATGTATTTGATGCCGGTATTTGGCCGCTGTTTGCATTTGCAGTTACCCAAATTGACAGTGAGTTTTGCCATCTCCATATGGGGCTGGACGCATTGATACTTGATGCGGCGAGTACATCTATTTTGCTTGGTGAGTTGCTACAATTCTATGCGCAACCCGATCTGGAATTGAACGTGATCGAGGTTACCTTTCGTGACTACACACTTGCCGAACGCAAATTGCGAAAAAGCGGGGCTTATGCCCAAGACCTCAACTACTGGATGGAACGCTTTGATGATATGCCGTCTGGTCCGAAACTGCCCCTTGCTCGCACACCAGAATCGTTAGGTGTACCGAAATTTGTGCGGCGCGAGAAAACGCTGGAAGAAAAGCTTTGGAATAAGATCAAGGACATTGCAAATGGTCACCAAATTACACCTTCAGGGGTCTTGCTGACCGCGTTTTGTCAGGTCCTAAACCGCTACGCCCACGGCGATAAATTCAGCTTATCGCTGCCCATGTTCAACCGGCTACCATTGCATGAGGATATTGACCGTGTAATTGGCGATTTCACGTCCGTATTGCTGTTTCAAACCAGCGCCCCCTGGCGGTTCACGCTTTGTCGAATACGCCCAAGCAATCCAGAAAGAGCTTTGGCGCGACTTGGACCACGCCAAAGTATCGGGCATTGAGATTATTCGCGAATTGGGCCGTCGTTTCGGCGTTCAACCTGCGGGACTGCCGATTGTCTTCAACTCCACCTTGACGGAAATGGTGCACAATGATGACGCGCGAACGCCCGAAGAAGCTTTTGACGCAGAAAATGTGCACACGATTACCCAAACACCGCAGGTCTGGCTTGATCACACGATCATGGAAGAAAGCGGCAATCTCATCTTCAACTGGGATAGTATTGATGCGCTGTTCCCGGCTGGATTTATGGATCAAATGTTCGATGATTATTTGGCCCTTCTCAATGCACTGACGGAGCCAGATGCGTGGCAGCAAACGGTTCCTCAACTGTTGAATATTGAAACGATCACGCCAAATGATGAAGTTCCTGATCTAGTGACCTTAGATCAATTGTTTGTGCGCCAAGCACAACAAACGCCGGAAAATTTGGCGATCATTTCTAAGGAACGCTCGCTCAACTATAGCGCTTTGCTTCAAGAATCCGAGGCAATGGCGGCAGAACTGCAGAATGCCGGCTGCCAACCAAATGATATTGTTGCGCTATTTCTTGAACCCAGTTGGCGTCAATCCGTTGGCGTCATCGGCACGCTTCTTGCGGGTGCGGCCTATCTTCCGCTTGACCCTTCGCTTCCTGCGGAGCGAATTCGTCAAATCCTTGCCAAAACCAGCGCAAAGTTCGTGATTGTCAAAGAAGGCTTTAACGAAACAGAACAATTGCCAGAAGGCATCACTCTTGTCGAAATACGCGAACAACCATTTTCGCGGTCTCCTGTTAAGGTCAGCCGCTCTGTCACCGACTTGGCATACGTTATCTTTACCTCCGGTTCAACGGGCGAACCAAAGGGCGTAATGATCGACCATGGCGGTGCTGCAACACTATATTTGACATTAACGAGCGTATCGAGTTGAGCAAAGATGACCGCATTTTAGGTGTGTCAGCATTGAATTTTGACTTGTCCGTATATGACATCTTTGGCCCGTTAAGCTCCGGCGCAGCTCTTGTGGTTCCTGATGCAGAACGAAACCGAGACCCTCGACATTGGCTCGATTCCATCAAAGAATTCGACGTTACAGTTTGGAACTCTGTTCCAGCACTCGTGGGTCTACTGATAGACGAAGCGAAGGCAGGCGGCGAAGAGTTCGATTTGCGGATTGTAATGATGTCAGGGGACTGGATTCCGCTCGATTTGCCTGACAGAATTCGCGCTTGCTGCGAAAGTGTGACTGTTTGGAGTTTGGGTGGTGCCACCGAAGCTTCTATCTGGTCGATTGCTTATCCGATCGAAGATGTCGACCCATCATGGAAAAGCATCCCGTATGGCAAAGCAATCAGCGGGCAGAGTTTTTATGTTTTGGACGATCAACTCGTTCAAAAGCCTGAATGGGTAGTGGGAGAACTCTACATTGGTGGACGCGGCGTCGCCTTAGGCTATTTCGGGGACCCAGAGCGCACAAACGCAAGCTTCATCAAGCATTCTCAAACTGGCCATGTGCTCTATCGCACGGGCGATCTTGGTCGCTTGCTGCCAGATGGCAACATAGAGTTTATGGGCCGTGCCGATACTCAGGTTAAAATTCAGGGTTACAGAATTGAACTTGGTGAAGTTGAAGCAGCACTTAATCGTCACCCCCAGATCGAAACTGCAGCGGCTCGCGTTTGGGGCGACACTATGCAGGAGAAAAGGCTTGCGGCATATGTTGTAAGTACATCTGGCAAGCTAACTGAAAATTCGATCCGAGATCATTTGGCTCAGATCCTGCCAGCATATGAAATCCCTTCAACAATATCCTTTGTTCCAGATATCCCCTTATCCGCCAATGGGAAGGTTGATCGAAGCAAATTACCCGAGCCACAATTAGGCAACCAGCAAACCGAGGACTTTACGTTTAAGTCAGATGACGAGCGAAGAATTGCTCAAATTGCTGAAAATGTATTGGACATCACCCCATTGCCAGCCCAGGCCAATCTTTTGTCGCTGGGCGCAAGTTCGCTGGACATTGTGCGTATTTCAAATGCCATGGCCGCAGAAATGGGTTTCCGTCCCAAATTGGCGCGTTTTATGCGTTCCCCGAGTGTTGAGACCTTGATCGAGTTTTGGCACGAACATCAAGAAAGTAACGCGAGCATTCCGAAAGTGCCCGAACGCAGTCAGGATGTAGTGCTAGAAAATGCAGAGGATCGTGCGAATTTCAAGGCAGCGCAAAAAGGTCGTCGTCGATTTGAAAACAATGCCAACAGGGTGCCGCTCGATATCGTTGCGAACAACGATCCCATTGACCGTTTTGAAGCCAATCGTTCGGCGCGTGAATTCTTAGATACGTGCATATCAAAATCCCAGTTTTCTCAGCTGTTATCTTGCTTAATGCAAAATACCAACGAGGGACGACCAAGATTTCAATTTGCTTCTGCTGGCGGGCTCTATCCAGTTCAGACTTATGTCTTCGTCAAAGCGGACAGGATCGAAGCAATGACAGAGGGGTGCTATTATTTTGACCCCTCTGACAGAACGTTGGTCAGCGTTGGCGATGGACGCTCGTTGAGTTCAGACGCCTACGATTATTTTGTGAATCGCCCGACATTTGAAGGCGCGGCGTTTGCCGTCTTCTTCATTTGCGACGAAGCGGCGATCAAGCCGATGTACGGCGAAAGCAGCCGCAACATGGCCCTGATTGAAACCGGGCAGATGGCGCAGCACTTAACGAACAAGGCGGGTGAATTGGGGTTGGGACTTTGTGGCATCGGCGAAATTGCCAGCGAAACATTATGTTCGCTGTTCGATCTTAGCCCCAACACTCCCTAACCTACTCGATGGTTGGCGGCATACCAGCCAACCAAGTGGAAGCAATACAATCATCGGTTGAGGTTGAGGAGTTCGAAATATGAGCGCGATTACTTTGCTAAATAGGCTCGAAGAGCTTGGCGTCGAACTGAACATCAAAGATGAGAATCTGAAAATAAAGGCCGAAAAGGGCACCATTTCGCCTGAATTATTACAGCAATTGAAAGCCCAGAAATCTGAGCTTTTGGGTCTCCTACGAAAGCGGCGGGGTAAAGAATTTCCTCAGTCTTTTGGTCAGAAGCAGCTCTGGTTCCTCGACCGTCTCGACCCTCAAAATCCTCAATATAACAACCCTTTGGCCTTTCGAATGACTGGTCAAGTGGACCCTGTTGCAATGGAAAAAGCGTTCAGCCATGTGATTGCACGCCATTCAGTTTTGCGGACCATATTTTTTTGAACACAACGGAGAACCGCGACAAAGGGTGCTAGAGAAAAGCGACCGCAAGTTGGACTTCGTGGATATTTCTAACTTATCTGGCGCCGATCAAGACGCAGCTGCGCAAGCGCGGATAAAATCCGAAGCTGAAACAGGCTTTAATCTGGAAACCGAAACCGCCATTCGCGGTTGTTTGCTGGCTTTGGCCCCAAATACGCACATTTTGACACTTTGCGTGCACCATATTTGTGCTGATGGTTGGTCAATCGGAATTCTGATGGAAGAATTGCTAACTGCTTATCACGCATTTGCAGCGGGTGAAGCGCCACAACTCGCAGAATTACCTCTGCAATATTCAGATTTTGCGGTTCAACAGCAGTCGCGTCTGTCAAAACCAGAAATAGAAAAGCAAACAAACTATTGGAAAAGCACTCTTACCGCTCGCCGAAATTACTTGAGTTGCCCACCGATCGAGCACGCCCAGCGGTGCAAAGCTTTAACGGCGCACATTTCCAAAGCAAAATTGGCTCTGATTTAGCTGCGAAGATCGATGAACTGTGTCAACGTCAACAAGTCACGCCTTTTGCCGTATTTTTGGCGGTCAATGCAATTGTTATGGGGCGGCATAGCGGACAGTCAGATATTTGCGTTGGCACCCCACTTGCTGGACGTGACCAGCAAGAATTGGAGCCGTTGATTGGCCACTTCATAAACACAGTGGTCATTCGCACCCTGCTTGATGACAATCCAAGCTTTAAGTCTCTCCTGCATCGCGTGAACGACAGCGTGCTTGACGCAATGGATAATCAAGACATCGCGTTCGAAAAGGTTGTTGAAGCAGTAAACCCGAAGCGCTCTGCAAGCCACTCACCGCTTTTCCAAACGATGCTGATTTTCCAGAATACACCAAGGGATGAGCGGAATATTGAAGGGCTAGAGCTAAGGCCACTCGAAACAGATAGCGCCACGGCTAAATACGATATCACAATTGAACTGTTCCAGAATGCGGCGAACTATGAACTGTGGTTTGAGTATAACTCTGATCTTTTCAACCAGAGCACGGTAGCATCACTATTTGATTCATTTGAACGCGTTTTGAATGTTGTCACGGACAACGCAGACATCCAAATCGACGACATTCCCTTCACAGATTTTGAAGCCCTCAAGAGCCAGCTTGCAGCAGAATTCAGCGAATTCTACCTTGATGCCCCCAATACAATTCACGAAGCATTCATTGAGGTCGCACAAAAATGTGCGCAATTCGTAGCCGTAAAAGATGCCAGAAACGAATTCACCTTTCACGAACTTGATGCGAGTTCGAACCAAGTCGCATCATTTCTACGCTCCCGTGGCATTTCAGTCGGAGACGCCGTCGCACTGGTTCATGCACCGACAGTGGAGTATGTGGCACTGTTTCTTGGGATCCTCAAATCCGGCGGCATAGTTGTTCCCATCGACGTCAATGCGCCCAGTGGCCGAATTGGCATCATTCTGCACGAAGCTGACGCAAAAATTGCATTTGGTCCAGCCGGCTATGACCGATCATTGAGTGACACGAAATTTCAAGGAGAATTCTTCGAACTTGCTCAGATTGATGCCCTTTCGGCTGAACATTCTAAAGAACTTTTGTGTACGCCAACAAAAGGCACAGATACAGCTGCCTTGATTTTTACATCCGGCTCAACCGGCGCACCAAAGGCACGCATGTTCCCCATGCGGGTTTGGTCAACCTTGCGCGTTGGACCGAGCATGATTTCCCATTATCGCACCAAGAAAGTGTGTTGCAGAAAAGTTCAATTGGGTTTGATGCAAGCCTTTGGGAATTCTTATGGCCCCTGCTGTCCGGACATAAACTTGTTCTGGCGCAGGGCGAAGCACGCAAAAACCCTTCACTTTTGCCCAAGTTGGTTGAAGAAGACCAAATCCAAGTCATTCAATTCGTTCCAGCAACATTGCGACTTTTTATCAGCGCAATGGAGCAGCATGATTGCTCGAGCCTTCGTTATGTCTTTTGTGGTGGTGGCGCATTAACGACAGAATTGGCACGCGAGGTCACGGATCGTCTGCCTCATGCTAAGCTGATCAATGTATATGGCGTGACAGAATGTTGCGTTGATTCAACGTTCCACGTTTTTGATCCTGCACTTGATGAACATGTTAGCGTTCCCATTGGCAAAGCCATTTCGAATACCGCCATTCTGCTATTGGATGGGAAAGGACGCCCGGTTCCGCGCGGAACAATTGGCGAAATCCATATTGGCGGGCTTGGCGTTGGTGAGGGTTATCTCAACCGCCCTGAGCAAAGTGCTGCGAGTTTCATCGAGCACCCCTATTTGCCCGGCACCAAACTCTTCAAATCTGGCGACCTAGCATGGTTGAACGCGAAGAACGAAATTCAGTTCGTTGGACGCAAAGGTTTTCAGATCAAGGTCAACGGCTTCCGCATTGAGCCGGAAGAAATTGAAGTTGCGCTTAAGAAATGCGGCTGTGAAGTTGCGGCTGTCGTTCAATGGCAAGAGCAGTTGGTTGGCTACGTAAAAGGGGCAACCTCACCTGAAGAAATCCGACCAAAGTTGGGCGCAATCTTGCCTAACTATATGATCCCCTCAATGATCATCCCTGTTGATCAATTGCCATTAAATTCCAGTGGCAAGTTAGATCGTAGAGCGCTGCCCTCTCCCGAAGCATTCCTTACCAGCAACGTAGTTAACCAAGCCAGTCCGCGCGACACCACCGAGCTCAAGCTTTACAATATTTGGAAGACAATTTTGCTTCACCCAACGATTGGTATCCGAGACAATTTTTTTTGAAATTGGCGGCACATCAATCTCAGCAATAAAAATGTTGCATCGCATAAAGAGAGAACTTGGGGGTGGAATTGGCGTTACGCAGCATTATTTCAAACCCCACCATCGAAGAACTTGGCGCAATGATAAGGCTGGCACCCACGACGCATCCAGCGAAAAGCATCTCATTACATTCAGAGAGGGTGCTGGTGCGGCAAATGTTGTTTGCGTGCACCCTGCTGGCGGCACAGCATTTTGCTATTTATCACTAGCCAAGACATTGGCCGAGGATATTGGCGTGTATGGGCTGCAATCATTGGGTTTAAATGACGGTGAGACGGCTTGCACCAGCGTTGAAGAAATGGCCCAGCACTATTTGGGTCTGATCCGAGAATTACCCACTCGCCCGCTGGTCATTACTGGTTTGTCCTTTGGGGGGCTAGTTGCCCACGAACTAGGTCGATTATTGGCCGCAGAAGGTCGAACCGACATTTCCACCGTTTTGCTGGACACCCAAGGAACACACGACGAAGTTGCGCGGCGCAGTATTGATGTTGTTGATTTGGAGGAGTTTCGCGAAAAGCTCGTGCGTTTCAACGGCACATATCCAGGCATCGAGAACGCGCAGATTGAGCGATACTTCGACGTTTACAACCAAAACCGGTTGGCTGTGCGTGACTATGCCGTGCCACCAACAGATGCAAGACTTGCTATATCCAAGCCCTCAGTGATTTGCCACGCAGCTACCTGCGTGAAAGCCGCAAATATTGGAAGAGCCGTACCAACTCTAATTTTGCCGTCAATCTTGTGCGCGGTGACCATTGGGAAATGCTGGAAACAGATGAATTGGAAACAGTCAAAACCGTCATCATGAACGAGCTTGCTGCCCTTGGTTTCAAACCGAAGTCGGAGCTTTAGGAATGGAACATCTCGTGTCAATTCTTAGCGGTTTTCAGCATGCTGCAAACAAGAACCCAAGTGGGATTGCTGTTGAGGACGGCGATACGCGGCTGAGCTATTCTCAACTCGACCAACTTAGCAACCAATTCGCACACGGATTGATTGAAAACGGCGTTAAGGCTGGTTCCGTTGTTGGCTTGCTTTTGCCACGCTCTTGGCAGCTCGTTGTTGCGTCCTTGGCGACTGTCAAATGTGGCGCGGTCATCGCGCCGCTTGATCGCCATAGTCCAGCACCACGGCTGGATGCAATGATCAAGGACATCGACTGTGGGTTGGTCATTGGCAACGCCGATGATTTTCCAATCTCCGCACAGCAAATATTGACGTTCGACGCCATATTGCTGGAGAGCAACTTTAAAGATTTCGCCCCAATTCAGCGAGAAAAAGAAAGCCCGGCTTTCATTTTCTTCACGTCAGGCTCAACCGGTGTGCCTAAGGCAGTTTTAGTGCCAGAGCGCGGGGGTCCTTCGTCTTGCCAATCCCGCTACATTCCATTTGCCGAAGGCATGCGATTTGCCAATGTTTCAAATCCTTCGTTCGACGCCATAAATTTTGATATGTGGGCGCCACTCCTAACCGGTGGAACTTGCGTCATCATTCCTGATCCGATCATGAGTGACTTCAAGGCCTTCGCAAATTATCTGCATTCGACGCGCGTCGATACGATGTTCATGACCGTTTCGCTGTTCAACGCAATTGTTGCCGAATGCCCACAATGCTTTGATAAACTTGAGACATTGCTGATCGGTGGCGAGCAGATCAACACATCGATCGTGATGCAATGGTATAAGAACAACAGCCAAAGCAATTGTACAATTTACAATGTTTACGGCCCAACTGAATGTGCAACTTTTTCACTGAGTTATCCGATTCCGCGAAAAGAAATGCATGAGAACGCACCCATTGGTAGACCGTTGCCGGGCACGCAAATCCTTATCGCGAGTGCTGATTTGGCGCCTATAGAAAATGGACAAGCTGGCGAACTCTTGATTGCTGGCGAAGCGGTTTGCCTTGGTTATCATAATCGAGATGATGCCAATGCAACCGCTTTTGTCTTAATTGACGATATGCGTTTTTACCGCACAGGCGACCAAGTAATTCAAAATGATGACGGTACGATCAGTTTTGTTGGGCGCATCGGCCGCCAAGTTAAAGTCCGAGGATTCCGCGTGGAACCGGGAGAAATCGAAACTAAACTGAACGCGCATCCAATGGTTCAAAATTCGCATGTGACAACTTGTGCGGCCGCTTCAGGTGTTCTTGAACTACACGCCTATCTCGTGATGCATTCCGATATAGATATTGGGGTCTTCCAAGACTATTTAAGGGCAGAATTACCTTCCTATATGGTGCCCCACCATCTCTATCGTGTGGAACGCATTCCAACCACGGCCAATGGCAAAGTGGATAGGGAATCGCTGCTGGGAAACAACATTCCGCGCTGGCAATCCGCCAAGGAAAACGGTCATCACAGTCCCGAAGTTGCCAAAGCCTTGTCAATCGCTGCGCAAATATTACAACAGCCGCAAATTGGCGCTTCAGACAGCTTTTTGCGCATGGGCGGCGACAGCCTTGCGGCCCTTAGATATAAGCACCAGCTTGCACGCGAATTTGGCATTGATGTCACAGTACGAAACATACTGAATGACAGCTTTGAGGAACTAATTGGCAATGCCAAACCGCTTGAACAAGTTGACCTGTCTATTGCCCCCAAATGGCAATACATTGAGCGTGCGACGAGCGAACAAAAACGGTTGTGGTTGCATGCACAAAGAAACCCAACTTCGTGCGCTTATTCTGTTCCACTAATCTATCGCATTGAAGGGACAATCGATGCGCAGAAGTTGGCGGCTTCCTTCGAAAATCTATTCGCTTCAAATGCGGCTTTTCAAACCGCATTCGTGGAAATTAATTCTGACTTGATGCAAGTTCGAAAGCCCCAGTCGGAATGTAGTTTTCATGGGTTTGAGGTCGGTCAATATTGTGCAGAGACCTGGGAAGAATTCGCGTCCAGTATTTTCAATGAGATTTTTGACCTGTCAAAACCTGCTTTGTTTAAAGTCTACTGGCTGCCATTTGACGCAGATAACGGCGTCCTCTTGCTCAATGCGCACCACATTATTCTGGACGGCTGGTCGCTGAACCTCGTTCTAAAAGCGGTTACAGACAATTATAACGACAACTCGAGCGCCGAAGCGAAAACGTATCCTGATATGGCGCAGTTTGCGCGTTGGCAGCAGGACCAGTTTGCTCGTCCTCGATATACTGAAAATCGCCAGGATCTACTTGAGCACTGGACCAGTGGGTTTGCGCCCGATTTACCCCTGTCTCCGCTAAATGCCGCAGAAGAAACCTCCGCGCAGGTATCACATTTTGTACTAGACCCCAAAACGTCGAAAAACGTTCATTTGATTGCGCAAAAACATGGCGTAACGCCGTTCAAGGTTTATCTGGCTGCCTTCTGTTTTGCGTTTTCACACGTTAGCGGTCGGGAACGGTTTATTACAGCAACGCCTGTGAGCAATCGGGAAAATTCAGCGTTTGCCGACACTATTGGCATGATTGCAAATACCGTTCTGTTGCCTGCCTCAATCAACCAAAGTCAGAGCATGGCTAAGTCTATGCAAGAGAATTGGCAAGCATGGCAGCCGTTTCTGGCTAATGAACAAATCGCGTTCGAACATCTGGTTGACGATTTGGCAGCGGCTGATTTCCCGCATTCAGGTGAATACGATTGCATGTTCGTGTTGGAAAACACCAATTATGAAAGCCTGTCGTTTCCGGGCTGTAAGACTAAGTATCAGCCACCCAAGAATATCGATGGAAGATACCCCTAACGGTATTCTTGCTGGACCGTGAAGACGGGCCAGAACTTGTTATTGAAACCCAGAATAGTTTTTTTTCTCATCAGCTGACGCTAAGCGATTTGCAACATTTTTTTTAAAGAATCCTTGTCCGCATTTGAAACGCCGGAAAAGTTGCTTGGTGAAATCGTCCCACTTGTTAATGGCTCAATGAGTGGCCCTGGGATGGAGCTAACGTCTACGACAATCGCTCAGATGCTGCTGGAACAATATAAGGCGACCCCGGACGCCATAGCCGTTATTTCTGGACAGAAGAAAACGAGCTATCGCGAGCTTTTCGAGTATTCATGGGCACTAGCTCATGACATCAGCACGCAACTCCCGAACGACAACGCCCCAAGAACAATCGGCCTTTTCTTGGACCCGAGCCTTGAACACATTGTGGCTGTACTGGCTTTGGCGCAGCTAAATATTACAATGCTGCCTTTGGACCCGAGTTATCCCTCAACATTGCTGCAATCCATTGTTTCCAAAGCGGCTCCCGATCTGGTTTTGACCAGCGCTTTAGAGACACGTCTGCCATCAGCGGATTGCAAAACAGCGCCGATCGAATTAAAAAAAAGGCGCCAAGAAAGCGCCCGGATCCCATGCGGGTCATCACGCGCTGTATCTCCTACATACGTCAGGATCGACAGGCGAGCCGAAGGGCGTCAAGATTTACGACGATGCTGTATGCAACCTGCTGCTCTGGCAAAAGCAGTTCGGCGGGTTAGACGAACCTGCAATTACACAACAATTCTCCAAACTATCTTTTGACGTTAGCTTCCAAGAAATTCTTACGACCTTGACGAGCGGCGGCACCCTCGTCCTCATCACCGCTGAAATGCAACGCGATCCTGTTGTACTTTTAAACGCGATGCGCGATACGAAAGCTGAACGGATATTCTTGCCGTTTGTTGCCCTCAAGATGCTCGCAGAAGCGGCAACTAAAAATGGTTTCGCACTTCCTCATTTGTGCCATGTGATATCAGCTGGCGAAGCCTTGGTTTGCACAAAGGAAATCAAGCTTGGTTTAGCGCGATGCCCAACGCAAAGCTGTCAAACCATTATGGACCCAGCGAGACACACGTCGTTTGCGCACACACCTTAGCGTCCAACGTGGCTGAATGGCCGGACATTGCGCCAATCGGCCAACCTGTCGCCAACGTCAGCTTACAAATTGCGTTTGAAGAAGATCAAAGCAGAAATACTGACGCAACTGGCGAATTATTGATCTCGGGCAAGTATGTACGCCACTGCTACACTGACGCGCAGGACAATCAGAAAAATTTCATTTCTGACAAAAATGGTGCGGTTCAATATCGAACTGGGGACAGAGTTGAAGTGCTCAGAAATGATTATTTCAACTATCTAGGGCGCAGCGACGGACAAATAAAAGTATCTGGCCATCGCATTGAGCTTCAACAAATCGAAGCCAAGCTAAATGCTGCTTCGGATATAGTATTGTCAGTGGTTATGATCGCACCAGATGGGACATTGCGGTGCTTTGTTCAAAGTACCGACGCGCCGGTATCATTGACGCGCGTCAACGAAATTTTGGCTAAGCAGTTGCCCGATTACATCCGGTTGAACACCATTACTCAGATTGACGAATGGCCAAAGGCGCCAAGTGGCAAGATCGACCGTCGTGCGCTTTTGAATATAAACATGACCAGCGCGGCGGCCCCCTACCCCTAACTCTAATTCGACTTCTGTCTGGGCCAACGAAACAGACACAAAGCTCGCCGATCTTTTTGCGCAGGTCGTCCGTCGTGAGATTTTACCAGATCAAAGTTTCTTTGATGCTGGCGCAACCAGTCTTGATCTCATCAGGTATCGTGATGCTTGCCAGACAGCGTTCGACACAAAATTGACGATCGCGGAGCTCTTTCAAAACAGCTCAATTTCAAAACTATCGGCGCGGATCGATAGCGACAAACCAAAGTTCGTTTCTAAAAAGGCTCATACGACTGGAAGCCAGTCTGACGAAAAAAAATGGCCATTGTCGGTATGTCGGTCAATGTTGCTGGCGCCGAAAACCTTGCCACATTTAGAGAACTGATTGTTGGTAACAAATATGGGATCGAACATTTTGCGGCTGCGAATGGTGCCGTTGGTGCCCGGAGCCAACTCAAGCATATACTAGGCTTTGACCCAGCCTACTTCAACATTTCGCAACAAGAAGCGAAAATGATGGACCCACAACAGCGCCATTTGTTGATGGGCGCGGTTCATTGTTTGCAAGATGCCGGCATTAATGGGCAATACAGCAACGAGCGGATTGGCGTCATCGTAAGCGCCGGCGAAAACACCTATTTTCAAGAAATGTTGCGCGAAGCTGACCCGAGCAGTCTGCCGGACGCTTTTCAGATGGCACTGCATCACGATAAAGATTTTTTTTGGCGACAAAACTGTCTTACCGTCTGGGGCTCACTGGACCTGCATTGTCCGTACAGGCAGCGTGTGGCAGCTCGCTCATTGGGCTACATATTGCTGCGGGCATGCTCGCTAAAGGCGATTGCGATGCAATGTTGGTTGGTGGCTGTTTGGTCGATCCTACGCTGACAGACGGCTACACCTACCGCCCGCAACATATCTTTTCAAAGGATGGGTTTTGCCGACCATTTGATAAGGACGCGTCGGGAACCGTGGGCGCCAGCGGATATGGCTTTGTGCTGTTAAAGCCCTACTCACGCGCTGTCGATGACGGCAACAAGATCTACGCGGTTGTTGAAGGCTCTGCGATCAACAATGACGGCAACGACAAAATGAGCTACGCCGCCCCATCAGTGCAGGGTCAATGCGCGGTTTTGTCAGCTGCGTTGAAAAACGCAGGTCTTGCGCCTGATCAAGTCGAGTATATCGAAGCCCACGGCACGGGAACCTTACTGGGAGACCCTATCGAGATTGCGGCTGTGCAACAGGCATATGGAGAGCGTACATCACCTCTCACAATTAGTTCACTTAAGAGTCAGATTGGACACTTGGGCGCGGCAGCGGGATGGTTGGTTTGATTAGGGCCGTTGTATCGATTGACGCAAAGGTTTTCCCGCCAAACTTGAACTACAAAACTCAAAACCCTGAAATCGTGTTAGATTCGAATAAGATCTGCATCCCAGCGACAGCGCAGCCTTGGGTAGGCAGGTCAAAACGCCGGGCTGGAGTTAGTAGCTTTGGTATTGGCGGCACCAACGCCCACGCAATCGTTTCCGAAGCGGAACACGTTCCAGCGCCCACGCCATTGCCCGTTCCGGTGGTTCTTCTTTCGGCCCAGACGAAAACTAGTCTTGATGTCTGGGGCGACCAAATTGCTGAATTTTTAGAAAACAACCCGGAACAATATGCCCAAGTGTTGCAATTCTTGCAATTCGGCACACCCCAACTTGGGTATAGATGCGGTTTCGTATCGAGAGATGTTCAAGAGGCAATTCAAAAACTACGCGATCTTTCTGATGTTCAAAAAAAATATTGCCCGGAGACGCGGTTGAGCACACTGGTCTAAACGCAACCCAGATGCTTGAACATTGGTATGCTGGCAATGGCTTCAAGAATGAAAAATGCGCCGCACCAGCACCTGCAGAATTTCCACTTTATCCATTTGAAATGCAGGACTTTAGTTTCGAGACAAAGGCAAAAAAAATACCAGTGAACCAAAGTCTGAGAATTTGGTTCGCTTGCCGCCCGAAAAATGGCTGTTCGTACCATCGTGGGTGCCAATGGGAAGACTAAAGCCTGCACACAGACGCAAAGCAACTGCCATTTTGCTGCATACCCACGACCTAGATGTGACACAAAAGGAGGCTCTGGAACACGCATATGAGCGGATAATTACACTTCG
>LLEQ01000005.1_pt1 | contig 24077 bp, 26 predicted proteins | sample 595901 | NCBI WGS metagenome assembly LLEQ01 (sample SAMN02919317, study PRJNA255460) | bioreactor metagenome | biome: chemostat; feature: culture 2012_25.3; material: sediment; isolation source: day86 25degC chemostat 2012 inoculated with Wadden Sea sediment taken from... | place: Germany: Bremen ... | reverse complement strand
TAGTTCTGGAAAAAATTGCCGTAGACCGGTGCCATTTGAAATGGGATTTGGATAATTCGTTGGCGCATATTCGCCGATTCAAACGCCATCGCACGAAAATTGAGCAAAACACTTGCAACACCGCTCGGAACCAGCATAGCTCCTAAAGACTTTGGGCTAGAAGTTAGGGATATTGCTTCCGCCAAATATGCTTATGTTTGGATTAGGGCACACAAAACAAGATGACTGAAACAAGAGAAAACACAACTTTTACGCTTCTCGGTGAAATCACGTGGCTGATGAGTCGATCACCGCTGCATCGCGAATGGCCGATAGGAGCAATCAACCAATGGGTCGCGCCCGCCCTTCTGACAAAACAGTTTCGGCTGTTTAAGAACAACGACAAACCAGTTGCATATGTTTCCTGGGCTTATCTTTCTGAAGAAGTTGAATCCCAATATCTCAAAAACACCGGCAACCTTAAACCAGATCAATGGCAGTCTGGAGACCAGCTTTGGTCAATTGATTTCATTGTAGAACCTGGATTTGCGCGAAGTGTTGTGAGCGACTTGCGCAACACCACATTTGCGAACAGCATTGGCAAATCCATGCGTTGGCGCGAGGGCTCAGATACACTGCAGGTTTACTATCTTCACGGGAAGAACGCGGTGCCGAAGGCGCGAGAAAGATTGGAAAAGATCAAGCAAAAACCAGCTGAGTAATTCGAAGCGGCTACACGGACAATTGTCGACCTAAAACCGATCCACAACATTTGCGCTATTCCGTCTATAATCTATAGTTTCTTGGAAAATGGCAGAAAACGATGGTTTTACCTTCTTTGTCATATTCTGCACGTTCTTTACTTTTTTTTGCTCCTTATGATAGATTTGAGGTGTTTTCCGCACATCGGCTTTGACTCTTGCGGTCCAGCCAATGTCCACCAATTAGGTGCCTTCCTTACAGGAGTGAGACAACTCTAATTAGCCCACCTAGAGCCATTTCTATTTAGCTTTGACATGATGTGTAAGCGGGGCACATTCTAAACTGGGTTGCGACAGATACTCTATCTTGCTGAAGCGCAATTGGATGTGACGCAAGCGGCAGATCTTCTATGTATGTCACGTAGGCAGGTGTTTCGGCTTTTGAAGCGATATCGCCAAACTGGCCCATCAGGTTTGCGACATACCGCGCGAGGAAGATCGCCAAACAACCGGATTAGAAGCGCGAAGAGACAATATATTCTCGAGCTGATCAGGGATAATTATCCAGATTTTGGACCAACCTTAGCCGCTGAGATGCTCGTGGCGCATCATCATATCGTGATTTCGCGAGAGACACTGCGCAAATGGTTGATCGAAGACGGGTTATGGTTGTCGCGCAAACAGCGCCGAACTTTCCATCAGCCTAGACTACGTTGCGAATGTTATGGCGAACTGGTCCAGATTGATGGGTCGGATCATTATTGGTTCGAGGATCGAGCGCCGCCCTGCACTCTGCTCGTTTTTATTGATGACGCGACCAGCACCTTAATGCAGCTTCGATTTGTAAAGTCTGAGAGCACCTTTAGCTACTTTGAGGCATTGGAGCTCTATCTCAAGCAACATGGACGTCCGGTGGCTTTCTACTCTGACAAGCATTGTGTATTTCGGGTGGCCAATCAGAGCGCAACGTCGGGCCATGGCATGACCCAGTTTGGCCGTGCTTTGAATGAGCTAAACATTGAGATTCTTTGTGCAAATTCCTCTCAAGCTAAAGGGCGTGTTGAGCGGGTCAACAGAACTTTACAGGATCGCTTGGTCAAGGAACTTCGCATCGCAGACATAACTGATATTGACCAAGCAAATGTGTTTCTGTCTGAGTTTGTGGCGCGACATAATTTCAAGTTCGCTAAGGCTGCCCGCCGTCCAGACAATCTACATCGCGCGCTCAATGTTGAACCGGACCGGTTAAAGGATATTTTATGCTGGCGTGATGAGCGGTATGTCGGGCGACAACTGGCGTTTTCCTATGATCGTAAGCGGATCATTCTTGAGCAGAATGAGCTTACGCGCGCGCTTCCCGGCAAATATATTGATAGCTACGAATTTGACGATGGCCGACTTGAGTTTCGACACAAAGGCATATCATTGCCCTACGCTGTGTTTGACAAAGATCAGCGCGTAACCCACGCCTCAATCACCGAAAGCAAACGACTGAGCGCCGTCCTAGAGTATGTCAAAGCTGAGCAAGACAAAAACCCGCCGAAGAAACGCCGAGCTGGCAAACAAGGCACACGATATCGGCCTACGGGAAGAAAAAAAACGATGGTTGGAATTCACTTGCGAGACGTCAAAAAGCAGCCGATCAGGCTGCGATATTTGAGGTCTCCACCCTGCTCGGCTGCTTAACCCTCAAACGCCCCAGTGACATTTCTGCTTTGCAAAATCAGTGACAATTCTAAATGGTTGCAACATGATATGTAAGCGGTCACCGTCTTGTTTTATCTTTGCAGAGACACTGTATATAGCGGGGTTCTGGCTGTTATAGATGATTTTGGCCGAGAATGTTTGACCCTCATTGCAGATACATCCCTATCAGGTCAGCGCATGACACGCGAATTGGACACAATCATTAAACGGCGAGGTAAACCCCACACGATTGTCAGCGATAACGGAACCGAGATGACCAGTATGGCTGTGTTGAAATGGTATCAGGAAACGGACATCGAATGGCACTACATCGCACCGGGAAAGGCAATGCAGAAAGGTTTATCGAAAGCTTCAATGGTAGCTTTAGGGATGAATGCCTGAACGAAACACTATTCTCATCACTACCTCAGGCACGACAACAGATCAGCAAATGGATGGAAGACTATAACAAGCAGAGACCACACTCATCATTGGGCAATATCACACCCAACGAATTCGCCACGAGAATGACATTGCAAAAACAGGCCGCATAAAGTTACATACAAACTGACAAATTCTCCAAATAGCTGGAGTAGAGTTGGGTCTCAGATCAAGGACACCACAAAACTGTCACTTGGCCCCGTGCCCTGTAATCATGACGGCAAGTGTTTTGTATGCAATATGTAGGTCTAGGGACAACGACACATATTTTGCATAAAATAGATCGAATGCGACTTTCCCTTTTACCTCATCTACTGCGTTGACATGCCCTTGGTTGACTTGTGCCCAACCAGTTATTCCAGGTTTAACTGCGTAGCGAAGATCATATTGTGGAATCTCCGAGCGGTACCACTCTGATAACTGAATTGGATGCGGTCGCGGTCCAACCCATGACATTTGGCCAAGCAGAATATTGAAGATTTGTGGAAGTTCGTCCAGCCTTGTTTTTCTGAGAAATCTACCAACAGTGGTTATACGTTTGTCATAAGATTTTGTTAACGCATCTTCCCTGGAAGATTGCGCTGTTGTCCGTTCCGACATCGTCCTAAGTTTAAGCATCCAAAAGACTTTACCTCGGTGTCCAGTCCGCTGTTGGGCATAGAAAATTGAACCGCCATCGCCGACCTTTATGGCAATTCCCAGAAGTAGAATAAGTATAGTCGCGAACGGGATAGCTACCGTAGCGACAACTTTGTCGGCAATGCTTCGAAGAAAAAGGTAGGGTCTGCCCGAAAAAGATTGGCGCGCTTCGTTTGGGTTTATTAGTTCAAGGTCAAGTTGACCGGTAAGCTCTTCCCTTACTATTCGGTAGTCGTAAACTGGGATGCCTCGCAATCGGCAGTTGGTGATAAATGCTTGCCATTCAGGCGCCAACTGGGCTTCACTATCAATAGCCAAAGCATTAACGCTCGGAAAAGGCTCGCTAGGATCAAACAAGTACACCCATTCTGTTTTTTTTCGATGGAAGACATATCTTCTGCGTATTCTAGCGGTAGGAGCCCGATTTTGGCTTCTTCTGTTTGTTGCATAACGATCGTTGCAATTGAATACCAAAGTATCAATCCCCAGAAACTCCCGGCCAAGACGATCCGGCTATACTCGATTTCAAAAAAAAACCAATGTTGAAATCAGTAGGAAATAGAATGTGGCCACAGTTGGAATCGCAACGAAGCGAGGAGTAGATCCGGGAATTCGTTCAACGGAAACAAAACTAAACTGCGCAAATACCAATGCCACAAGTACAAGCGCAAAATTGCTAAAAACAACATGCGGGGCGATTTGGAAGACTTTGCCGGTTAGAGCTAGTTCCGTAAAGACAACGGCAACGGCTGAGGACACAATGCCGCCGGCAATCAGGACTGCATGCACCCTCGGTCGATTTCGGGGCGATGTGTATTGCTTACCACCAATCATTTTATTGCTACTTCCAAGGCCAAATGACGTGTATTATCTACTAAAAAGTCGAAAAAGCTTTCTTCCATTGGTTTCTCTCAGAAATTCGGGTTCCAGTATTGAGCGATTTTGCATTGCCAATTGCAGCAGATTTCGTTGTGATTTACGGACACTTATAAACGCTCCAGCTAACAAATCTAAATCCTCTAGACCAGAGTAAATGGATGCCTCGGATAATTGCAAGATTTTGGCAGCTTCACCAGTTAGATTGTGGAGAATTGGTCTGTTGAGCGACAGTGAGTCAAAAACTTTTGATGGAATAGTACTGTTGAAGGCCAAACTTGGCTTTAGTGTAACAACAAGAACCCCCCGCACCGGCCATTTGTTTCAAGGCTTCTTTTTTTTGGCAACGGCCCGTAAAATCTAACCGATTCGGTGATATCCAATTGCATCGCTAGTGATTGGCATTGAGCAAGTTCTGCACCGCCTCCGATCAGGTTCAACCGCGCAGATCGCATAGCGGTGTCTTTCTTTGCATGAGCAAATGCCTCGATGATTCTGTCGACTTTTTGCGCTTTTCCGATGTTTCCACAATAGACAAACAAGTCGGGGTCCGATTCGATCTCTTGTGATAGTTGGTAAGCTGTTTCAAAGTCGTCACTACTTGGACCATTGAATACCGTCGTCACATTTTGACCTCCGAAATCGGCAATGTGTTCTTTCATGGTGTTGCTGACGCATGTGATGGCGGCGGAATTTCCATATATTTCTTTTTCTAGGCGAAGAGCGACCCGATAAATCAGTGAGTTTTCAGGGCCATGCCGACATCTCGAATAGACTGGGGCCACATGTCTCTTATGTCAAATACCAGTTTTGCGCGAAACAGAGTTTTTGCGAAAAAATGCTGCAAATGCCACAGAGATGGGTGGAGAAGTGGCCCAAATATGGGTAAAACGTGTGCCTTTCAGCTTCAGAACACACATAGCCGCGAAAGCACCGACAATATAGGCTAGATATTGGACTAAATACGCGACTTTCCAATTCCGTCGGACAGTTGGAACCCAAACTCTTGTTGTGTCTACTTCGTCAAGACTACTTTTAGTACTTGGGTTTTTGTGAGGAGTGGATGTAACAACATGTACAATGTACCCGTTGTTTCTCAGAAAATGAACATTGTCAGCAACGCGATTTGATGCTGCGGTGATGTCAGGCTCATAATACTGCGATAACACTAGAATTTTATTCAAGAGGCATTATCCAAAACTATAGACCGGATAATTACGAGTACAAAACAGTAGTAAACTGTCGTAACGTCAAACCCGATAATGCTATCGGTCAAACCAAAAATGACAAGCGAAACACTGCTAATAAGACCTAGATAAAGGGCCGCTGCATTGCGTTGTGTAGTTTCAATAATTGCTAAGATCGGTGCGACGTAAATTGATCCAAGTACCAAAACGCCGAGTGCTCCGAAAGCGACGATGTGGTTGGCAATGTCGTTGTGTGCGTATAGCAACCGGGGATTTTCGTAGCTAAGGTCTGGCGCGTAAACGAGCAAGGCTTTGCCAATGTTTGCCCACCCATGTCCGAATAACGGTGAATCTATGAAGCTTCAGATGCCGCAATTAGCATGTGCCAACGCTGGCCACCATGCAATGTGAACGAGCCGTCCGAAATCAACTCAAGTAGAACAGCAAACGCAGTAAGCGCACGGACTTCCAAACTATTTGAAACAATGAGCGTTGACAACAGAACGGCCCCCCCCGTAACTGCGCCCAAAATCATTAAGCGTGTTGCTCTTTGAGTGTAAAAAAAACATAAATGGAAACAGGATTAAAATTAGCGCGGGAACAGCCAGCATTGCGCCACGCGAGGTTGATAGGAGCGTACCGATGGTTCCCAGGACTGGCCCAGCAGAAAAATATACTTCACCCGTGAATTTGATGCGAAATAGCCTGCGAATGCGGAGAAGCCGACCGCCAACATCAGGCGCCCGTAGACGTTTTGGCCCATACCAAGCCCAGTTGCTGCCTTGTCAGTAATCAGGGTCTGGGCGAAGCCAATTGAACAGCCAACCAGCACTGCGGAAAGTGCTGCAGTTGCAAAAAAAACATGAGCTCCTTGGGACCAACAACGGTTGGCCTTGCCAGAACAATTGCTGCAAGAACAAATGGGATATGATTCAATGAAAACACTAGATCATATGGCACATTCATTGTGACCAGATTTGTTACAGAAACGACGCAAAATGACGTACCAAGCACAAAAGACGTAAGAGAAGGTCGGTTTGCCACCCGTTTTGGCCAAAAAAAATTATCCATGCCAATGTCATAAACATTAAGGATACAGAGGCGAAAGAGCCAAACGCACATAAAAAAAACAAATGCAGATGCTAAGGAGCTGGAGAAAGGTTGGTCTCGTGATTGCCATCGGATGTAACTTTGTGTGCTTGTGCAATTGGAGATCTAAAACACAGTCTGTTTACTGCGTCAATGAGAAGACTAGCTAGCAAATGAAATCCAGGGCAAACTGATTAATCTGTGCATCGTTTTCTTCGATATACGTTTTTCCAATCTGTCGCAGCTCTGGCCACAAAAATTCATACTTTGCGCAAGCCAATTCAAGTAAATTGAGTAACTCAGTTTCCGTTACAACTTCGCTGTCAAGCAAGAACCCATTTATTCCATCATCAATGAATTCCTGAAAACCAGGAATGTCATTTGCAACACACAGAATATCAGTGAAAAAGCACTGTGCCATTATGCCACTCTGTGTCATGTTCCTATCGAGTTTGATAGCAACCTTCGAGCTCACCAATTCGTTCCAGATTTGCTTGTCAGAGATGGTGGCCTGCGATACCAAGTCGACATTTTCCAAATTACTAAGCCGTTGGTGAAAGTTGTCGGGAATTTTTCGAGAAAGAATTGAAAACCGAATATCGCTCTTGAGTCGGTCGGCGAGTTCAATTGCTAAAAGCAGTTTTTCAAACATCTTGGCCTTATGGACCACGCCTATGAATACGACGCGGTTTTGCTTGCTTTCCGGCCTAGGGTAAAAGTGGTTCAACGCTGGCCGTAGATTGATGAGATACAGGTCTTTATTTGAAAACAGACCGCGTTTGACAGCTGTCCGTTGTGCATTTTTGCTGAATACGATTCCTTTGTTCATGATTCGACATAAGAACCAAATGGCAAATTCGAATACGACTATTTTTGTCGCTTGAGAAGCACCATAGTTCAACTTATTGTCCATGCCTGGTTCGTGAAGCGCGATGCATTGTTGGTAACCCAGCATGAAACGAATAATCGGTGCTGCTAACACCAAAAACGGGGATGCGTTGTACCAAACGACCCGGCAATTTTTGACCCCCGCGGAGACGCTGACCAATCAGCATATTTAGGCGCTGAACACAGATATCTTTGTTAAAGGAAAACTCTCTATTTCAGCATCGACAATCGTTGAAACCAATTTTGAAAGACAGTCAACCTCTTTTACTAGTCCGGGACTTTTTTTTTGCGAGGATGCAAAAGAATGGGGTTTTACTCATTGGCTGCAATACTTTTCTCGACTTGATAACTGCGGCGGAAATTGCGCGGCGGAACCTAAAACCAACAAAAAGAGTATCGAGGGATCGCGCGACATTCCCCAATTCTTTTCAATAAAAGCCCAACCGATGAGCAAAAAAAAAGCAAGTGAACTTTCCTTTGTTTCAGCGAAAGAGCCAATGCGAGGCTAAGAAAAAGGCAGGCGCCCAATTCGCCGAAAGTACGAATGAGTAAGACATGATAGAAATCAGTTGTTCTTCGAATACTGTGTTCAACGCCGTCCGACCAAACATCATAATCGAAACACAAAATACACTTCTCCACCAACGTGAAACTCTCTGCAAAGCGGGTTCCTCTCTCGGAGATCTGAAGCAAATCGTCTATGGCATTCAGGCCAAAATCCAAAAACGAGAATGTTAATACACTCAGCGCAACAATTGCCATAAATATCAAGCCATTTTGATGGTGGATGCGAAACGGCCCGCGAATGAGAAAACAAGCCTTGATTGCAATGAAAAGCAAGATTGCGGTTCTTTCTAAAGTGGAAACTAGAAGGATGAACAACACAATTTGTGTGCCAACGAAACCGTATTGTTTCCTAGCTGGTTTCGGAATGAATTCGGCAATAGTCAAAAGCGAGAGAACGATTAGTGATGCGCGAACGGTCGATCCAAATCCCAAGTCTTGGGCAATAATGTCTCCCATGAAGAAGGATTTTTGAACAGTGAACTGGTTGAAGTCAGTAAGGATGTCTAGGATTCCGACAGCTGCAACGATTAGCCCGAGAGCGAATAAATCGTTTATGCGCATTGCGAAAGATGATGGTACAACCGTGACAAATGCCAACGGCAGCAATGTTGCTAGCATGATCTCAGTTGCACTAGGAGAGTATATGCCAAGTGCAAGCAAAACGATCCAGATTGAAGCTATGATTGCCAGGGCGGACAAAGCATAGTGGTTAAAACTAAGGCTTGGAGATATTACAAGGTATGCCAGCAGGAAAAGGCCCAAAGCTGCGACGTGCGCATTGCTTTCGAAAAGGCTCGAAAAGCCATAAGCATAGATTGCAACTAGAAAAGTTGTGAGAAATCCCATTTCTTACTCTTTTTGGATGCTAGTTTCTCGACATGCTGCCAAGACGTAGACATTGGGTTTGTTCTTTGTTCGCTTCTTAGAAACTCAATCATATCATTCGTTGTTGATTGGTGGTTCCAAAAGTATACACCGCCATCTTCTGCACTGAAATTCGTCTCGGGTGTACAGATTACCGGAACACCAAGCATCCATGCTTCCAACAACACCATTGGTTTTCCTTCTGAAATGGACAAAAGGACTATTGCTGCAGCGCTATATATCAATTTCCACTTTTCCTTACCATCTGCACCCGTATCGTCGATCACAATTCTGTTACTTAGATCGGATAACTGAATACGTTTTTTTTGACAGCGGCCAAGTAACCTAGATGGTTGTTTTTGCCTACGATACGTAATGAATAGTCAGTACCTTCAAAGTTTTGTTCGAACCACTCGATTGTTTCAATGATTGCTTTCTTCTCTACAATACGGCCGAATACTAGAAACTCCGTTTTCTTTTTCGGAAGCTCTTCATTCTTTAGCGCTTGAAGTGACTTGCGAAGAATATTTGTGGGTGGTTGATTTTCAACAATATAAATTGGGCAAAGTGATGTAAACCAAGATGGGAGTTTTTCTTGCTCTCCTTTTGAATTGCAAACGTATCCTTGAGATCGGCGAGCCAATTGTGCGTCGACAAATTTGACCCAAAGTGATTTGCGCAAAGATTTTGAAAGCAACGTCTCGTCGAAACTGCCATGTCCAGCGAGGAAGAAATTGAGATTGCAAGCCAAGTTGCACAAAAAGAAAGCTAAGCCGTAACTTTGAAACGCACAATTCAGCAAATATACGTTGCTTCTTGATTGCTTCGAAAGCAAAAATCTGGCAAATGCTATCAACCCATGCGGTGGAAAGTAAGTCCATCTGATTGTTGGATTTCTGCGGTTCCCCAAATGTGATTTTCAACCAAAGCTACACACACGTTGTAGCCTTGATCTTGTAGGCTCTTTGCAGATTCGAATGTTGTTATGGCTGTGCCGCCGTCATTGTGGAACGGGTGAGACTTTCCATTTACTACAACAATGTTCATCTAGAAAGCGCTTTGCAGAATTGTTGATGAGTGTCTTCGAGCACAGTAGTTTCCAATTCGATTATCTTAAATTCGCGGGTGTAGGCCTTATAACTAAGATATTGTTGTTCAATTTCGAGCGTTGGCAATTCTGGTTTGCGGCGGTGTATTTCGTTGGGCGGCGCCGTCATCAAGAAACAATAGTCGGGTGCTGGCGTGCAATTCACCAATGCCCACCTGAATATCCTAGGTATTTCGCGGTATTGCTCTCTGGCAACAATATCGAAAAATGAGCGGTCGCTAATTATTAGTTCGTCGCGTCGCAATCTGAACATCAACAGGCCCCGTAGCAACACAGCGTCAAAGCTGTAATATAGGCAGTGTAGAAGGCCGAAAGACCGTTTGTTTTGACTGCCATATTTAGGTTTATCGGGACTCTTGCCCACTATGGCACCTGCCCGCGGGAGCGCAGGAATTCGGCCGTGATAGTACGAGATCTGGTCTCTCACTATCGAATGTTCTAATAGCGTTTCTGCAAATGTGGTTTTGCCTGCGCCATCCGGGCCAAGAAAATATACAAGTAGTCCCTTTTTGGAAAGTGAACTGCGTACTAATCTTGTAGCCCAACCCAAAAGCCCACCAGCAGATTTAGCGGCTTTGAAGGCAATCAAGAACCTAATCAATTCAGCGGCACCTATCATTTTTTTTCGATGTTGAATTGGCATCTGTCAATAATATTAGACACTTGCGGCACCGCGTCTGCGGACTTCTGGTATTTCGCTTTTATCATACCAGTTTGGGATATCGATTTGACAATGGCTACAGCAAGCGAAAACTCGTCAGTGAACATTAGTATCTTTTCACGTGTGACGAGTTGGCTTTCCAGTAATTCTAGCGAAGAAAAATATGGCTGCCCTTTGAAATGCAATTCTGTCCAAATGTCGAGCAATAGTTCAACGCCACTCGCAGTGTCATACAACGAGAACTGCCAAAACTTGTAGCGGCGTACTTTTTTTTGAGCACAAGATATCCTTGCTGCAAAATAGCTGCTGTTAATTCGATCTCGTCGAGATCAAATGCAAAGCAGTCTAGGTCACGGAACGAGCCATGATCTATGCCCTCCCAATCACGCAGCAGCGCGATACGGAGTTCTGAGAGTTTTCTCAGAAGTCTTTTTGCTGATTCAGCTCTTTCATGGTCTTGATGCATAGTTCGGCTACCAAAGTTTTCGAGTAGTTTGATTGAGGATAGGTAATTAGATTTTCTGCAAGTCTGTATCCGCTATCAACAAGCGTATGCGAGATGAAATCGGGTACAATCACTTTGCAGCCGGCAGAGAGAGCTTCCAGGACGACAAAAGGAATGGCTACGGTGCTGCTTAGGTCGACATAAGGTAGAAGTAACACGTCAATATTGTTGTAGTAAGGCGCAGCTGCCCCAGATTTCGCAGTGAATTGCATTGAGATTTGGCTAGTGGCGAGTCGCTGCGCAAGCTTAGCTTCCGACTTTGACCAAATAAGAAGATTTGCGCAAACAGTATATTCTTCTTCCTGGCAGATTTGATTGGCGATCTCGATAAATCTGTGAAAACCCTTCGCGACATCAACTCTACCAACGTATCCGAAATTGAATTTTCTCGGCGCGTTGCTGAGAGATTTTATTTCATTGAATTGGTCAAGTAAGAAGATTTCGCCAAACCCATATCGCGCAATTTGCTGCTTGGACAAGAACAATACCTTGGTTCCAAAAATATTGATAGCAACCTTTAGAAACATCCAATCAATTATGAACCGAAAAGTGGAGGTATAGACCGATGTTCGGACTATACTTATTTTCAGTTTCGATGAGAACAATCGAATTTTGAATATCCAGCCTAAAAGGGTCACAAGTGGCATGCCGACAAAGGCAATGGCCGACATTTCTTTTTTTTTCTTGTTGCCAATGACTCAATATCAAGGTCTTCAACGTAGTGTATCATGTATCCGTAACGAGAGCAGAGGAAGTCTGATACCAGCTCAGTACCTCCTCTCCCGCTCACATCGATAGCCGATTTTGGACCAACGACAATCTTCATTGTTTGGTTCTTTTAAATATGAGCATTAAGTTTGAAACTTTCGTCCTTTTGGCAACTTTTGTGCTATCCAAATTGTTTTTCGTTAAAGAGCATTTAGCTGATTGTGCACAAACAGTGTGCTTTCGAATGAAGACTTAATGTCGGCAAATGATACTGGGGGCTCAGATCCTTGTTGAACCGACCAAATGAAGGCTTCCAACATCTCTGATTGCCCTTTGTTTTGACGAAATAAGGTCTTCTTCAAACTTTTGTTGCCCGAGACAATTTTTAGCTGACGAAAATCGGTCATTGAAGCGACAAGATCTTCCCCGAAAATCTCCAGTTGTTCTTTTGGCCATCCCCTGTTGCCTGCGGAAGTGTACAATATTTGTCCAATGCTACCGTCTTCGAAGCGAATGTTCATCGCGACCATATCACGTTTCGTTGGGACAGCTTCAACTGAAATTTCTTTCGGGAATGCACCGACGAGATAGTTAGCCAGATCGAAAAAAAATGACTGCACTCGCCTAGAACACGACCGCCTTCTTCTTGTGAGTGGATCCAATGTTGTTTGTCGACGTTTCCGGCATTGATTCTGTAAGTCAGTGCGACTGGTCCAGGAGACCGCTCCCTAGACTCGCGCATCATTTTGGCAAACGGTGAAAATCGCCGGTTATGGCCAATCATCAATTTGTGACCGTTTTCTTTTATGGCTTCTTCGACAAGTTTAAATTGCTGTGCGTCAACAGAAGCAGGCTTTTCGCACAGTACATACTTTGCGTTTTGAAGTGCCGACACGATGAACTGCGCATGTGACGAATGCGGCGTTGCAACGATTACGGCGTCGGTCTCTTTGGCATCTTGTATGTCCTTGGGTTCGGTCGTAGCAAATTCAAAGCCAAATTTCTCCGAAGCATGCTTTGCTGATATCCCGCTTGTTGTTGCTACGCCCTGCAAACGTACATTTTTCGATTTCTTGAGGTGAGGCAAAATGAACTTGGACGCATATTGACCTGCGCCAATTACCCCGATTGACACTTGTGAACCAGATTTTTCAAAGTTCCGTTGTGTAACGATCTTGGTTTCGGGCTTACCGGAACTTGCTGAATATTTCAAAAGGATACCAATGTAGTTGCTATCTGATTCCAAAGTTTCGTAAGCTTTGATGGCATCTTCGAACTCGAAAGTATGTGTAATTAGCGGACTCATGTCTATTCTCTCACGGGCCAAGAGATCAAGGAATGCGCCCATGTTTCGCTGTTCAGTCCATCGAACATACGCATAGGGATAGTCCACGCCCTTCATCTCATAAAGTGGGTCATATCGACCTGGTCCATATGAGGTAGACATCTTTAAGGAGAGTTCTTTTTCGTAAAAATCAGTGCGGGGCAAATCCATTCCCACCATGCCGACAATCACAACGGTACCCTTTTTTTTCGAGCAACGCTGGCTGCGAGGGCAACAACTTCGTTGGACGCGGTAGATGCCGTAACCAAGCAGACATCAGCACCCATTGATGCTGTTGAATTGTCAACAAGAGTACGGAGTTCGCTTGTACATCCCTCATAGGCACCCATGGATTGGGCCAACTCTACTTTTCCCGCATCGATGTCGTAGCCGATAACACGGCAACCGGAAGCAACGAGAATTTGCACCGAGATTAGACCAAGAAGTCCTAATCCGATGACGACAACCGTTTCCCCAATGTTTGGCTGCGCTTGCCGAATACCTTGGAGCGCGATTGCGCCGACAGTGCAGAAACTGGCTTGTGATTTTTCGACTCCTGAGGGGATATTGGCGCATAGGTTTACGGGTACAGAGTTGAATTCTGCGTGATTGGCAAACCCTGCGCCGGCCGCTGCAACGGCATCGCCAATAGAGAAACCTGTAACACCCTCTCCAATGTCTGTAACGGTGCCTGCGACACTGTATCCAAGCGGAGATGGATCATCCAATTTAGCACGTACTGTGTCGATGGTGTCGACGATGCCGTCGCGAGCAGCTTTGTCCAACACTTGCTTAACTAAATCTGGACGCTTCAGTGCCTTTTTGTGGAGGCCGGATTTCGCCAAAGTAACCATCTGCTTTTCGGTGCCAGCACTAATGAGAGAAAAATCAGTCGCGATAAGCAGTTGGCCCGGCTTTGCTTTGACGTCTGGAACACTGTCGAGACGCAGTCGGCCGCCATTATAGTTTTGAACTATTTGTTTCATTCGGAATGCTCCGTACACGTGTCCAAGGAAGTAGAAATCAACTTTGAAGACCATGCTCCTGCCGGGTCAACAAGAAATTGATCTGACGAGAGTTGTGGAAGTGGATGTTCGAGGAACTGAGTGTGGGGAACTAACAGCATTATGATTTGTGCTTCCGCCATTGCCGTATCTATATCCACCAAGGAGACTTTCTCATTGGCAGCCAATTGAGTGTCGAGCTTAGTGATGTTTGGATCTACGGCGAGTATTTTTTTTGACGTTCTTTTTCCCTAATAGGCCGACTATGTCATATGAAGGACTTTCACGTGTATCGGCAGTATCTGGCTTGTAAGTTAGTCCCAAGACAGCGATTGTTCGACCCTCCAACGGACCAATTTGTGTTGTCATTTCTTCAATGATGTTTGCAGGCCTATTGTCGTTTATGTGTCTGCTTGTAGCGATAATCGACGGCGCACGGGTATAGTCTTCGATTAGAAACCAGGGATCGACTGCTATGCAGTGACCGCCAACACCCACGCCCGGGTTCAAAATGTTCACTCTTGGGTGATTGTTTGCCAAATCGATACACGTTGGACCGAACTCTCCAAGGCTTTCACATATCTGGGCAACTTCGTTTGCAAATGCGATATTCACATCCCTATAAGCGTTTTCGATAAGTTTGGTGAGTTCGGCGCGCATGGGAGTGGAAACATGCAACTCTGCTGAAACGAAGCTGGAATAAAAGTCGCGCGCTGCTTGCCGGCCTGTCGATGTATTGGAGCCAATTATCCTTTGATTGTTTACCAACTCTTTGAAAGTATTGCCAGGGATGATCCGTTCTGGACAATACGCAAAATGAATATCAGACTGTTCGGTTTCGTCGATGCGCAGGTCAGGGCGCAACAAGGCAGTCTTGCGCTGAAGCAACGCAGTCGTGCCTGGTGGCGACGTCGATTCAATAATTATCGTGTTTCCTGCATTCAGATGTGGCGATACATCTGAGAGTGCTTGAAATAGATAACTGAGATCCGCTGAGCGATCATCGTTCACGGGAGTTGGTACGGTCAACACGAAAACATCTCCTGGTTTTGGCGTTGTACCAATTTGGAAGTTTGGCAGTGCACTTGCTTCTTCCAGCATTTGTTGGAGCTTTGGCTCGGAAGCTTCAACGTCAATGTTTGTAATTTTGGCGATTGTTGTATCGGAGGTATCCACCCCCATGGACTTCAAGTCCTGACTTCGCCGCAAGGATCGCCAGCGGCAGTCCTATGTACCCTAGCCCAATAATCGTAGTTTTCACGCTTTCTCCTTGAACCATTCAGCAATTTGTTTGGCAGCAGTACCGTCACCAAATGCTGTATTTGTTTCGCTCGAGACCTGGGTTTCCTTATCTTCGTCCAGCATCTGGTTTATGGTTTGGACGATATCTGAGGCCACCGTGCCTGCGAGCACAGCATTCCCACCAAGTAAAACCTCAGGACGTTCTGTTATTTGCCGCGTTATCGCGACTGGCTTACCTAAATGGGCAGCCTCTTCCTGTATTCCACCAGAATCTGTTAAGATTACGTCGCTCATTTCGAGAGCTTCAACAAACAAATCATACTCAAATGGTACACACAGATGAACGGATGCGTTGTTTCCAAGTTTTTTTTGTGCACGACGTCCGACACGACTTTGTTTGGATGGACAGGGAATAAGACTCCACATCGCCTCGTGTCGTTAGGCTGGTAATCGCATCACATATACCTTCCAGCCCCGCACCTTGATTTTCACGTCGATGCGCAGTCACCAGCACCAGTTTCTTTCCTTTTGTGAATGGAATTTTGCTAGCTAACACAGATTTTGTATCCGTCGACTTGTTTTTGTTTCTTACGAATTCCAGTGCGTCGATTATTGTGTTGCCAGTGACTTGAATAGATTTCTCGGAAATGCCCTCTTGCAACAAATTCTGTTCGCTAATCTGTGTAGGACAGAAGTGTATCTGCGTGGCGACCGAAACAACCCTGCGATTGAATTCTTCTGGCCATGGTTCCCTAATACACTTGGAACGCAATCCTGCTTCAATGTGGGCGACGGGAATGCCGTGAAAAAAAAGGCTGACATACTTGCTGCCGTCGTTGTCAGGGTGTCGCCGTGAACTATAACATAGTCAGGTTTGAGCTCTTCGATACAGTCGCCGAGTTTGAGACAAAGTTCGGAATACAGTTTCGTCAAAGACCCGCGTGCTGGATGTCCCAAACTAAGCTCTTTGTCAGGTGTTATTCCAAAAATTGCTAGTGCCGGTTCAACCATGTCCTCATGTTGACCGCTGGTGCAAACTGTAATTGATATGTCATCAATTTGTGCTAGTGCAAGGATGACTGGTGCGAGTTTGATTGCCTCTGGTCGAGTTCCAACAACAATGAGGACGCTTTTTCTTCTATTCATTTTGTTTCCTGACATTACGGCCCTATTTCCAACATATCGTAGTGACAACCGTTGGCTCACTAAATTTTATCTTTATACATTTCGATGGAATCATATGGCCAAATGACGCACACCAATAAGAGCTTTCAATATCTATCAGTCCACCTCGAGTAGATAGTTCGAAGTCTCGTGTTGCGATATGTGTTTTGTTTGAGGACGTTATCTCCAATCTTGGCGACAAATGAAAAAGTGCTATTGCTTGTTCGAACCGGTCATCAAATGTGTCTGTCAATATCAAGCGGTTCTCCTTAAAATCCCACGTTCTATTACATTTTGTTCCAAATCCAGTGTGTGAACCACCAATTTTCGGAAGATTATTCTCTCCCAAAGATATGTTGGTGTCGATCGGCTTTGCGCGGGCTCCAACTCGAAAACTAGACCACACATCGCTAGAGTTTTTTTTCCTTCCAACAAGATTGTTGAATGTGATACTGACCCTCTTTGTGCTAAGCGGAGTGGCCCGGAAGCGTAGGTTGATACCCCTCGGTTGACGATACACCGTTTATTGCCCACCGACATTTCAAATGATAGGATGTCAGCATGACCGTGTCCCGGTTGATAGCTGGGCCCAATTTTGCCAACGTCAATCAAGAATTTCGAATTTCCTGAAGACACCCGATAATACCCACTTTCGCTCAGCGAAATGCAATTGGAGGTTGCTGGAACCTCGGACCGAAGTGTCAAGCGGGTTGCATATTCTTGCACTTCTGACAATGTTGCAGCAACACCTAGTGTTGAGTCATTGAAATACGAAATATTGCCATCCGGATGGCACATCGTGGCCAGCCAATAGTACATTTTTTTTCGCGGTTTCTTTCAGGTCTTCTATATCCTCGTTGGGCAATTGCGACTGCAATAGGTTTACGACATCTAATATGTCTTCGAGCACCAGGGAGTGGTACATTGGACTGAGCTCGAAGTGCCCTCCGTCGGCAAGTATTTGCACTTTCAATTGTTTTCGCAAGAGTGCAATTCCTGTTTTGTACCACCGGTTACTTTCATTCCCACTATACAAAGTTGATGCAAACAACAGTGCCTTGGCATTGGCTATAAGATGATTTCCCATTACGTGCCATTCGATGCGCGCTTCTAAAAATCGCGCCTGTTCGGCAATGGAATTCAGGATTTTCGCGGGCGCCGTGCCGGTAATCAACACCCACTTCGACCAATTGCAAATTCGCATTGAGATTGGGTATGGCTCCCATCCGACTGCCTGAAAATCTGAATTCGCCTCGATCCAATTCATCATCAGTTTTTCAGCTGCAGTTGCTCCTTCTGTTGAGCTGTACTCCAAAACCCCATCGAAATAGTGCAAATTGTATTGCCAAAGACGCTCCTCAACGTCAATCTTCCACGATTCTGGAATATGATGGCTTCTACCCGCGAAAGTAAATTTCGGAGGCATTCCTTCAATCGTTTTTCTAGCGATCGGCTCTTTAAATCCAGGAAGCGGTGTACGGATTTGATGTGTTACATCCCGCTTTGAGGGGGGCAGACATCCGGACCGGCAACAATCTGTGAACGACTTGTTCTGGTCGCAGATGAACCACTGTCAGCATGTAGCGTTTTAGCAGTCTGGCGTATTGTGCCAATTTTGAAATCATCGATCGGTTCTTCGAATGATGAAGTGGGACGCTTCGCCGGAATAGGATTTGTTGAACACCATTTGTTCAAAGAGCGCCCGGCCGCCAAAAATTGAAAAATCAGCAAAAGAAGAATTGCTGGTACCCGCCACAACGATCTCGAAGCCAACCTCTTTGATTTTGGCGGTCAACTCCTCAAACGAAAGCAAAGAAATATGCGTTGGGTCCGCGTACCCTCGCCATTCTTTGCCGAATTTTCTTGCTGCATTTGATCCCAAGTTTGGCGTGGCAATAAATGCTACGCCACCTTTTCGCAAAAGATCCCAAATAGACTGCAAATGTTCGATCGGCGACACAAGATGTTCGATAATGTGCATTGAGATTACATAATCAAACTGTCCATTGCTAATCTGTTCGTTGTTCATGTCGGTATGCGACCACCCGTCTGCTGATGCGTTTGCAATTGAAAAAGTGTCGATAGGGCGTGAACCGGCAACTACTCGTTCCAAGAATCTTGAAATACTAGGATCGTGCTCTAGAAAACCCGCAAAATCGATGTCGTTTTTCTCGGAGAAACTAAAAAAAAATCGACCGTTTCCCGGCCCGAATTCAAAGTAACGAAAGTTGTCGCGTTTGTCGGCAGGTTTCAGTGCTTTTCTAAGTTGTTTAGCGATATATTTATCTCGCAGACGATACAAATGTGTACGTATGGCTGAGTTGTTCTTGTAGTTGGCCAAGTAGTTAGGTGCTTTTGTACGTTGTGCTGACATTACAATGTAGCGCTTCCGCCTAGAAACAAAAATGTTATAAGTTCCGTGGTTTAGTATATGAAGCCGTTTGGCGAATCAAGGTGCTAGATAGAATGTTCTCGTTTGTTACTTGCAACCTTCGTTTGGCTGATTGGTGCCATAAATTTGCTTTGGCTCAAATGGAATTTGGGGAAAACCTCAATGAGGATGAAACTTTGCTGGTAGACAGACACAGCAGACGTTACGAAATTTTGTAAGACATCGGTTCGCTTGGCGAAAACTCGGTGATACTTGATTTGAAAACGGAGCTTTTGAGCGGATCCAATGAAAATATGTGTTGTAGGGCTCGGTTATGTGGGGTTGTCCATTGCGGTATTGCTTTCTCGCTTGTATGAGGTCGTCGCACTAGATATTGACCAAGAGCGTGTTGCGATGGTCAACAGTGGAAAGAGTCCATTGATGGATCCAGATATCTCAAGTCACTTGTCGGAAAATGAACTAAACCTCTTTGCTACAACTTGTCAAAACCATGCCTTCGGATCCGCCGATTTCATCATAATTGCGGCGCCAACAAATTTCGAACCAACCACGGGAAGCTTTGATACCGTTGTTGTTGGTGACCTTGTGCGACGAGCGTTAGAACAAAACAAAAAGGCAACTGTCGTCATTAAATCCACTGTACCTATTGGGTTTGTTGAGAGGCTACGCATAGAAATTGGTACGGACCGTCTACTGTTTTCGCCTGAGTTTCTGCGTGAAGGAAGTGCTCTGCGAGATAACTTGTATCCAACTAGAATTATTGTTGGCGGCAACAAGAAAAAGGCGAAGAAATTTGCTGAGCTTCTTCTTAATGCTGCAGTACCCGAAGATGTTCCAGTTATGCTGCTAGATAATACAGAAGCAGAGGCAGTTAAGCTGTTTTCAAACGCCTTTTTGGCAATGCGGGTGTCATTTTTCAACGAGCTTGACAGTTTCGCAATGTCGAAAAGTCTGGATGCTTCTCAGATAATTAAGGGTGTTTGTCTCGACCCAAGAATCGGGGACTATTACAACAATCCCTCATTTGGGTATGGAGGTTATTGTTTGCCGAAAGACACTAGGCAGCTATTGTCCAATTTTGCAGATGTTCCTGAATCTTTGATGTCGGCAATTGTCGCGGCAAACGAAACTCGGAAAGACTTCATTTTCGACGCAATAACTAACGAGTTCCCTCAATCAATCGGTGTGTACCGGTTGAGCATGAAAGCAGGATCCGACAATTACAGAGATGCGGCTATTCTAGGATTGATCGACCGCCTTAAGTGCACATCACGCGAGATAACTATTTACGAACCTAGTGTAGAAGAAGAAGTTGTCTGGGGTTGTAGAGTTGAGAAAAATCTGGAGTCATTCTTATCAAGCTCAGAGTACATCATAGCGAATCGCTGGGACCCTCAGTTAGACTCTGTTTCAGAAAAAGTATTTACTCGAGACATCTTCTATTCTGATCAGTAGAGCAACTTGTAAAAACTGATCGCGCCTTTTCAAAAAGCATCTTAAGAGTCTTATAGATTCTTTAGTCTCGCTGAAATGTAGTTCGGTAGCTTATGTTGTTGTTGCCATCCCAGAGCTTCAATATTGGAGGTATCAAGACGTGAAATCGTTCTATTTCCTAGCTTCTCTGGCGACAGGTGATATTTCAACCCCATCATATTTGCCACATCTAGCACCGAGTAACTTTCAAGAGCACCGATGAAGTAGTCATCCCTTTTTCCTTGAAAAAGAACTCGTATGATCATCAACAACATCTCTAACATCCGTAAAATTTCGCTGTTGGGTGCCAGGAGCAGTAACAGACACTTCCTCTCCGGCAATTTTTGCTTGTATAAACTTCTCGATTAAAGTCGCCTTTGGTCCCATTCCAACTTCATTGGGCCCATATACATTGTAGAAATACAAAATCGAAAAATCTAAATTGAAGTATTTGCTTAAAGATTTGATCGTTTGTACGTTTGCATTTTTGCTAATGGTATATGGAGAGTTTGTTAGATTATGCTCATTCATATTGGTTATGGCGCTGCTTGACGAATAGACTAGCGAGTGTCGTTTTGAACGCAGTATTCGATTACACATTTCGTTCCGAAATAGTTGCTTTCTGCCATTTGTCCGTAGTCTATAAAGCTGCGTTCAACCCGAGCATACTCTCCTAAGTGCACAATGATTGAAGGCTCAAAGTCAACGAGACGAAATATCTCCTTTGTGTGTCCACGAATATAGTGTGCTCCTTCAACGTGATTGCGTGAGCTCCCGTTGCTGTAGTCATCTAAACAATAAATGTCGTAGTCAATTGGGTGTTTAACCAAAGTCTTGATGAGATTTGAGCCGATGTGGCCTGCACCGCCTGTGATAAGTATACTATTGTTCATTTACACGCCTGAGGTTAGTATTTGACATGGACGATTGATAATCCCCGTTTTGGACCCTAAAAAGGCTACTAGTGCTGAATTCTCGCTAGGCACTTGTTGCCACTTGAATACATATATTTGTTGGATTTCTAGCTGTAGAGTTTTATTGCTGCAACAAAAATGACGCAGATTGCCACTGAAACAGCAATCGATTCTACAAACCCAAATCCAACGAGAGGAGATATTTGCATTGTTACCAGCAAAAGCACAGCGTATGCAATTTCAAAGTTAAATTGAACTTCCTTCGCAATATGGCCTTTTACGAGGACCCTGCTGCGAGCCCAAGTCAAGAATGTAAAGGAACATCCAATAGCAATGAATAGGTATTTGTGAGCTTCAGGAACAATCAGGTAGCCTAAAACTAGCACTATCATCGGCGCGGCGATCGTGATTTTTTTTCGAAAACTGCAATAAAGGGTTTTATTGCTTTGGATAGCATATGATCCTGCCAAATGCCTCTGAAGACTGCTGCCTGAAGCATGTTTCCGATAGAAAAAAAACTGTCTGAAAAATGTATAGTGACCCAGCGTTGACATTCCGAAGGATTGTGAAATTGATAGCGGTATTGCGGAGATCATCAACAAGTTGCCAAATATGTCGAATGCTTCGGTGGTGTGGTCTCCTTCAGAACTGCGCTGTGTCGCATGATGACGCCTGACTACGTCATTTTTATGCAGAAGATGATAGGCTAGGGAAACTATTGCAACATTTTTGACAATCAGCGAGCAAATAATGGCCAATTCTGGGCGCTCAAGGAAATAAATAGCAGCGGCAAAGCTCAGCAATTCTAAGAATTCCGAAACAATACTTCTTTGACGATAGGCAAAAAAAACAACTCAGCGTGGAACAAATAGCCGGATAATACTAGGTTGGCGTTCATAAGCAAGAATAGCAAGATTAAGAATGCGCTATAAAGAAGATTTACCTCCAAAGCAATGTTAGCAACAAACGCAACAAGTAAGACATTTATGGCGAGCAACAGCACTTGACTTCGTTTAAGCGACATGCGGCCTTTTGCAATTCTAAGCTCAAATATTGAGGCTAGGGCGACGGCCAAAGAGTTGAGCGCGATAATGCTAGAAACAAGACCGAGACTGCTATCCCCGAAAATAAAATATACCGAATTGGTAATTATGATCCGAGTAAGAAAAGTCACGACAAAATTCGCGATGTTGATAGAGGTGTTCCTAAAGATCAAACTAAGTAGTCCCTCACCACCGCGGATCTAGTTTCCCGATTTTTGGAAATCTCGTCCGCCTTGGACAAAATGAATTCATTCAAAGACGATGGATCCAACAAATCGACATCCACAACACACCCGACGAAATTGTAGTGGAGAACGCCTTTAGGCAACTCTAATTCAGAGCCGTGTTTTTCGACAATTCTTTTGGCACCGATTTCTTTTGAGAGTACCACAAACACGCCGTTTGAGAGGGCTTCAAACACCACGGCTCCCATGGCCTCTCTTTCTGAAAGTAAGCAAAGGAAATGCGAGTTGCGGATATATTCAAGAGCGGTAGAGTGATCTTCCTTCTTAAATTGCTCGTTGTAGTACTCGTCGCCAATCGAAGCGCCGATCAGTTTATACTTCAGTTTGGTAGACATGAGGTCTCGTGCGTTTCTTTCTAGATCAACGATATATCTTATTCTTTTCCTTTGAGAAAATTCGCCTGCGTAAATTCCTTGAAGCACTGTCGAATCAATTTTTTTTGTGCGACTTTGCTCTCGAGGCGGACCCAAGGAACCAGTTTTGATTTGATGTCAACGTACTCAGAAATATAGTCTTCAGCACCGTCAAAGCCGTGCCAATATTCATCAAATAAGCCAAGTATGTAGGACCTAAACTTGTTTATGACCAAGTTTTTTTTACTCTGGTCGCCGACGGACTGGTGTTGCTATTGTAATAAACAAGCCGAGTTTTAGTGAACTTCGCGGCAACAATGTATGGGAGTGCAAACAAGTAGTCTTCGGTGACGATTTCGGCTGGTCTTTTTTTTAAAACAATATTTGCCAATGGGACTGTATTGGTGATTGCAAAATCGAAGAACTGTATTGTTGCTTTCGGCAGCGCTAAATCGACAAAGTCATAAGGGGTTTGTGTTGGACAATCTCGGTTGTTTTGATGAAAGTTATAATAGTGAATTTCGTAATTTTCTGAGAGGAGCTTCAGGTTTCTTTCGCCTGCGGGGTGATACGTTGGGCAGATATAGAGTTTGAGATCTGATGTTGACATTGTATTTGTTCGACAACCGATGAAAAGTGTCGCTGGCGCATTTTATGAATGCGAGCGAAAGTGAAAACGACAAAAAGTTGTGTTCGAAGGATGTTATGACTGTTTGTAGTTACTATGGTCAGTTTTCAGTTCATTGTCTAGCGGGTCAGTGCATTTCCGATTTGATTTTTTTTCCTATATTGTCGCATTTGTGTGAAGAATCAAAAATTGGTTCAAAGTGAGCATGTGTATTGGTTTTCTTGCTGAAAGCTTGCATACTTGGTCCGTTGGCAGGCGTTTTTTTTCTTCTCACGTTGCCGCCAAATGCCAGTTGGATTTATATGCAACAGTGACCAATAACCGATTCGTTGTGCCAGAATGTTGACGTGGTTAAGATATTGGTAACCTTGTTTTCCTTTACGACTCGGCGCAATT
>LLEQ01000004.1_pt1 | contig 24287 bp, 32 predicted proteins | sample 595901 | NCBI WGS metagenome assembly LLEQ01 (sample SAMN02919317, study PRJNA255460) | bioreactor metagenome | biome: chemostat; feature: culture 2012_25.3; material: sediment; isolation source: day86 25degC chemostat 2012 inoculated with Wadden Sea sediment taken from... | place: Germany: Bremen ... | reverse complement strand
GCTCTTACGCGCAGGAAACAACCAAGGTGCTTCCGGTGTACACAGCCAAGGACTGCGGGTCGCGCAATGCTTGTTAATGAGATCAACAACCCGTTCAGGAAGTTCAAATTCGATTGGATGGCGGTTCTTTATCTCATTGGCTCCAAACACCAAGAAAGAGCGCCCGTTTCCGAGCTTATGCAAGTTTCTTTCAAGATGAATTGCCGCCAGATTTTTCACCCGGATCGGGCAATAGAGAAGAATGGCGACTGCCAGGGCCTGCTCTCTCAGGCATGCCGCCTGGCGACTTTGGGTCATTTGATCTGCTTGCGCAAAAAGCTGTTCGGGCAGAGTTAACAGCTTGTGCCGGTTTTGTGGGTCCTGAAGGAGGCGCAGGCGTTCGCGGTTTTTGGGGGTCATGCCGATTTGCTGTTTCCGCGAAACTCGTTTCGCGAGTACGTCGACACGTTTCTGCTCAGTCTTTTCAAGCCGGACATAACGTCGGGCAATACCACTCAGAAGCTGTGCCGTTTCTGCGATCGAGGCGGATGTTTGATTATCATTTTGGGCAAGCATCCAGCGTAACCCCTGTTCCACCCGGTTTGGCTTCACCAGAACCGATAGATCGCAAATCTCATCGATGGTCACTCCAGCACGCACCAGAGCCCCGACGAACCGCAGGAGACGCGCCTTGTAGATTTTGATGCTGATGGGCTTCAGAGGCGTGAGCGACCATCGACGTCAAAGGGGGTCCGGGGCCTCAAGCGACATCGTATAAGCTTCCAGATCCCGACGAAACGTTTCTGGGAGTTGTTCGAGGGGGATTCTGATAACTTTTTGACGTGAAAGGCAGGAAAGACGTTCTTGTGGCCAGCCGGGAATGCACTTGATCGCCAAGTTCCACGCACTGACCGTGTTGATCAAGGATTTCTCGGGTGAGCGGCTGATCTCGTTCAGCGCAAGGGCGTCTCGAAAAGCCAACGCATCCCGCGTTCGAACATCTTTGGGACTGACCCCCTGTCCGCTCAGAAAATACACGAACCGGGACAGTGATGCGCAGAGCGTGCGGTTGCCGGAGTTAAGAACGATATCCCACAGCGTAGCCCAGTCCGGCGCAAGGTGTCGCTTGCGATTGACCTGTCGCTTGGTGATGCCGCCCTGTGCCATAGCCGCCCGCAGGTCACTCAGCACATTGCTCCAAGATTTAGGACTGATCCCAATACCGGCCGACACGATACGTGCAATACGCGGTTGAAGCCATTTCGGATCGGCCGGAATGGTCTCCGGTTGACGCCCAAGAGCTTTAGCGGTTCGGCGAATTGCAGAAATGAGGTCGCGCTTACGCCCGGGCATCAGCGTAGTATCTGTTTGGAGTGTGCCTATCAGATCGGAAAACATCGGCGTTCCGGGACAGATGAAAGCGGTGTCGAGATTCTTAGGGTCTATTTGTAGCATCGGGAGAACTACCTTTGGGGCAACAGTGGATTCGGGTGGACATGACTGGACAGGGCGTCCGATTCGGGAAAAGGATAGCACAGAAATTGTCGCCATTTCGGGCATGGCTTTTTCCCGACAATTCTATAAAGCACTGATTTATATGGACATTGCTGGACATAGCCGGTCAGAGGATTGCTGACTGACGATAGGCTGTATGCGCCGCGCGACTGATGCGCAGAAGGCGCCCACCGGGCCCAACCCGGATGGCTTGAAGCAATCCGGCTGTGATTGCACGACGCACCGTTTTTTTTCGGAACAGTTATCGAGTTCAGCGATTTCCCGGACGGTCATAAGGCCCGGTCATTGCCATTATACGTCGCGTTGGAAATACTGTTCGGCTTGCGCGTGGCGGTAGAAAAGTTGGTCAAAAGCTTCGTCCTTTTATCAGGAGGAGCTTTGGGTAAACGCATTGCCACCAAAGCCCCCCTGTGTGGGTGGTCTTCGGAAGAAGCATCTTGCGTCTTAACCGATAATCCACATCTTGTGTGAATTGCCCTATTCTTTACTACGTATAGAGGGAGCGCGTCAATTACTGGGTCACGTCCGTCAAGTCATTGCTATTCCAGATGGAATAAGCCCCTTCAGTATGCCGCTATGGGCCAGCCTTGCGTTTCGCCCGTAGCAGCGAGGCGTCGGTGGATCACGCCTAAAACGGTCGTTTTTGTCCCCCTGCCCTACCCTACGGCAAATCAAGCTGTTGATAAGGACAAAAACCCTGCCCAAAACTTTTGGGGTTTTGGGACGTTTATGGCACCATCATCGCCATGATTATTGGATACGCCCGCGTCAGCACAGACGACCAAAAGCTCGAAGCCCAAACCGACGCCTTGACGGAGGCCGGAGCCGAGCGCGTGTTCGCGGACAAGATCACCGGTTCGACTAGGTCGCGGCCTCAGCTCGACCAGATGCTCGACCATTTACGCCAGGGCGATGTGGTGGTGGTCACGAAATACGACCGGCTTGCGCGGTCGCTGCGTGACCTTCTCGACATCGTGGAAGTCATCGCGGGACGTGGCGCAGGGTTCCGGTCCTTGGCCGAGGACATCGACACGACCACCCCCGGCAGGTCGCCTCGTGTTCCACGTGTTCGCGTCCATCGCCCAGTTCGAACGCGAGCGGATATCGGAGCGCACGAGGGAAGGCCTACAGGCTGCCCGCAAGCGTGGACGGGTCGGAGGCCGTCCACCTGCCCTATCAGCAGCGCAGCGCGACGAGGTAAAGCGCATGCGCGATGAAGAGCACCGACCCTTGGCCGAGATCGCTCGGCTCTTCAAAGTCAGCACGAAGACGGTCAGGCGGGCTTAGAGACGACGGTTAGTCGCCGTAGTCACGTTCAACCGAGGCGTTCTCTGTAACCCAGTAGTGTTTCCGCTCCTGTCTATCAAAGGCCCTGTAGCGGCTTGAGAATGCCTTTAGAGCCTTGTCATATTGAACCATCACCAAGACTGCATCGCTGTTCTGCGGCAAGTCATCCTCATCCAGCAAATCTAAATACTTTGCCTCCGCTTCATCACCCAATACTTCCTTGAGGTCATCGAGCACCCGATTGAGAATTTTCACTTTTCCCTTGCTGAGCGTGGCGTCAGCTTTCTTCTTTGAGAGCTCTCTCATTTCGGAAAGCAGGCCAGAAAACACGCCTATTGCCGCTCGATACGTTGCGACCTTCGCTGTGCTTGTTACAGGTTGATCTGCCATCAGCCCTTACCTCGCGTCCTTGCATCCGCCAGAATTTCGCTCGGCTCTCCTTCGATCAGATAGACCCATTTGTAGTCGTGCTTGACAACATTGTCCGTCCTATATCGCTCAATCTCTTCAAGGTAATGGGCAATAACGAAAACCACATCGCTATTTGATGGCAGCTCATCCACATCGAAAGCTTCGAAGTCCTCGAAGGGCCGATAATCCAGACCAAGCACGTCATTCGCAGAAGCAATAACCTTGTTGATCATCCCCAACTTGAATTTGTTGACGGCGTCATTCTGAGACTTCTTCGAAAGAAGCGACATTTCGCCGTGAACCGCCTTGAGCTGACCTATAGTTTTCTCAAGATTCTCAATATCTTCAATACTCTTCAAAATTCCTCCTTAAGGGCAAGCCCTTCTAAATTCTGCATATTTTTTTTGACAACAACATCGAGTGGGTCGCGTTGCCTGCTGTCAAATACTTCAACCATCTGTTCGATGTCGGCATCGGTCAAAGCCACAATCGCCTTCCGCTGCCCAGACCATAGATCAACCGTGCTCGAAAACCGCGCCTTCTTCAAAGGATTGCGCGTTACGAAGACTCCGAAGTTTCCAAGATTGTCCTTCAGATAGCGGTTCAACTGATCGACGTGCTTGCTCTCGATGGCTTTCACGTTTTTCATTTCGAACGTAATTTGCCGAGAACCAAAATCCGCCATGAGTTCCTGAAGAAAAGGATGCGTCCGGCTATTGTAAAAAAAATCAGGTCACGGATGCTCACGCCGCTGTCGGTGCGAGCCTGCTCCTGGGCAAAGTCGAGCTGCGGATACAAGAGCGATGGAAGAAGCAGCCCGATCAGCTTCTCATAGGCAATATCCGCTCTATCATCTTTTCCTGTCGGTAGTTTCTTGATCGCGGCCAACTTTCGACGAGCCGAGAGCACCGGAATCTGTGAGAAAAGAGGGTCGTTTTTGCAGTCCTCAAAGGATCGCTCTTGCGCCTGGACATAAGCATCCACGACGCCATAGTTGTCGCGGTTGTAGGTTTGGACTCTAACCCGAGTGAGCTCTTCCCCTTCGTGCGCAATGTCATCTTGCGGGCAAAAGTCACGGAAATAGGTGTCGTAGCTGATCCAAGGTACGTGTCGAAGCCAACGTTTCGGAACAAACAGCACGGGCAGCCCCGTCTGCGGGTGAACTGGAACCTCGGTCTCTACATCCTCAAACATAAGAGACGACGGGTTGTAGACATTTGTCACCACAGCACGTTTCAGCTCTACGCCGAATGTTTGGCATTCCTGCGCGGTGTAGTCGATCAAGAAGCTCTTGATGAAGTTGCAGGCAATGTCGCTAATCCGATCCTTGCCGATTCCATCGACAAAGAGCTGGACTTCTTCAAAGTGGCGGAAGCATGGTCTCGATAGTAAGGTATGCGCTTAAAGAGGCTAAGAACCTCTTCTGCTTTGGCGCGACCGATCCGCGTCCCTTTCTTCGTCGCCGACGTTCCCAGCCCCACTTCGTCACATTCCGACGCAGCGATAAGTTGTTGAATCGCTTGTTCCTGCTTGCCTGATCTTGAGAGAGCTCCAAGATTATTGAATGCTCCTAAGATGACTTGATGCAATCCCTTGTCCTGGAGACCGGGCGAGCGCCACAAAAGGAACGGATCGACGTATAGCGGTATGTCCTCGTCTAGAAACGGGATTGCGAAATCCAGCTCAGCCTGCGGTACAAAAATGTCATGAAACTCCGTAAAGCGCGGGCGAATCAGAGCCATGAAATCTACCTCGCTGCCACGGCCGCGATGTGGCCCGCAAACTCCGTGACGAAGGTGCGCAGCGATGTCAGATCGCTTATGTGCCGGTATGCACCATCGGCGGCGGCTTCTCGTGGCGAGGCCAGAAAGGTCGCGCTTGTGTAAAGCCCTTCCTGCACCAGGCGCTTGCACAGTATGTCGTACCGCTGCGCGTAGGATGCGCCACGGAATGCTGCATCAACTGGGAAATGCGGTTGCTTGTCTGAAACCGGAGCGTTCGACTTTGGGCAATCCTCGAGCAGCATAATCCAAGCCAAGAACGGGCGTGGCGCATCCTCCCCGAATGCCCCTTCCCTATAGGCCGTCCACAGATCATGTGCGGTTCCGATGGACTCTTCACAGCGGTTATTGAAGTTGTTGCCGAACGAGGGGCCAACCTGGGATTTGAATTCAAGCGCGGCCACGAGTTGGCCGCGATGCATTACCAGCATGTCCCATAGCTTTGTCGGGCGGTAGAAACCTGGCAGAGTAAGAGCGCGTTGCTTTACGCAAATCTGAGCCTCCTGGAGGCCATTAGCCTCGATGAGGCTTTGGGCGATGACCAGAAATCCGTCCATGTTCTTGCCTGCGGTAACAGCCCCCCGTGTGCCAGCATCGACGTTGCCGGCTTCGACTTGCCGTGCGAGCGCGGCTTCGCGGTTGCCCCAGAAAAGTTTGACCGCGTCACGGGCTTGGTCTTCATAGTTTGCAAGATCGAGGGTCATACCCTTGTCCCTCCCTCAATTAATTTCATGTCTGCGCCCGAAAGCCCATACAGCTCCGCTACGGCTGCGTTGATTTCTTCGGGGTTATTGGTTTCGGCCAAAGTTCTGAGTTTGACCCGGAGCTCTTCACGGACCGTATCCCAGTCCGGAAGGCAGATGCGGCGGAGGTATTGCGCTTGAAAGCGCAGGAAGCCACCGCGCATCCTGGTCGAGTAGAGCGATACAAACAGCCGCGCGATACCTGACTTCATAACTGTTTGTAGGGCTCGGATATCCCACGCGCTCGAAGTGATGAAGTATAGATTGTGGTGCGGATAGAGCTCGCCTGGCTCATAGACGATGGCAGCATCCCCTTTGATGTCAGGGATCAACAGCTTTTCTTGATTGGTGATCGCAGGATGAATTCGGTCGATCGTACGATACCAGTTTGCAGGGTTTTTGGTCGCGACGTGCCTCTTGGCAATCACCTCACGTCGCTCTTCAATATATTGGGCTAGACGCGGGTAGTCTTCGAGACGGACGAGTTTGCATCATCGCCGAATGGGTTGATGACCCCCCTGCCCTGCCATTGCACTTCACCCGTTAGAATGTCCTTTGTCATCGCCAATGGGAGTTTGCGCGAAGGCTCCACGTCGAGCGTTTCAAAGTCCCCGATAAAAGCCTTGTCTGCACCTGTAGCAACACCAATTCCGACTTTGCATCCCACCGCTTCAAGCTTTGGAAAGCTAGCCTCGAGGCGGCGCACCAATGCCAGTTCTTCGAACTCACTCAAGACCCAAGGTTCCGCCCCTGCGGCTACATCTCGAATTTCCCGAACGATGCTGCTCTTGGTCAGCTCCTTTGCCGTCAGATCTTTGCTCAGCGCACGCAGTGCATCTTTGTCAATCTCCGGTCGCGCGAATACGCGCGTCCTGTTCTGCTTAGACCTTTCGATGACGGTAATCGCCGGATAGGCCGTTACCTCACTATGAAAGGCCGGTGTGTCTACCATGTCCACATAAACGGACAACGAATAGTCCCGGCTGACCATATCGCGCAGCTTGCGTCCGTAGCGATTTTTCATCCAACGATCAGCGCAGATAAAACTAAGCCGCCCGCCCTGCTCGAGCGCGTTCAACGATTTTTCGATGAACGGTATGTAAATATCCGCACGGTCAAAAATTGTCTCATAGCGTTGGCGGTACTCAGCATGAGAATGTTCGGAATGACTTCTTGCCGGATGTACGGTGGGTTCCCGACAACATGCGTAAAGTCATGGTCAAAGTCACAGAGCAGAAAGTCACCCTGGGTTAGCCACGCCGCAAGAAGCTCTTCGGAATCCACACGTGAAAAACCTACGTTTTGAAGCTTCGCGGCAATGCTCGACCTGTGCTTCATGTAAGTTTCGCGGTGTAACTCGACGGCACGAAGCGCAGGTTTGAGGCGTTTGACAGTCAAGCCGCCCGGCTCACGCTGTGCAGCGGTCAGTAATCGGTCGATGATTGGGTGAATGAAATCGCCATCCCCAAAGGAGGGTTCGAGGATGCGATATTTGGTGAGAGGTTTGTCTGCATCGTACCCCACCAGATCAAGGATGAAATCCACAACCTCGCGCTTAGTGTAGATGGCGCCGCGCTCTTCGACACCAGAAGCGCTTGCAAGTCGTTCGACAGCTTCGGTGACAGGACATAGCTCGTCAAACCGAGGCTGTATCGCGAGAGGTGTATTCATATAGCTCACATCTTGAGTCGAACAATTGGGGAACGTCGGAGAATTCATAGCACTAGTAGAGCATGAGTTCCTAGGGAAACGCAAAATGTTGACACGACTTATCCCACGCTCATTTTCGTTTATGCCTCTAACTATATCGCTATCTATAACTATAACTATAACTATAAGGTTAGATATAACGATATAGTTGACGTTACTTTTCGAAGCGGGCAAGCTCTCTTCATGTATGTAATCACCTTCGCAAACCCGAAGGGCGGATCGGGAAAGACTACGTCCGCCATGCTTTTGGCCGAGCAGATCGCTATATCAGGCGGTCGCGTTGCTATTCTTGACCTTGACCCCAACGCCAACATTCTCGCATGGGCGCAGGCCCGTGAAGAAGAGGGCAGGGACGTTCCCTTTTCGGTTCATGCAAGACCACAGGCTGAGGAAACGGTCGAACTCATAGACAAGCTATCGGGCGAGGCTGACTATCTCATCATCGACCTCGAGGGGTCGAAGGACCAAATCGTTACGTTCGCACTTTCACGGACAGATTTGTGCATTATCCCGCTCGACGGCTCGCCCATGGAAGCCCGACAGGCTGCACAAGCGGTTCGCCTCGTACAAACCACGGCGAATATGATCCGCTCGCAAATCAACTACGCTCTTTTGTTCACACGCACCAATGCCGCGTTCCAGACGACAGATGAGCGCGACGTGCGGCTAGAAATGGAACAGAACAAAATCCCAACGCTACCAGTTCGGATTGCCAAGCGAGCTCCTTACACGCGCATCTTTCGGGACGGAGTTCTGTTGTCAGAGCTGCCGGACATCGTGACAAAAGAAATGAAGGGCAAGCCTGCGTCCGTGTCCGACAAGGCCATGAAGCAGGTGGCCGGAGCTATCGAGAACGCACGCGACTACGCGCAGACCGTCATTGCAACCCTTACCAAGGAGCAAGCGGCATGAGTGGGAAGTACGGATTTTCGGGCGGTATCGACTTGCCCAAGACAACACCAGCACCCAAGCCTCGACCAAAAGTCGATGGCGGCTCATTAAGTGAGGCCGTCAAGGCCGGTGCCGATCTGGGCTTCGTCAGCCGAGAACCCACGACGCGCCTTAAACCTGGCCCCAAACGTAAAGAACCGCAGGGCAAGATTTCGATACCTGGCCCCAAGCGTGTCGTTGATGACTTTCGGGCGTTTTGTTCGTCGCAAAACCTTACTCTTTGGCAAGGCTTGGAGCTGTTACTCGAAGATCAGAAGGGCAGGGGCGGCTAAGGTTTTCCACGCTTCTCAAAGATTTTTCGACAGAACAAGGAATGCCTTATCCGGGTTGGCCGGTGCATCAAGACCACCATCAGCCATCCATTCTCGCCACTCTTGCTCAAGCGTGTAGATGTCCCATCCTGGCGCAACCCTTCGAGCTTCCTGATAAACGTCAGGGCTCAAGCGGATTACCCCAGATGGAGCCGCTAAAACTGGCGGCTTTGCCGAGTGACGGTTCACAAATATGACCATATTACCATCGAGCCGCACAGCATAGTCCGGCATGTGATTATACGCTTCGTCCTGCGTGACGATATTGCTCACAAGGCGCTTAAATTCACGCGACGTTGATGCAGAACCACATTTGTCTTGCAGGGATGATAGGCCGATTTTCCACTCTTTCTTTGAGCCGCAATGTTTGCGAGCTATCTCATATATGCGCCGCTCTAAGGGTTTACGCAGCCGGAAATAATTGCGGTGCAGGGTTAAGACTTCATGTGCTTGAATCGCATTGAACACCCAATCAGATAGTTGCACCTCGATTTCTTGCATACGCCCGTCGCGTGTCTCACGGACGATACGGGCGCGGTCGATGATGCTAAAAATATCAAGCTGCTCCTCATCGCCGGTCACGATATTGGTCTCAATCTGTGTCCCTTGAAGGCGAGCGAGGGCACTCCGAAGGCCGCTATACCCACGCCCATCTGAAGGCCGATTTGTTGCCTTCAACAGATCGAACGCTTTCAAACGAACGGTTTTTGAGACCTTCTGGCCTTTGTTGATTGCCGCCATGATTTGGCTAATGCAGTAAATCAGCACATCCCGGTCATGGATGGTTGCTAGGCCATCCGAAGACGGCTTCACTTCAAGGTAGTTTCTGCCCGTACCATCTTCATATCGGCGTACCCGATGGTCTGGTTTTGTAGAAAGTGAAAAGATGGGGTGCGCCATCGAAGCCATATCACCTTTCGGCGCAGCGTCGAAAATATCGCACACAAAAAAAAGTCGCCTTGCTCCTGCCTGTCTGGCAGCAAGGGAGAGCGGTCATTGTCTTTCGTGATTTCACACACCATGGCCTATGGTTCGTGATTTCACACATGCGGTCAAGCTCTTTCGTGATTTCACACACAGACTCATTCTTTCGTGTCTTTACACACAAAGCTTCGTGTCTTTACACACAGCTTATCGTGACTCTACACACAGGCTGCTTCTGAAACCGCAATAGATTCAAAGAGCTACGTTCACTTATCCACAACGTAACACACTATATAACACATATTTAACACTATGAAATCATTCGTGGTTTCACACACAGTTTTCAGCTTCAAATTTGCCAAAGAATAACTGCAGCGGGCCGTGACCATCGAGGTCACATCGCCATATGTAACAGATGAGTGCTTTGAGCGGGAACTGTTACATTAATCGGCCCGATCGGCGATTTTTACGCTTTTGAGGTTGATCATGGCGCACAAGCCACCGTTTAAGCACCATTCCAGCAGGTGAACTCCAGTCCGTCAGAGTACCAACGCAAGTTCAAACACATTGTGATGCGATAACCGCGCTTGTGGTTTACCAGCGCAACCATTTGCTCCCTGAACCACGCAGGGTATGGATTCCTCTTTTTCGGCAAAAAAAACACTCTCCGTTATCGAGTCATAAGTATCCATCAAGCCGGAGGAACTCCAACTTAAGGATAGCTAGCCCTAAGCCTCCTTGGGCTGACCAAGGTGTCCGGTCGAGAACTGATATTAATAAATCATCGTAAGATGAAAAAAAAGATTGACAAACCACAAGAGATCATCGCTTGATGAATTATGTCTCGCCAATTTGATCGGACTGCTAACAACGAACTCATCCTTGATCAGGCACTAAAATTTAGGGTTCTTGAAATGACTTGGATGTAGCGGTTTTGATCAAAAACCTAAAAAAAACGAAGCCTGAGACATGAGACAACATGGAGAGTCAAATGTTCTTTCTCGAAAACCTTATGCGCCCCAGGTCTACGTCACGTTCCCGCGCTGCGCTCATTGTCGGTGCCACACTTTTCCCAATGATGACATCAGCCGCCGATATTTCCACAGTTGCACTAATGACACCCGATCCTGCGAACGATTTCGGCTGGAACCAACAGGCAGCGATAGCCATCGAGGAAGTTGCTGCTGAAAAGGGCGTAAAACTGATCCTGGCTGAAGGTTTGGGCTATGGCGATATACGCCCTTCGGTTCGAGAACTGGCAGGCGAGGGCGCTGAATTGATTATTGGCCATGCAACCGGTTGGAACAGTGCAATAGCCGAGGTTGCAGAAGAGACTAAAGTACCGGTCGCGGTGGTCGATCTGCCTAAAGGAGCAAAACCGGGGCTAATCGCGGACTATACTCTTTCAGGACATGAGGGTGCCTATCTCGCTGGAGTACTGTCAGCCCATATGACTCGAACAAATACAGTCGCGGTGGTCGTGTCCGCCGAACCGATGGTGTGGAATACCCAGTCAGCCGGATTTCTCAAGGGTGTGAAAGCAACAAACTCGGAAGTGAAGGTGCTTTATTCGGTTGTTGGACCGGCGGCTTATACCGATGCGGCGGCGGCGCGGCGGGTAACGGAACAAACCATCGCGGCCGGTGCTGACATCATTTTTGGTCAGGGCAACGGTGCGACCTTCGGCATGCTGCAGGCGGTCGAGACAACCCCCGCCAATGATGGCGGGCAGGCTTGGTTTATCGATGTGATCGGCGACAAGTCCTCGCTCGACAAGGGCTACCTCTTATCCTCGGTGATATGGGATCTGAACAGTGTCTACGCTAAAATGATCGATGATTTCCGCGCCGATATCTTTGCTGATGAACAATACTCCATCGGCCTAGCTGATGATTCCGTTCGGCTACTTAAAACCCCTTACATCCCCAATGATCTCTGGGCTGTGATCACCAAAGTCCGTCAGGACATTATTGATGGGACCATCAAGGTTGAGCCAGTCTTTGATGCCTCGGAGGTGCGTGAACTGATGGGAAATGTCACCGAGTGATTTTCGTGCCGAGCTAGGACTGGTGGAAACGCCAAGATCCGGCTCGGCTGTCTTGAAATTCAATCAGAGTAGCCACTATGCGCAATTCCATCCAAACTGCTTCGGAGACATCCATCCATGTGCCTGCAGTCTCACTTCTTGGTATCACCAAACGCTATCCCGGTGTTATCGCGAATGCTGACATCTCACTGGATTTTTATCCGGGAGAAATCCATGTCCTGCTGGGAGAGAATGGGGCGGGAAAGTCGACGCTGATCTCGATTCTCTCAGGTATGACGCACCCTGATGCGGGAGACATTCTGATCGAGGGCGAACCGGTATTGTTAAACAGCCCGCGCGAGGCTTTGGAGCATGGTATCGGTACGGTCTATCAGCATCCGACGTTGGTACCTGCACTGACGGTTTTGCAGAACCTCATGCTTGGCGGAGACTGGCGTACTCCGATGGTCCGCCAGGACAAGCTAGAGCGATTTGCGGAGTTTTGTGAACTGTTGGGGGTCGATATCGATCCGAATGTACGTCTTAGCCACTTGTCTCTGGGTCAACAGCAGCAAGTCGAAATCATCAAGGCTCTTTGGAATAGCAGCAAGTTGCTGATTCTCGATGAATCCACGGTGATGCTGTCCCCGCGCGAGGTCGAGGATTTGTTGAGCGTAGTCTCACGGTTGCAAAAGACGGGTTTAGGAATTGTGTTCATTACCCATAAGCTGTCTGAGGCAGTGACCTTTGGAGATCGCATCTCGATTATCAAGCGGGGCCGGAATGCGGGTGCAATCGGACCGGACGAGTTGAACAGAGAAGATCATAATGCGGTTATCGACCATATCGTCGAGATGATGTTCGGCGGCGGAACCGAAATATGTCGCCGCGAGACGGTCGCGGTCGGAGGAAAAACGATCTTGTCCGTGGAAAACCTTAGCATTGCGCCTCAGGTCGGCGAGGTCAAGGTAAATGGGGTGAGTTTCGATTTGAGCGCGGGCGAAGTTTTGGGCATTGCTGGGGTCGAGGGCAATGGACAGAAGATTTTGGCCGAGGGGCTGGCGGGACAGAGAAAGTTAACCGCAGGTTATCTTATTCTTGAGGGAAAGAACTTAGTCGGCGCGGATGTCCGGCAGCACCAGCGGCTGGGAATACGCTATGTCACTGACGACCGGTTGGGCGAGGGGACGGTTGGTGATTTCGATATTAGCGCCAATCTATTGCTTAAACGGATCGGAGAGCCGCCATTTTGGGTGCGAGGTCTGAGGCGGCCCGCCGCTATAGATGGGTATGCGGCAGAAAAGGTCAGTGCTTATGATATACGTACTTCGGGCATCGCACAGAGGGTAGCGACTCTGTCTGGCGGAAATATCCAAAAGGTGCTGCTCGCGCGGGAACTGGCGGATCAACCACGCGTCGTCATTTTCAACAAACCAACCCATGGATTGGATCGGAACAATATAATTGTCGCCCATCGAGCGATTTCAGAACAGGCAGCGGCGGGCGTGGGTACCATTGTAATCTCAACGGACTTGGATGAAATCCTAGCTTTATCCGATCGCATTGCCGTTATGTTGCGAGGCGAGATCGTGGGAATCATCACAAACGGTCCTGAGGCTCGGCAGAAAGTCGGCGAACTGATGATCGGGTATACGGGTGCGTCGGAGGCGGCAGCATGAGTGGCGCGTCAGCGGTGTATTCCACGATTTTGCCTCGCCGCTTATGGTCCGGGCTGCGCCCCGTGGGCGAGGCGCTGCTACCTATCTGTTTGGCCTGTTGGGCGGGGGCAGTGGTGATGCTGATCTTTCACTATGATCCGGTGAAATATTATCTCGCAATTCTTAACCGGTCACTGTTCAGCTGGATGGGATTGCAGGAGGTACTGACCCGTATGGCGCCGCTGCTCCTGATCTGCGCCGGGATGATCTTCTGCTTTCGGGCGGGGATCTGGAACCTCGGCTCGGATGGTCAATTCCTAGTAGCAGGCGCCTGCGCTTCGGCGCTGGCGGTTCCAATTACTCACGCCTTACCATTAGGTCTGTCGTTGGCTGTGATCTGCCTTGTAGGCTTTGTGATGGGCGCGCTTTGGTCATTATTACCAGCCTTTCTCAAGATGCGCTATGGAACGAACGAGATCGTGACGACCTTAATGATGAGTTTACTCGGAGCGCGACTGGCCGCGTATCTGGTAAAGGGGCCGTTTAAGGATCCAGCCTCAACCGCGCCTCAGACCGTAATCTTGCCCACCGACGAGCGGTTCCCGCATCTTTTGGGGACGGGGATATCTTCGGCGCTGCTGGTGGGCATCGCGGTCGTCATGTTGAGCCATTTTATCATGACCCAGACTGCGTTTGGCCTGCGCCTGCGTATGGTTGGGGCCAACATGCGGGTGACAATTCACGCCGGAGAGCCGGTCGGGCTGTTGATGATGCTGGCCTTTGCCATCGGGGGCGGACTTGCGGGAATGGCAGGCGCGGTCGAGATCGCCGCGATCTCGGGCAATCTGCGAGCAGACGAGAATCCGAGTTATGGGCTAGCCATGTTGCCATTGGTCTTTCTTGCTCGGTTCAACGGACCTGCAACCATAGGACTAACCTTTGTCTACGCGGTGCTCGCCGTCGGCGCTAAGAGCGCGGCGCGCAAGGCTGGTGTGCCGCAGGAGTTCCTCCTCGTTCTGGTGGGTTGGTACTAATTTTCATGGGGCTGATGGAATGGGTAAGGCGCTCGCGAGAGGCCCGTCGCATTTCCCGGATTAACTGAGAAAGACGTACAATCATGCTAGACGCGATTTTTCTTCAATCCCTTCTTTCTGGAGCTGTTGTGGCAGGTATTCCCTTGTTGCTCGCAGGGTTGGGTGAACAGGTATCAGAGCGTAGTGGCGTTCTGAACGTCGGCCTTGAGGGAATGATGCTGGCGGGAGCCTTTGTCGGCTTTCTGGTCACCTTGTCGAGTGGGTCGGTCTGGCTTGGTCTTGTAGCGGGGGGGCTCGGCGGCATGGCCGTCGCCCTGATCATGGCGGTTCTGGCAGTGGGTATGTCGCTCAATCAGATCATTGTCGGGATCGCCTTGACCCTAGCGGCCGAAGGGGTGACCACGATGCTACACCGGGTGATGTTTAGCCGGACCTATCCGCGCCTGCCGACAATCGAAACATTGGAGATCCCAGGGTTGGCGCAGATCCCAATTCTGGGGCCGGCGCTCTTTGATCAGCACGGGTTCGTCTATCTTGCGATCGCATTGGTGGCAGCACAGGCTTGGGTCTTTCGCACCACCCATATCGGCCTAAACCTTCAGGCTGCAGGGGAAAAGCCTCAAGCGCTTGATGCCGCAGGAATATCCGTGACGCTGACGCGCGGAGCGGCTGTAGTTTATGCTGGGGCGATGGCTGGGGTAGGCGGTGCCTATATGGCGATTGTTGGCGCGGGCTTGTTTGTACCCTTCATGACCAGCGGAGCTGGTTTTATCGGCATTGTATTGGCAATGCTATCCGCCGGGCGCCCGCTGTGGCTTTTGATCGGAGCTATTGTCTTTGGTTGTAGCCTGAGTTTGATCACGGCGCTGCAAGTGGCCGGGGCGGATGTCGCAACCGATCTGATCCAAATGCTGCCTTATATCTTGGTACTACTGATGCTGTTCCTTTTCGCGCGCAGCTCGACGCTGCCGGCGGCACTAGGCGTGCCGTATCTACGGGGCACACGATGATGACGGCGCATTTTCACTCAAACCGGAGAAAGACTATGGCGACCACTTACCTCTATGGCGACAACGTACACGCCAACGGCATCCGCCATCACTATCTGCGTTATGGCGGAAGTGGAACTCCCCTCGTTCTTTTGCCGGGGATTACCAGCCCGGCCATCACGTGGGGCTTTGTCGCCGATATTCTAGGGGATACCCATGATGTTTATGTCCTCGATGCCCGAGGCAGGGGCCTTTCCGAAACGCGCGATGACCTTGCCTACGACATGGAAACCTACGCTGACGATGTTCTTGCTTTTGTGGAGGCGTTGGGGGCTGACTCAGTGGCTATTACTGGGCCATTCAATGGGCGGACGCATAGGGTTAACCATCGGCGCGCGCCAGCCTGAGGGGCTTGTTGGTATGGCGTTGATCGATCCGCCCCTTTCAGGGCCGGGACGCCGTGTCTACGGCATGGATCTGGCTTGGTACATTGATTCAATCCGTCTGTCGTCTAAAGGTTGTGACGCAGAAGCGATGCGCTCATTTCTGCCGCGTTGGTCGGACGAGGCGCTGCAACTGCGTGCGGAGTGGCTGCATACCTGCGACGAACGGGCCGTTACGGACAGTTTCCACTTCCTCAGGAGCGAGGATGTAATTGGTTCCGCCTCAAAGATCGCAGTGCCCACGTTGCTGATGATAGCCGGTGGTGTCGACGTAATTCGACCGGAGGAGGCAGAAGAACTCGTCAGCCTGATTCCCGATATTGCGGTTACGACGGTCCCTGAAGCCGGCCACATGATCCCCTGGGAAAACTCTGAAGGTTTTTTTTGACGCGCTGATGCCGTTCTTGGCATCGCTTGAGGGCGGGAATGAAAAAAAAGATACTTAAAAAGGAGAAGAAAAGTGAACAAGACATCCAAGTTTAACCAAGGGACACTCAAGACAGAACTCAGGACGGGCGCGGAGTTCAAAGCCAGTCTTGATGACGGACGCAGCGTTTGGGTAGGGGGCAAGAAGCTCGCTAAAGTTACGGACGATCCACATCTCGGCGCTGGGATCAATTTAATGGCGGAAATGTTCGACGATCAGTTCGATCCGGATTATGCCGATATCCTGACTATGCAGGATGAAACAACCGGTGCCACCATCAGCCGCAGCTGGCAGATTCCGCGCAGCATTGAGGATTTACAGAAGCGCCGTCAGCTAATCGAATACACCAGCGTCAAGACGGTTGGCACCTTTGGGCGTCCGCCAGATCTTGCACCGCTGATCGCCCTAGGTCTGCTGGCGCATCTGCCTACCTTTAAAAAAAATCAAAGTCAGCATTTTCAACGAATAATCCCAACTTTGCCGAGAATATTGAACGTTACTACGAACGTGGCGCACGATTGGGGGTGATCGGTGCCGAAGTTCTGGCGGATCCTCAGAATGACCGCTCGGGCCCTTCGGGAAGCACCGCTGGGCTGATGCGAATTGTTTCGCATGAAAAGGGCGGTGTGCGGATTTCGGGCGCCAAGTCGGTGGGATCGATTGCGGCGCAGGGAGATGAAATTCTTTTTACCAACCTGTTGCGCCCCGACTTTCCACCCGAGGCGTGTTTCTGGGCCTCGCTGCCCACGGCGACCGAAGGCGTCAAACTAATCGCGCGCGAACCTGTGTCAAACCCTGGGGCTGATCCGTTCGACCACCCGATCGGTGTCCTTGGCGAGGAAAGCGATCAGTTCATCGTGTTCGACAATGTCTTTGTGCCGAACGACCGTATTTATAATATGGGCGACCCGGAGTTGTTGAAATACTATGGCCCGGTGGCAAAATGGGCGCATTGGCATGTGCTTACCCGGCTAGTAGTCAAGGCCGAACTCTTCGTCGGAACCGCGCAATTAGTGATCGACGCTCTTGGCACGTCGAAATTTCCAACCGTGCGAGCTTCTATGGCTTCACTGATCGAGTATGCCCAGTTGTTGCGCGCCAGCATCGAGGCGGCGGAACATAATCCCGTGATGTCCGAGGGTGGGGTGATGGGACCCGATCACAACTTTTTAACCGCAGGGCGTCTGCATTCGATCGAGAACTATCCAAGGATCATCCACACTCTGCAGGAGCTGTGCGGTCAGGGTCTGGTCATGCGGTTCAACAAGGCTGACTTCGAGAATCCCGAAATCGGTCATTATCTAGACGATCTGCTGCCGGGGACCGGTGTCAGCGCGCGGGTTAAGAACCAGCTGATGAACTTCGTCTGGGATCTGACCTCCAGTTCGCTGGCGGGACGCGTGGAACTGTTCGAGAATGTGAATTCCACGCCGGGCCCGTTTGTGCGTGAACGGCTCTTTGCTGAATACAAACGCGACGATTTGAGTAAGCGGGTAATGAAACTCGCGGGCATCGAAACCTGGAACTAAGGGCTTATAACCGGGCGGAAACGCCCGGTTACTCCCGCAGGAGGGAATATCATGACTGATGTAGAACGTGCCGTCGACAGGTTTATGACGGCCTATAATGCCCGCGACCCGGAAGCCGTGGCTGCGCTGTATCTATCGAATGGTTGGCATGGTGAGGCTGCCTCGGAACGTCGGAACCATGGTCCCGAGGCTATCAGCAAGGGCCTGTCGCATTTCCTAGCGGCGCTGCCCGATGCGACTTGGAAGGAGAATGGCCGGATCCTGGCGGGGTGTCAGGCTTTGGTCTTTTACGAAATGACTGGGCATCTTGACGGTCAGCTAGGCCCGTTCGGTGGAATCGGGCAACCGATCGTGTTAGAGGGGGCCTTTGCCCTGACCCTTGACCGGGACGGCCGGATTCTGACGTCGCTCGACTACTGGAACCCGACCGTCTTCGCACGGCAGGCGCGACTGGAAGGCGTGGGCGCATGATTGCCCATCCAGAAATGCGCGATGGTTTTCGTGAGGCGATGGCCCGGCTTGGCGCGGCGGTGAATGTGATCACCACAGATGGGCGAGCGGGCCGGGCGGGGTTTACCGCAACGGCGGTTTGCAGCCTCAGCGCAAATCCTCCCTCTATCTTGGTCTGCATGAATCGAGGCAGTGCTCAAAACCCAGTGTTTCGCGAGAACGCTGTACTCTGCGTCAATATCCTAGCCGAAGATCAGCGCAGCCTGTCGGAGCGGTTCGCTGGTGTCACACGGGAATCTACCGCAGACCGCTTTGCCGCTGCCCAGTGGGAGCGTGCGCAGACGGGCAGTCCCATGCTGATTGGGGCGGTGGCTAATGTGGATGCCCGGATTTCGCAGGTCGTGGAAACGGCGACGCATGACGTGATGATATGCGTCGTTACCCAGACGATGGTAAATGACAAAGAAGCTGCCTTGGTATACTGTGGCCGAGCATACCATGGGCTACCCCTTCCCGAAAAGGGAGGCGTTTCTTGAGCTGCCTTGGGGCAAGGTAATGCAGGACGGAGTGTAACGTAACCGCTCACATTGGACTATTCCCTTGACAGTCGCGGGTAGCAACGGAAAAAAAACGGGAATATATTGGAAAATAAAGACTATTGACGAAAGAACCTGATCGGTATGGCGGAACACAAGGTAACAAGGAAAACCCGGTCGCGTGGCCGCCCGACTAATTCCGAGAACATGAAGAACAAGATCCTAAACGCCGCCGAGCGGTTGTTTGCTGAGGCCAGTTACGATTCCGTTTCACAACGCCAGATAGCCTCTGCCGCCGAGGTCGACCAGGCGCTGCTCAATTACTATTTCAAATCCAAGCAAGGTCTATATCGAGCGGTGGTTCAGCGCTTTGGTCGCGAAATCGTTTCACGCTGGGAGGCTGGACTTACTAAATTGGAAGATGGTCCTGAAGGTCTGACCGTCGAGGGCGTTTTGCGTGCTTATCTTGAGCCGTTCTTTGTTTACCGCCGACAGCCTGATCTGCACGTGCTCAAGATGCAGGCGCGGCTGCACGCCGAAACCGCGCCGATGTTTTTCAATATCCGGCGGGAAATTTATGACGAAGCGTCCAAAAAGTATATTGGCCGTCTTGTCGAGATCTGTCCCGAAATAGATCCGGCGGACGTGTACTGGCGTTTTGTCTTCGCTATTGGGGCGCTTCTATTCGTTGGGCCGGGAACAGATCGACTAGACGATCTTTCCGACGGGGCTTATCTTATAGATTCACCCGAAGAAGCGGAGCAAAGGTTGATCTCGTTTCTCACGATTGGGTTCACGGCTCCCTCCACCGTCATCGTGAACAGGTCCTACAAGGCAGGGGGGGGCTTGATAATGCGATGCCATCTTCTTGTGGGTGCCATGATAAGTGTGATGGCTGCAGGCCCAGGGTCAGCGGATGGTTGGATTTCTCGCACGATGATCCTTCAAAGTGAAGATGGTATAATCGTGTGCGCCTTGGGGCTGGCCCATTGGTATGAGGTGATGACCGATCCGGCTCGGCCGGAGATGTCTGCGCAAATTCCCCTATTCTTACGGTCGACTACCGGAGAGATCGGATTGAAAAACAATGTCGGCGATAAAATGCGGTTGGAAAGTATAATTTGCGGAAATCCTGCAGAAAGCCGCATCGGTTGGCAACGGATGTCAATCGAACCGTTACGCCGCGCCGATGCAGCTAAGATTATCCTGTGCGACGGAAACATTCCGGAGTGCCGTTGGAACTGATCTGGAAAGCGTAAGTCAATGTCGCCAAGGCCGCCTCGCTATAGCGGGGCGTGAGCAATGATCTTGCCTTTTTCCACGACTGTCCGGTCGTCCACTTTTACGCTACAATTGCGCATGGGGATATCGATATGGCAGGCGCAGTCGCGGCTGCCCCCCCCTTCGGTATTTGGTCCTGTGGAGAACAGAAAATTCCCGGCGAAGGCCCGCGCCTCCTGTGCGATTGTCCGTTCCTTGTCGTAAAGACTCATGGTCGACCATTGCGCCCGTGGTTGGGTGCCCCAGCCGATATGCGAAATCGCGTAAGCCTCAGGATCGTTGAAACTTTCCATGTAGTCACGCAGCAGTTGCGCGTCAGTTTCCCCTTCGATATCGGTGATGTAGCCGTCTTTGACCGTAAGTTCGATGGGAGTGGCAAGATAGGATTTCTGCGGCAGCAGAATATCGCCCCGGTCCAGTACGATCCTGCCCTGTGCACTTCCCTCGTTAGCGAAGGTCACGCAGAATCCGCTGGGCCAGTGTCCCACCGTCCTGGATCTTCGACGAAACCCCACTCTTTGGTCACGGGATAATGGCCCATACCAAAGATGACATCTGTGCCGGCATTTGAGGTGACACGCATTATACGTCCTGCACTAAGAATGGCGGCGGCGTTATTGACGATCTCTTTGTCGCTTTCCTGCGGAAGTAGCCGCAGCAAGATCTCAGGTGGTTCGACCGCCAGAAGAATTCGAGTGCCGGATTCGAGGATCTCGACCTGTTCACGGGAAAACAGCAAAGTCATCAGATCAAGTACTAGATCGCTTTGCTTCAGCATTGCGACCGCGGCCGGATTGTTGGACAGCGGGGTGGCGCCGAGATAGGCGAGGCTGTCGCGGCTGAGAGACTTCTCGCCGTTTTTCGGCGGCAGGTCGAGCCTATTGACGATGGCGCCATCTCTTCTGCGGCGATCAGGGCGGAGGACAGCGTCTGGGGGTGGGTGTCGGGGCCCGTCAGTACAGTCACGGTTTCTCCCGGCGTTAGCCTAGAAAGCCGGAGAACATGTTTCCAGGCGGCGAGGACTTGTTGGTCACTTACAGGCATTCTTTCAGTCTCCTTTTTGTAGTTTTTAAAATTGCCCCGAGAGAAGGTATCCTGCGTCAGGGATTTCGGTTCGGAGGTTCAGGGCGCTAAGCATTGCAAAACTGGTTGCGGCAGCAGCTGACAGAACGGGCAAGCTGCTTTGTGCTTCGACCATGGGAATGGCCGAGAGCGAGGGCATTTGAACACAGGCTGAAAGGACGATGGCGTCGACACTACGGGTGTCGAGTGAAGCGGCAATCTCTGGCAGATTGCCTGGGTCCAGTCGGCCGACAGCAATATTGTCAGCGACCTCTAGGGCACGAAAATCTTGGACCGTGACGTCGGTGGATTCTATATAATCCACTACCATGCGGGTCAAAGGAAGCATATAGGGTGCTATTAGAACAATCTTTTTGGCGCCCATGATCTTCAGTCCATCTACCAGTGCCCCGGCGCTGGTGACGACGGGCGCGGGCGCGCCATTTTCTGTCGTTACTCGGTGCAGTCGCTTCTGCGAGGTCAGGTGGTAGCCTTGCCCCATGCTCATGATTGCGACAAGGCAGGCATATCCTAATACGTCCACACGTGCATCGCTGAGCTCTAGGGCGCAGCGATCTGAATCACCGTCCATGCAGGCTAACTCTTCGCGGGTAACCGTTTTCATCCGCATGCGTGACGAATGAAAAGTGAAACGTTCAGGCAAAACTGCTTCGCGGGCCCGCAGCATGGCGGGAATTTCGGTTTCCATTGTCGTGTTGGAACTCGGGACGATCTGTCCAATGCGGAAGGAAGGCGATATCATGATGTTGCTCCGTTCGAATTAGCGATGCCTTCCGTATTGGGTCCGAGCAGCCTGTCGAGGTAGGCGCAAACGGTACTCGATTCGGTCACATCGGCGTATTTTTGTGCGAGGTCATAAAGGCTGGCTGCATGCGGCGCGGCGGCGCGGTCGGCAACACAGTCGCGTGGCACCAGAACGTCGAAACCACTTTGGACCGCGTCAATGGCAGTAGCCCTGACACAGCCGCTCGTCGTAGCCCCAGTCACGATGACGGTATCGGCTCGCCAGCCGGTCAGGAGTGCCGTTAGATGGGTTCCGAAGAACGCAGAAGCACCTGTTTTGTAGAGTACAACATCGTCAGGCCGGTAGCCACAGTGCGGGTCAACCTTGACCAGTTGACTATCGATTAGCAGGTCCGCCATCCCTGTGGATTTGCGCAACCATGGCAGAGCGGGAATCTCAGCAGGCTGATAAGCAATGGAGGTGAAAACAACAGGTCTTCCCTGGTTTCGCGCGGCCTTCACAATCTTGCTTGTGTTTGCCATTTCTTCCGCCATCCCGGCGGCGGTGGGATATCGAGTATCGGTGAAACCAAAGGTGAAATCGACTACAATGACGGCCGGACGCTTTCCCCACCGAACTGCACCACCAAATCCGGCTTGTCTGTAGATATCCTGATGCTTCAACATTCCGGCTCCCACTTGCTAATATCTCGACCACAAATCATTGGATGATGAATTATAATGAAAGAGTCAATAAAATTCATCCAACAATGAATATTTTGACTTCAAAGAAACTGGATAAATCCATGAAGCATCAGGTTTAGCAGGCTTTGATGAGGCGCTCATGGGCCGGAGTTCATCCTGACCTGATTAACGTGATCACATTTTCCTAAACCGAGATCGAACATCGCCTGACCCCGCCAAAGTCGCCGCAAACCAACGGGATGGTTGAGCGCTTCAACGGCCGGATTGAAGAGGTTCTGCAAAGCCATCACTTTCGATCTGGCGAAGATCTGGAGGCGACGCTGCACCGATATGTCTGGCTCTACAATCAGCAGCTTCCGCAATCTGCTTTGGACAGCAAGACGCCCTTGGATGCGATGAAAGACTGGCACAAACTTAAGCCGGAGCTGTTTAAGAAAAAGCCATACTACCTCACGGGATGGGACAGCTAGCGCTCAGTTATTTTTGGTCTTTACTCTAACTTCTTTGCCATGATCTCGGCATAATTTCTACCAGCCTCGATCATGGACGCCTGAATATAATGGCGCTCCGCGATGCCGAAGGACGCATGGCCAAGAAGAGGCCGGATCAGTTTGGCATCTCTTGGCGATGTGCGGGATAATGTTGTTGCGGCTGCATCCCGGAACAGGTGTGGAGAAACTCTGACGCCTGTAAGGCGTTCAGTAATCTGGCGGATTCGTTCTCCAAAGTGATTGGCTGCATAAGGCACACCACGGTTATCTACCCAGAGCACACCATGAGACTGATCCCCACGCGACAGAAACCACGGCCGGACCTCCTCCACATAGCGGCGCAAAACCGGCTCCAGCGCCTTTGGAACAGGAGATTCCCAAGGCAACCCGTTCTTTGTCATATCCTCGGTGAGACGCACCATCATATGATGACGGTTGATTTCAAACGAAACTCCTAAATCGAGTTCGATAAAGGCACGACGGCGCATCGGCATCAGCGCCAGAAGGGCAACCATCGCGCCGTCCCGCCGGTATTTGGCTGCCTTCAGAGTTGTGCTGGCCTTATCTGCTTCTGGGCCAGCTAGTTTCAACCCAGCGTCCAGCAATACTGCACTCGACAGCACCCTGCCTTGTTTTCGCTCGCTATGGTAATTCCTGGCTTTAACATCCAGCCACTTCAAGGCACGCTCTTGTAGGCGCCAGTCCCGGTCCGAATAGGCGCTTTGTAAAATCCGGAGAGTTGTGCTGACAAACATCTGCTGCGTCACAGGGCTGGTATGGGAGAGGTCTTCCAACCAGCCCTCCAAACGTTCCGGAGTAAACCGCTGATCTGGTCGCTTCAGAAGAGCCATAGGATAAGTTTTGCTGATCCAGCCAAGCCAACGACCATAGCCTTTCTGAAGCATTTCCCGCGTGGCCATACGCAGATGCGACAGAACACCAGTCTCGTCGAGCAACCCACCACACTGGAACAACGATTGCCACATGTCCTTATCCATTTGCGGCCATGCATTGAGCGGTAAAACAAGGGGACCACTCATCTCTGGCGCTCCGCATCGATGATGTCGCCAAAAAGACGTGTCGCAGTGCCTGCTTCAAACCCGGCATAGGAATTGAGCGTGCGGCTCAGCTGCGTATGACCAAGAAGCCTCCGCACAGCCTCATATTCTCCCGGCCGCGCTTCGAGATATAACATCGCTGCGAGGTGCCGAAAGAGATGCACATTCACATCAAGTCCGGTTCTCTTGCGGATTGTCCGGAACACGGATCGCGAGAGCGTATTGGGGTCCATCGCCCCCCT
>LLEQ01000003.1_pt1 | contig 26494 bp, 39 predicted proteins | sample 595901 | NCBI WGS metagenome assembly LLEQ01 (sample SAMN02919317, study PRJNA255460) | bioreactor metagenome | biome: chemostat; feature: culture 2012_25.3; material: sediment; isolation source: day86 25degC chemostat 2012 inoculated with Wadden Sea sediment taken from... | place: Germany: Bremen ... | reverse complement strand
GTCGAGATGCGGACCAAATCCTTCACCCGCGCCAGACGCTCGTCGCTCAGACCGGCCGGGATGATCCAGCCATCCAGATCGAAGACCTGCGCGTCCCATAGCATCGCAACCGGTTGCTTTTGCTCTTCGATCACGCTGAACAGACGACCGTTATAGGTCGAACCCATGACAATCTCGCCATCGGCGAGAAGCTGCGGAGTGTCGGCGCCGGCCGACCACCAGACAACACTGTCTTTGATGGTGTCGAGTTTAGCCAGTGCCTTGTCCTGACCTTCTGGGGGTGCTCAGAACGTCATAGACTTCGTCTTTCGACACGCCGTCACACAGAAGCGCCCATTCCATGTTGTTGATCGGGCGTTTTTCCAGGCTGCGTTTGCCGGGGTAGGCTTCGAGATCGAACACGTCGCAGATATCATCGGGAGGTGTGTCGCCGACGAGGTCAGTGCGGTAGCCGAAAGTTGTCGAATACACGATCTGAGGGATGAAGCAATCGGACACAAGCAGATCGCCGAAATCCTCGGATGCGGGCGTTCCGTCATCACCGGGTGCGAGAAGCTCGTCGGGATCAAATTCCATTGCGAGGCCTTCGTCGCACAGACGAATGGCATCGGCAGCCACAACATCGACCAGATCCCAAGTGATGTTGCCAGCTTCGTTTTGAGCACGCAGTTTGGCCACAGCCTCGTTGCTGCTCTCATCCCAATTGATCGTCACGCCTGCGTTGTTTTCCATATATGGAGCTGAATAGGCGTTGATTTGGGATTTTTGGTAAGCGCCGCCCCAAGAAACGATTGTCATATCGTTGGCCATATGGCTTTCAGCGTTGGCCATGCCAGCCGCAACCACGATGGCCATGGTTGACGCTAGTGTTCTCTTCAGTGTCATTTAGTAAACTCCCTAGGTGTGCCCGAGTTTGGTCACGAGACCCCTGCCACGGGCAGAGCGTCAGGGTCTCTTTTGGCATCGCTCCCATCGGGGATGCGAAGTTCAAGCTCCTCAAATTGTCTATGCGTCGAGCGCTCGACAATCCTGAGGCAGCCAGCCAATTTCGATTTGTTGGCCCGGCTTCAGTCGGACCTGATCGGGTGCATTTCGCGTTTTGACAACGAATTCATCATTGCCTGCGACCCGAAGACGGGTACGGAAGATGTCACCCATATAGATGAATTCCAGAACTTCAGCCTTCAGCGTATGAACACCCTCCTGCAAGCGTTCCTTGTTATACTCAACGCGCTCGGGGCGGATGGAAACCCGGGTCCGCTCGCCTGGTTTGCTCACGTTAATCGGTTTGCAATCAATCAATTCACCATCGTCGAGTTGAACAACGGCGTGGTCGCCCTTGATTTCCTTGACGGTGCCTTCAAGCGTGTTGTTTTCGCCGATGAACTGGGCCACGAAGCTGTTCTTTGGCTCTTCATACAGGGTATCGGGCGGATCAAGTTGCTGGATACGACCATCGTCAAACACGGCAACGCGGTCCGACATTGTCAGCGCTTCGGTCTGGTCATGGGTCACATAAACCGTGGTGATGCCCAGATTGTGCGCAAGGTGTGTGATTTCAAACTGCATTTTCTCGCGCAATTGCTTGTCGAGCGCGCCGAGCGGTTCGTCCATCAATACAAGCTCAGGTTCAAACACCAGGGCGCGGGCCAGCGCGACGCGCTGTTGCTGCCCGCCAGAAAGCTGGGCAGGGCGGCGCGCTCCGAAATCGCCCATCTCGACCATATCCAGCGCCCGCCGAATCTTGGCCTCGCGATCGGATTTGCCAATCTTGCGGACCTCCAAAGGAAACGAGAGGTTTTCCGCGATCGTCATATGCGGGAACAGCGCATAATTCTGAAACACCATGCCGATGCCACGTTTGTGCGGCGGGATGTTGTTGATCGGTTGCCCATCCAGTTTGATCTCGCCATGGGTGGCGGTTTCAAACCCGGCCAGCATCATCAGGCAAGTAGTTTTGCCCGATCCCGACGGTCCCAACATCGTCAGGAATTCGCCTTTCGGCATGGTAAGGTTGAGGTCTTTGACGACGAGCGTTTCACCGTCATAGCTTTTTTTTGCACGCGTTCGAACTCAACGAACACGTTCGTATTCTGCGAAGTGGCCAAGTTTGGCTCCCTGTCAGTTTTTTTTGTACGGGCTCTTGCCCTTTTTCTTAGTTCCCAACTAAAACCGCTGTGAGCTTGGGTTGCAACTAGTTTGCGGCATTTGAGGGCCAAATCCGTCAAAAGACTTGGAATCAAGCACTCAAATCCGTGTCCGCAAGTAATTTTAGCAACTCGTGAATGGCGGTTTTTTTTGGGCGCGTTGGAAGGCACAGCGCGGAATCACCTCTGCACTGCGTCAGTCGGCAGCCTGCATCATTCCGTCCCTCTTCAGCGTTGCGTGACATTCATCCAACGATTTCAAAGCCCGCTCGATCAACGAGTCGATTTCTGATTTCGTGATTACCAGAGGTGGAGAAATGACCATTCTGTCGCCGACATGGCGCATCACCAGATTGTTGGCAAAGCATCTTTCCCGACAGACCAGACCAACTGTTCCGGCCTCCGAGGCAAACGCAGCCCGGCTTTTCTTGTGCGGTGTCAAAGCGATAGAACCATCATGCCGATAATTCTGGCCTCACCCACCAATGGATGATCCACGAGGCTTTCCCATTTTTCCTTCAAATATGGCGCCGTGTCTGAGGCAACCTTTTCAATGATGCATTCTTCTTCGAGGATTCGCAGATTTTCGAGCGCAACCGCAGCGGCAACGGGGTGACCGGAATAGGTATAGCGTGGTTGAATTCACAGGCGTTGATAACCTCTGCTACGCCGTCTGAAACGATCGAAGCGGCAATTGGCGCATAGCCCGAGCTGAGCCCTTTGGCGACGGTCATGATGTCGGGGCGGATGCCAAGTGTCTGGCTGCCGAACCAATTGCCGGTGCGTCCAAAACCACAGATGACTTCGTCGGCAATGAGCAGGATTTCATATTTGTCGCAAATACGCTGGATTTCCGGCCAATAGGTTTCGGGCGGGATAATTACTCCGCCGGCCCCTTGTACCGGCTCCGCAATGAACGCCGCGATCTTGTCTTCGCCCAACTCGAGGATCGCCTCTTCCAACGCTTGTGCACGGGCCAGGCCGAACGCATCCGGGGTCATGTCACCGCCTTCGGCCCACCAATGCGGTTGGTCGATGTGGTGGATGTTGGGTATTGGCAATCCGCCTTGCGCCAACATTGCCGACATCCCGCCCAGTGACGCGCCGCCCATGGTGGATCCGTGATAGGCGTTCTTGCGGGAGATGATGATTTGCTTCTCGGGCTTGCCCAACTCGGCCCAATAGGTACGCACCAGTCGGATGTTGGTATCGTTTGCCTCGGAGCCGGAGCCACCAAAAAAAACATGATTCAGGTCACCAGGGCAAGCTCGGCCAGTTTCCGGGAAAGTGCGATTGCTGGCACATGAGTGGTTTGGAAAAATGTATTGTAAAAGGGCAGTTCACGCATCTGTCGCGCGGCGGCTTCAACAAGCTCGTTGCGGCCATAACCGACGTTGACGCACCAGAGTCCGGCCATCGCATCAAGCATCTCGTTGCCTTCACTGTCGGTCAGCATCACACCGTTGGCGCGCGTAATGATACGAACGCCTTTCGCAGCCAGATCATTGCCGGTGGTGAACGGGTGCATGTGATGTGCGGCGTCGAGCGCCTGAAGCTCTGCGGTGGGCATGTGATTGGTGATGGTTGCCATTTTGGGCCTCGCAACTTGGAATGCATTTCTAAACGGAAGTTACCGCCAGAATATGATCAAATTTTGGAGTGTCAATCGAATCAGGAAAGCCCGGGGGTCAAGCGATCAGCGCGCTGCGCACCTGTTCGATACCCTGGATAACGTCTTTGCGCATCGCCTCGGCGGCGGCTTCGGCATTGCCTGATTGCATCGCCCTCAGAGCTTCTTTGTGTTGGTCGGGGAGGTTCTGGGTTCCTAACCTGCCGCACACCACCCGCAGGGAGGGGCCAAACCGAAGCCAGAGACCATCAGCCATAGCCCGAAGAATAGGGGCGTCTGCCATGTCATAGATTTCAGAATGAAAGCGATAGTTCAGCTCAAGATATGCACGCACGTCACCCTGCAAGATAGCGACATCGAGCTGGGTATCAATTTCGACAAGGCGTTTGCGGTCTCGGGCATTGGCGCGTTCGGCCGCGCGCAAGGATAATTGGGGTTCAATTGCCTGACGTGCATAAATTAATTCATCAATATTTCCCGCCGACAGTTGCGGAACGCTTACCCGCCTATTGCCCTGGAATTCGAGCGCTCCTTCAGCCGTCAGGCGCCGGATTGCTTCGCGTACGGGCGTCATCCCGGCGTCGAGCATTTCGACTAGCCCCTGTATGGTTACAGCCTGGCCCGGAGCAAGTTCGCCAAACAGGATTGCCTCACGCAACTTCCGATAAACAGTCTCATGTGCTGGAGGAGGAGCCGTGGCGCGTTTGTCCGAAACAAGAGACTGATCAGCCGATGCCTGAAATTTGGTCATATACATAGTTCCGACTGCACGGTTTCTCACTTTGTGGCAAGCTTACAGCCGGGCGATTTAAAATGCCATGTTGCATTCGCTGAAAAAAAATTGATCAAATTTCTACGTAAGAGGCAAGCGACCTCATGATAGGGAGACTACTATGACCACAAAACTGCTCGCAGTTGCGACAGCTTTCGCGTTCGTCGCCGGAATGGCGGGGGGCCGAAGAGGTGCGCGTCTACAACTGGTCGGACTATATCGACGAAGATCTCTTGGCGAAGTTCGAAGAGGAAACAGGCATCGACCTGATTTACGACGTGTTTGACAGCAACGAAGTGCTGGAAACGAAAATGCTGGCCGGCGGGTCGGGGTATGATGTGGTGGTGCCGTCCGGCACGTTCTTGCAAAGGCAAATCTCGGCCGGCGCGTTCCAGAAGCTCGACCGCTCGAAGCTTACCAACGCCGACAACCTGTGGGACGTGATTGAGCAGCGCACGGCGCAATACGATCCGGACAACGCATATTCGATCAACTATATGTGGGGTACAACCGGGCTTGGCGTGAATGTCGGCAAGGTTGCCGAAGTGCTGGGTGAAGTCGCCCCGATTGACAGCCTCGCCCTGATTTTTGATCCTGCCAACATGGAAAAACTGGCCAGCTGCGGCGTGCATTTTCTCGACGCGCCGGTCGAGATGATCCCGGCGGCTCTGTCTTATATCGGCGAAAATCCTGACAGCCATGACCCGGATGTGATCGCCAAGGCCGAACCGATCCTGTCGGCAGTGGCACCCCATGTTCAGAAATTCCACAGCTCGGAATACATCAACGCATTGGCTAACGGTGACATCTGTGTCGCATTCGGCTGGTCCGGTGATATCCTTCAGGCGCGTGACCGCGCTGCCGAAGCCGATAATGGCGTCGAAATCGCCTATAACGCGGTCAAGGAAGGATCGCTGATGTGGTTCGATCAGTTGGCGATTCCGATTGATGCACCCAACCCGGATGGCGCGCACAAGTTCCTCAACTTCATCATGGACGCGCAGAACATGGCGGCGGCCTCAAACTATGTCTATTACGCCAACGGTAATAAGGCGAGCCAGGAGTTCCTGGAGGAGGACGTAATCGGCGATCCGGCGATCTATCCGAGCGATGAAGCGATGCAAAAGCTTTATACGACGACGCCCTATCCGGCCAAGGTCCAGCGGGTTGTCACCCGGATGTGGACCAAGATCAAATCGGGCACCTGAACCCGCAACCCAAGGCCCGACCTGACAGGTCAGGATCGGGCCTTATCCTTCGGAGAGTGCTTGATGACGCAAACGGTGTTTGCACCGTGGAATGATCCGAACGAAAAGCCGCTGATCCAGTTCAAGGGCGTGAGCAAACGCTTTGGCGATTTTACGGCAATCGACGATCTGACCATTGATATTTTCGCACAGGAGTTCTTTGCGCTGTTGGGCCCGTCCGGCTGTGGCAAGACGACGCTGATGCGAATGCTGGCCGGGTTCGAGGCGCCGAGCGAGGGCACGATTCTTCTGTCGGGCCAGGATATTGCGCCCATCCCGCCCAACAAGCGCGCGGTGAACATGATGTTTCAGTCCTATGCGCTGTTTCCGCATCTGAACGTCTGGGAGAACATCGCCTTTGGTCTGAAGCGGGCGAAGATGCCCAAGCCCGAGCTTGAAGCGCGGGTGAAGGAAATGCTCAAGCTTACCCGGCTGGAAAAATTTGCCAAACGCAAACCGCACCAGATTTCCGGTGGACAGCGGCAGCGTGTAGCCCTGGCGCGCAGTTTGGCCAAGGCGCCCAAGCTTTTGCTGCTTGACGAGCCTCTAGGCGCACTCGACAAGAAGCTGCGGCAAGAGACCCAGTTTGAACTGATGGATATTCAGGAGAAGACGGCACTACTTTTGTGATCGTGACCCATGACCAAGAGGAAGCGATGACCGTGGCCAGCCGCGTGGCGGTGATGGAAGAAGGGCGCATCGTTCAGGCGGCAACGCCTGCGGAGATTTACGAAGCGCCAAATTCTGTCTACGTGGCGGATTTCATCGGTGATGTGAATATCATTGAGGGAAATGCGCGCAGGTCTGGCGATGGTTATGACATCGACTTTGCCGAGGGGCAGCCAACGCTCCACGCCAAGACTTCAAATGATCTCGGGGCAGAGGCGCGATGCAATCTGGCGATCCGGCCTGAAAAAGTCTCGATCTCGGGGGAGCTTCCACAGGGCGAGCCAAATGTCGTGGCGGGTGTGATTCACGACATTGCTTATCTCGGCAACCTGTCGACCTATCACGTGCGTCTGGCCAACGGGCAGATCATTAAGGCGCAAGAGGCCAATACGCGGCGGTTGTCGCGGCGACAATTCACCTGGGAAGACAAAGTCTGGCTGAGCTGGACCGATACCGCAGCCGTTGTGCTGGGGGGCTGAGAAATGCGCCGTGCCTTTCTCATCGCGGTGCCGTATCTCTGGCTTCTAGCGCTTTTTCTCATCCCTTTTCTGATCGTTCTGAAGATTTCGCTCTCGGACACCGCGCTGGCTATTCCACCTTACACACCGACGCTGGATTTCTCCGAAGGCTGGGCTGGGATCAAATCGTTCTTTGGCGATTTGGACCTTGAGAACTTCTGGTTCCTGAGCAGCGATGATCTCTATTGGAAAGCGTATCTTTCCAGTCTTTCGATCGCGTTCTATTCAACGATCCTGGCGCTGGTTGTGGGCTATCCGATTGCATATGCAATGGCGCAGGCCCCCAATGAATGGCGTCCGACATTGATGATGTTGGTAATCTTGCCATTCTGGACCAGCTTTTTGATCCGGGTCTATTCCTGGATGGGAATCCTGAGCCAGGACGGTTTCCTCAATCAATTTCTGTTGTGGACCGGATTGATCTCGGAGCCACTGACGATTCTCAACACCAACACTGCGGTCTATATCGGCATCGTCTACACCTACCTGCCGTTCATGATATTGCCGATTTACGCGGCACTCGAAAAGCTTGATGAATCGCTTCTTGAAGCGGCGGAAGATCTGGGCTGCTCGCGCATTCAGGCATTCTGGATCATCACAGTGCCGCTGTCCAAGAGCGGCATCATCGCCGGATGTTTCCTTGTCTTTATCCCCGCGCTGGGCGAGTTTGTGATCCCGTCGCTTCTTGGCGGATCGAAAACCCTGATGATCGGCAAAGTGCTTTGGGAAGAATTTTTCAACAACCGTGATTGGCCGGTGGCCAGTGCCGTGGCTGTGATACTGCTCTTGATACTGATCATCCCGATTATCCTGTTTCAGCGTAACGAGCAGAAAAGCAGGGAGCGGACGGATGAGACGGTTCAGTTGGTTCAACGCCACCTCCCTGACACTGGGCTTTGCGTTCCTCTACCTGCCGATGATCATTTTGGTGATCTACAGCTTCAATTCGTCAAAGTTGGTAACGGTCTGGGCAGGGTTCAGCACCAAATGGTATGGTGAGCTTTTCCAGAACGAGGCGTTTCTGAATGCCGCATGGGTAACCCTCAAGGTGGCGGTGGTGTCATCGACATTTGCCACTGTTCTGGGCACGATGGCGGCCTATGTCATGGTCCGTTCGGGCCGGTTTCTGGGACGAACCCTGTTTTCCGGGATGATCTATGCGCCGCTGGTAATGCCCGAAGTGATCACCGGCCTATCACTTTTGCTGCTCTTTATCGGCATTGGGTTGGACCGAGGCATCGTCACCATCATCTTGGCGCATACGACATTTTCGATGTGCTACGTTTCGGTTGTGGTGTCGTCCCGGCTGGTCAGCTTTGACCGATCTCTGGAAGAAGCGGCGCTTGATCTTGGCTGTTCTGCGTTTGAGGCGTTTCGCTTAGTAACACTGCCAATCATCGCCCCTGCGGTGATCTCGGGCTGGTTATTGGCATTCACCTTGTCGCTGGATGATCTGGTGATTGCTTCCTTCACCTCGGGGCCATCGGCCACGACGCTGCCGATCAAGATATTTTCGGCTGTGCGTCTTGGCGTGAGTCCGGAAATCAACGCGTTGTCGACCATCATGATCTCAATTGTGACCGTAGGTGTGATTACCGCATCGCTGGTATCGAAGCGGGCATCGGTACGCCAGCAAGCCGATGAGCAGGCAGCCGTGCGCGCAGACGGATGAGGCGCATACATTCTCAACATGCCTATTCGGATGCTCGGATTGAGCGATGTTTTTGGGCAGAGGCCGTCCCTGACAACAAGTTGTCTCGCCCGGCGCTGAGTGGAACGCGTAAAGCGGATGTTGCGATCATCGGGGGCGGGTATACGGGCCTTTCTGCTGCGCTGCATCTGGCGCGGGATGGCGTGAACGTTGTTCTGTTGGAAGCCCGTTTTCCAGGTTGGGGGGCTTCGGGGCGCAATGGCGGATTTTGCTGTCTCGGCGGAGCCAAGCTGGAAGACAAGCAGATTGATCGCGCCCATGGAAAACCCGCACGGCTGGCTTGGCGGATGGCCGAGAAACGCGCGATTTCGTTTGTTCGTGCTCTGATCGAACGAAATGGGATCGATGCTGATACTCATTCGGTGGGGGAAACCATTCTGGCACACAAGCCGCGCCGCAAGTGGCTTGACGCTGAAGCCGCAGCTTGCGTCGAGAATTATGGTGCAGCCGCAGAGTTGTATTCTGCCGACGATCTCAAGGCTCATGGGCTAGGTGGCCCATTTCATGGCGGGATGACGATTCCCAATGGGTTTGCGCTGCACCCGCGCAAGTACCTCTTGGGCTTGCTAACAGCGGCAGAGCAGGCAGGCGCGCAAGTTTTTGGCGATACGCCGGTTTCGCAGATCACGAAGAGCCAAAGCGGATACCGGTTGATGGCAGGGCAGGCCGCGTTGGACTGCAAACAGGTTCTAATCGCCACAAATGGCTATTCCAGCGAGGATGTTCCGCCTTGGATGGCGGCGCGTTATCTGCCGGTACAATCATCCGTTCTGGTGACCCGCCCGCTTGAGCAGGCCGAATTGGACGCCGCGGGTTGGACGAGTCGGCAGATGGCATATGATACACGCACCTTGTTGCACTATTTTCGATTGTTGCCTGACAATCGGTTCCTGTTCGGGATGCGTGGTGGCTTGCGATCAACCGACGGGTCGGAAGCGCGCAACAAGAAAGACATTCGGCGTGATTTCGAGGCGATGTTTCCGGCATGGCGCGAAGTCGAGGCGCCATTTTACTGGTCCGGAATGGTTTGTCTGTCTCCCCCGGCTCAGGCCATTTTGCGGACCCGTCCCCCGATATGCCGGGTGTTTTTGCAGGGTTCGCCTTTCACGGCAATGGTGTCGCGATGGGAAGCTACGCAGGTGCGCAACTTGCCCAGATGATGCAGGGCAAGCCCCCGGAGCATCCGTTGCCTGAATTCACCAGACAACCGCCGGGACGTTTTCCGCTGGGGCGTTTTCGCAGCGCCTTGATGTGGCCAGCCTATGTCGTTGCCAGGCTGGCCGATCTTTAAACCTCTAAACGGCAGAGAGCCCGGCATCCAGCGCATCCAGAATAGTTTGCACTTCTGTATCAGTGATGGTGAGGGGCGGCGACATCAGGATGTTGTGCGCACCGAGACGAACCATTGCACCTGCCTCGTAGGCGGTTTTGTGAATGCGTTTCATCGTGACCATGTCCATCGGTGTCTTGGCGGCTTTGTCCGTGACAATCTCGATTCCTGTCATCAGCCCGTGCCCGCCACGAATGTCACCTATGATGTCGTGTTTCTGCGCCAACTTTTGAACGCCTTCGAAAAGTTGCGTGCCGCGTGCCTTGGCATTGGTCTTGGTGTCGAGCCGCAGGGTTTCTGACAGGCATGCCGTTACCGCCGCCGCGCCCACGGGATGGGCGGAATAGGTATAGCCATGGAAAATCGTGGCTTCACCGGTAGTGTCTTTTTCGAACACCTCGGCCACCTTGTCATTGAGCAATGCAGCGCCAACGGGAAAATAGCCCGAGGTAATACCCTTGGCGGTGCTCATCATGTCGGGCTTCACTCCCCAATGACGGGCACCGGTACAGTCTCCGAGACGGCCGAACCCGGTGATAACTTCGTCGGAGATCATCAGGATACCGTGCCGGTCGCAGACTTCGCGCATCAAGGTCATGAAGCTGGCATCGGGCACGATGACACCACCAGCGCCCTGGACCGGCTCCATTATGAAGGCGGCGATGGTATTGGCCCCCCTGGAAGTTGATTTCGTCCTCCATCGCCTGCGCAATGAGTTGCGCCAGTTTGGCCGGGTCAGCTTCGTTGAACGGATTGCGATAGGAATAGGGGCTGGGCAGATGATAGCAGCCGGGTAGGAGCGGCTCGTAATTGATGCGGAACCGGTTGTTGCCATTGACCGACGCGCCGCCGAAATGGGTGCCGTGATAGCCCTTTTTCAGGGACAGGAACTTGGTGCGGGTCGGCTCTCCGCGCAGGCGGTGATATTGTCGCGCGAGGCGCAGCGTGGTTTCCACGGAGTCGGATCCGCCCGAGGTAAAGAACACCCGGCTCATGCCATCGGGCTCAAAAAAAACTCGCGCACGATATAAGATGCCTCAATCGCGGTTGGATTGGTCGACCCGGAAAAGGCGGAATAATAGGGCAAGTCATAGAGTTGCTTGGCAATCGCGTCTTTCACCACATCGTTGGAATAGCCCAGGTTCACACACCAGAGACCGCCAACAGCATCGACCACACGATGCCCGTCGATATCGGTGATATGCACGCCTTCGGCGCCCTTGATGATGGTGGGCGGGTTTTCAAGGCTGTCGGCGGGATGGGCCATCGGGTGCCAGAGGTGCCTCGCATTGTTCTCTTTCAGAAAATTTTCGTCTTTCATCCTGCACCGCCTTCTGAGCTGATTGGGGTAATTTGATCAAATTTTAGAATGCCGCCAAAAAGTGTAAAAGCCAAGGGTGCTGTTGGTTGGTCGGGCTTAGGCTCGGGCGTAGGTCTTTACGAAATTCTTCAAAACAAGCTCGGGTGCATGCACGTCTGCCGCGCGGCACATATCAATCAGGCGCTCGGCGTCTTCGGGCGGGAAGTAACCGCGGTGCTTGTAGATGTGGATTCGGGTTTCGAAACCCGAATCGTCAGCCTCGGGATGAAACTGGGTGGCATAGACGTTGTTGGCAAAGCGGATCATCTGAAACGGGCAGGTGGGCGAACTGATCAAATGCACGCAGCCCTGGGGCAAAGTTTGTATCGCCTCCTTGTGGCCTACAAATGCGTGAAACGCATCGGGCATTCCTTCACAGATCGGGTCGGTCTTGCCATCGGGTGTCAGGGTGCAATCGGTGGTGCCGACTGGTTCGCCATAGCGCGCTTTGCTGACGTCGCCGCCCAGATGATGCCCCAAAATGCCAATTCCATAGCAACAGCCAAGATAAGGGAAATCGCGCGCCGTGATCTCGGGCATCAAGGATAGTACGGCCTCTTCGATGCGCGCTTCGAGTGGCGATTTGCAATCGGGCGCGTCGCTGACACATCCTGGTCCACCGCCCACGATCACCCCCGAGAAATCGTCAAGATCAAGATCGCTAGGCAGATCATTCTGATCAAGACGGATGCGCATGACGTCCTTCCCGCTCAGCTCGCCCTTGCGCAAGATCGCGGCAAACTCATCATCCGAGGCTTCGGTTTCCGGGCGCAATTGTAAAACGAGAAAGGGTTTCATGCACTTTCCTCCACTCTATCCCTTTTTAGTGTCGTTGCGTGAAGGTCAAGATGCCAAACACTCCGTAGGCCGCCTTGACCCTTCTCTTGATATGCTTAGGTTGGGCCGCGCAACGCACCCTTGGGGAGAACCAGACGATGGTACAACGGCTTCATCTTGTTTTTGGGGGCGAATTGGTCGACCCGAGCAAGAATGTTTTTACGAATGTAGATGACATCCACGTTGTCGGAATTTTCCCCAACTATGCCAAAGCCTATGATGCATGGAAATCCGAAGCGCAGCGCACCGTCGACAACGCCCACATGCGCTACTACATCGCGCATCTTCACAAGCTGCGTGATGAAGAAACAGAAGTGTCGCCGACCGAAGAACTCGGCTGATGTAAATGGCAATACGGCGGTCGGTTTCGCTTGCGGCATATCTGGCGTTGGCGCGCCGCGGGGGGAATGCGCCGACGCAATTTCGCACGCTTCGCCCTGAGGGGCCGCTTGTTTGGGGGCACGCCACTTCAGTTGGGAGGGTGGCGGCGTTGCTGCAAATTGCGACCCGATTGAAAATGCAATTGCCGACGCTGAACCTTGTTCTGACGACAACGCCAGAAATTCCCAGGCCGTTCCATCTTGAAGATTGGTGTGTCTGGCAGGAGATTCCTGAAGACACACTTCAGAATGGTGAAGCATTTCTGACGCATTGGAAGCCGGACATTTGTCTGTGGACAGGGGGACATTTCAGGTCCGCACTTTTGCATCAAGCAGAGAAGCTGAACATGAAGATGTTCCTGATAGACGTGGACTCTGACGGATTGAGTGCCACGCATAACCGCTGGCTCCCAGAGTTGACGCGCGCCAATCTGCGCGCTTTTCAAGCTGTTTTTGCCCGAACCGGGACAGCTGCACAAACGTTACGGCGCTTCGGGGTTGCAAATGAGATTGTCGAGGTGACTGGCCCGCTTCAGGAGGGCGGCGTGCCGCTTGAATGCAACGAGAGAGAACGAGAAGAGATGAGCCAAATTCTCGCCGGGCGCCCAATCTGGCTTGCGGCGATGGTGCAGGGTGACGAGTTGAAAACCGTTTTGGATGCACACCGGAAGGTAAGCCGCATGGCGCTGCGCCTGTTGCTAATCCTTGTTCCCGATGACGAAACCGACGGCCCCGAATTTCTTGAAGTGCTCAAAAAGGAAGGGTTTAACACTGCTGTTTGGTCGCATGACGAGGTGCCGGACGAGACCTGCCAAGTGTTGCTGGCAGATACTTGGGGCGATCTGGGGCTTTGGTACAGGCTTTCTCCGGTTACGATGATGGCAAGCTCATTGACTCAAGGTCAGAGCGGGGGCGACCCTTACGAGCCTGCAGCATTGGGTTCGGCAGTGCTCTATGGCCCACATGTCGGACGGCATCTGGCAACCTATTCGCGGTTTGCAGCGGCTGGGGCTGCGCGGATTGTGAAGGATGCGGAAAGCCTTGCTGGGGCCTTGCAACAGTTGTTGGCGCCGGACCAGGCGGCCCTAATGGCGGCTGCAGGCTGGGAGGTGGCCTCGGAGGGGGCCGAGGTGACCGACGGGTGATAAACATGGTGCTGGAAACGCTTGATGAATTGGAAGTGAGTTGATGCGCGCACCTGGGTTTTGGTTTACTCCGCCAGACAAGCCGACGCTTTCCGCTCGGCTTCTTGGGCCGATGGGCTGGGTTTATGCCGCAGCAACCGCCCGGCGTGTGGCACAAGAGGGCCAAGACTCAGGCTGCCCGGTGATCTGCATTGGCAATTTGAACGCGGGCGGTACAGGCAAGACGCCGACGGTTATTGCGTTGGCGCAACACCTTCAGGCCAATGGGTTGCGCCCGCACGCGGTATCGCGCGGATATGGTGGTACGTTGGAAGGCCCGGAGGAGGTGCATGAACGCAACCATCGTGCTGAACAGACAGGTGATGAACCGCTGCTTCTGGCGGCCTTTTTGCCAACATGGGTGTCCAAGGACAGGTTGGCGGGATGCCGCGCAGCGGCGAGTGCCGGGGCCGAAGTGATCCTGCTTGATGACGGGTTTCAAAACCCCTCGGTTAACAAAGACGTCTCGATCGTCGTGGTGGACGCGGCGAAGGGCTTTGGCAACGGGCGTTGCCTCCCTGCGGGGGCCGCTGCGCGAGCCGGTAGAGGCGGGAATGAAACGGGCTGATTTAGTGCTTTCGATCGGGTCCGAGCCGGCACAGGCAGAGTTTTTGCGGAAATGGGGCAAGGCAATTCCTGTTCCACATGCGCGCGGGCATCTTGCCCCGCTGCACACCGGAATGGACTGGTCTGGGCAGCCATTTCTTGCCTTCGCGGGAATTGCGCACCCCGAAAAATTCTTTGAAACGCTCAGGAGTGTTGGGGCGCAATTGGCCGAAACGCGCGCTCTTGATGACCATCAAGAGTTGACGCCTGCACTTTTTAGTCGACTTGACGCGCGAGCAAAGGCGCTTGGTGCGCAACTGGTAACAACCGAAAAGGATGCGGTGCGATTGCCGCCGCAGCATCGCCATCAGGTTCTGACATTGCCGGTGCGGTTGGAAATTGACGACTGGGCGCCGCTGGACGATGTGCTTCAACCGATAATGGACAGCGCCCGGTGTTAGTGCGCGCTTGCTTCAATCCTAGTGGGCGAAATCAAAAAAAATGCCCCGCATCCAAATGAATGCGGGGCAGTTGAAGTGCCTAGGGTCAGGCCACAGGCACCGGCGGTGTTCTTGGGATTCAGTTTCGCATTTCCGAGCGAATTTGTTGCCGGAACAGGTCAATTGGAACGGTCTTGCCGTCGCGTTTGATGCACCAGTAGGTCCAGCCGTTGCACGAGGGCGCACCTTCGAGATGGGCGCCAACCTGATGAATCGAACCCTTGATATCATCCCCGATCAGTTCCATCGGCGCGCACCTTGGCCTTGTGGCGGCCGTTCAGAGAATACAAATCTTCGCCGGGGCGCAGCATGCCGCGTTCAACCAACTGGCCGAAAGGTACGCGCGGTTCCGACCGCTTGGACGTCGTGACTTCAAGCGCCGCCTTGTCGAACTTGCGGATCTTGGATAGCCGTTTCAAGGCGACCTTGCGATACGCTTCTTCCCGCTCGATCCCAATGAATTCGCGGCCCAGCATCTTGGCCACTGCACCGGAAGTACCTGTACCAAAGAATGGATCGAGGATCACATCACCGGGGTTTGTGGTGCCCACCAGAAGGCGGTGCAGCAACGCTTCGGGCTTTTGCGTCGGATGTGCCTTGTCGCCGTTTTCATCCTTGAGACGTTCACCACCATTGCAGATCGGGATCACCCAATCCGAACGCATCTGAATACCTTCGTTGAGCTCCTTGAGAGCCTCATAGTTGAAAGTATATTTTGCACCTTCGGATTTTGACGCCAGATCAGGGTTTCGTGGGCATTTGTAAAACGCTTGCCACGGAAATTCGGCATCGGGTTCGATTTGCGCCAGATCACGTCATTGAGGATCCAATAACCCTGGTTCTGCAATTCGGCGCCCATGCGAAACACATTGTGATAGGATCCGATAACCCAGAGCGCGCCGTTGGGCTTCAACACACGTTTGGCGGCCTTGAGCCAGGCGCGGGTGAACTTGTCATAGACCTTGAAGCTGTCGAACTGATCCCAGTGATCGTCAACCGCATCGACCTTGGAGTTGTCGGGGCGATGCAGATCTCCCTTGAGCTGAAGATTATAGGGGGGATCAGCAAAAATCAGATCGATGGAGTCTGCGGGCAACGCATTCATCGCCTCGATGCAATCGCCTTCGAGAATCGTGTTGAGAGGGAGCGCAGCAGCGCCCGTCTTGGTCTTTATCGTTGTCATTTTCTGCCTCTGTCCAGGCGCGGTTATTTGCGCTCATTGGTTGAAGCTAGGATGAGACATTGACGATTCGCGGTCAAATTCTTTTTCGAATCAGAGGGTTAGTTTTTTTTGTTGATACAAGATATTGTGGACCGGTTTGAAAGACCGTCTATGATGTGGGGTCACCCCAAGACTTTGAAGCGCCAGCTTGTGGCTTTTTGACGGGTATCCGGCATTCGTCTCCCAGCCATAGCCGGGAAACTGTTGCGCTAAATCCCACATCCCGCGATCCCGCCATGTTTTCGCCATGATTGAGGCCGCCGAAATCGACAGAGAGCGGGCATCTCCCTTTACAATTGCTTCGCACGAAAGCGTAAGCCCGGCGGGGGGATCATATTGCCATCGATCAAAACGTGGTCAGGGGGGGGAACAGATAGTCCTGCCACGGCCCGTTCCATCGCGAGATGCGAAGCGCGCAGGATATTGAGGCGGTCGATTTCTTCGACGCTCGCTTCGGCGATAGAAACCTGTGCGACCTCCATGATCTGATCATAGAGCGCCTCGCGGCGTTTGGCGGTGAGTTTCTTGGAATCATTCAGGCCGTCTGGAATGCGTGTCGGATCGAGGATCACGCTGCTGCGGTGACGGGACCGGCGAGGGGGCCGCGCCCCACTTCGTCGACCCCTGCGATCCGCGCCAAACCCCGGTTGATAGCGGCCTGTTCGAAGGAAAAATCTGGTGTGTTCATACGCGTTATTGCGCCCAAACGTCGGCGGGGGGGGACAAGATGAAAGAGAGCGCCCCCCCCGCCGGGGGGGCTGGCGGAGGCGCTCCTGCTCGTCGCGGTCTGGGACGCCGGGTTGGACGACTGGGCCCGGCGATGACCGCGTCTCACCTCAACACTTTAGCGCCGATTGTAGTGGCGGTTGTTGGCGCTATTGCGATGGTTCTGGACGCAGCGAGCATCATATTTTTGGACGTAACCGCCGCCCCCCGTGTGGGTAGGAGCGCAGGCAGCGGTTGGCAGATGATTGGTTTGAGCGCGCCGCGGCAAGGGGCGTGGTTGGACGCCATTATGGGAGTGCCTTTGAGCGCGTGGTTTAACGCCGTGGTGTTTGTGGTTTTGGTAACGTGTGTCCGCCCGTCCCACATGTGAGTTGCGGTCATCCCGGTTCTGATTGGAAATGGCCGCGCCGATGATGGCGAGGGTTGCGGCCCCCACGATGAGGTTGCGGGTGCGCTTGTCACTGGCCTCGGCCTGTGATGCGGTAACGCCTGTGACGGTGACTGACAGGGCGACGATGGCGGCAATGAATTTGCGTGACATGGGGTGGGCCTTTCCTGTGGGGGTCGTTCGATTTGTTGTGGCAGCAGCGGGGGAAACCGCGCTGTGGTGTGCCATCAACATGGGGCCATCGGCCAAAGTTGTGCAATAACACGCCCCGGTTATCGGATATCATGGGGCCTAAGGCCCGATGGATATTGAATATCTGTGAAATGTTGCCCATCGTGCATGCTATGAAACAGATAGTTCTCTCACTTGTCGCAGCCCTCGTTCTTGGGATTGCCAGCACCGCCGCTGAGGCGGCCTGCTATGCCGATTACAAGGCCAAGCGCGACAACCCGCTCAAGCTGCATTACGGAGTGATGCAACTGCGTGGTGAATGCTCGAAGCAAGCCGCGCGTGCCGAAGTGAGCCAGCGGTTGAATTCGAATGGTTGGATATTGCTCAATGTGCTGTCGGTGTTTGATGATGGTGGGCTGGGCCAAAGGAAAGATAGTGCAGGACAGTTCTTCCTCCGTTTCTGAGCGTCGCCCGGGACGCATCGTTGTCATCGGCATCGGCGCCATTTTGGCGCTGCTTCTTGTTGCGGCAGTGGTGTTGTTTTTTTTCACCTTGCCGGACGCGAATGCGTTCAACGCTCGCGTCGAGCAGCTTTTTATCGAAAATGATGATCTGACCAGCGGTGCAGAAATCAAGCTGTTGGAGATCCTCGCGCAATCGGGCACCGCCTTTGGCGATACGCTTGCCAGCTATCGCATGGTGATTTTCGTGCTGCTGATTTTCGCGACCGCGATGTTGATCGCGGCGCTGGTGTTTCTGGTCATGCTGGCGGTGATGAACCGGCGCATGGCCAGATTGAGCGAGCTGGTATTCAGGTGAATTCGCTGTTGATCAGCCGAGAGGAAAACACAGTTTATCTCAACAATCTCGGGTTCAAGCTGACCGGGGCCGCGATGGAAACGCTCAGCGTTCTGGCAGAGGCGCGGATGGATGACGATGTGCTGTCGGGTGCCGAGATCGAAGCAGTGATCTCGGGCCGCTCCGCCGCTGATTGTGAGGAAGCGGCGGGGGCGACGCGGGTAAAACGCTTGCGCGATACGCTGGGCAATCAATTGGTTAGCGAGCTTCTGGTGAAGAATATTGCGCGACGTGGTTATATCCTGTCGATCGACAAGGACGTGATTCAGGTTCTTTGAACCATCGCATCAAGACTTCTGAGAGTTTCTGAAATCCAGGCGAGACGGTTGTCCATGACAAGACAAGCCTAAGTGCCGCTTGATTTCGTGTAGATGCAAAAACGCCCCGGCGCATCGTCCGGGGCGTTCCTGTTTATTGAGGCCAGAAGACTTTGAAAATCAGGCGTTTGGCAGGATAACGATCTCGACCCTGCGGTTCTGCTGGCGGCCTTCCGGCGAGAGGTTTGAAGCTATCGGCTGGCTTTCGCCACGACCCACGGACAGAACCCGCCCGGCAGAAACACCCTGATTGACGAGCACCAGCGCAACAGATTCGGCGCGACGGTTCGACAGGTTCTGGTTGTAGGTTGCATCACCGGTACTGTCGGTATGGCCCAACACCTGCACCGTGCTGTTTGGGTAGCTGTTGAGGTTGCCTGCAACGGCGCGGATATCGCTTACCAGATCGGGGCGCAGTGTGGCGCTATCGGTGGCGAAGAGAATATCCTGGGGGGGCAATGTCACGATCAGACGGTCACCGGTGTTGGTGATCTGCACGTCGTTGCCGACTGTTTGGCGCAGGTCACGCTCTTGCCGATCAAGGATCGAACCCGCGACGACGCCGCCCGCCGCACCGACGACTGCGCCGATGGCGGCGCCTTTGCCGCGGTTGCCGCTTCCGGCGGTGATTGCGCCAAGGGCGGCACCAAGACCTGCGCCCAGCAGCGCGCCGTCTCGGGTTTTATTGCTTTCGCCGCTGCCGATCATACCTGGGTCGGTGCAGGCAGTGGTAAGAGCCAGAGACCTGCAGCCAGTGCCAAGGTGAATTTCGTGGTCATTGTCATTGTATTACTCGCTCTGCCTTTGGGTGGCACCGCTTTGCGCGGCTATGGCCCGCAATATAGGCCAGTCATAGGGATGCCCAAGTAAAGAAATGGGGGAAACCGGCGGCAAATCGCGCATATTCAATGAAAATCATGCCTCGGCGCGCGCGCTTTCCCATGCCAGAAGCGCGCGTTTGACCGGTAAGCCCCAGTGATATCCACCGAGTGCGCCGGATTTGCGTAGTGCGCGGTGGCAGGGGGGGATCAGCCAGCTGACCGGGTTGCGCCCCACCGCAGTTCCTACGGCGCGCACGGCTTTGGGGGCGGCCGATGGCCGCCGCGATTTCGGAGTAGGTGGTGACGTGGCCAGAGGGGATTTGCAGCAATGCTTCCCACACTTTGATCTGAAACGGCGCGCCGATCATATGCAGCGCGGTTTCACCCTTTTGCGAAAACGCGGCATCGACCAACGGTTTGAGCGTTGAAGAATCCTCGATGAATGCCGCCATGGGCCAGCGTGATACCATGTCGTCCATTGCGGCCTCTTTTCCGGTTTCCGAGGCGAAGGCCAGACCGCAGATACCTTTGGCCGTACCCATCACCAAGGCCTCGCCGAACGGGCTGTCAAACCAGCCCCACGAGATGGTTTGCCCCGCGCCTTTGCGGGCAAATTCGCCTGGACTCATCGCCTCCCAACGCAGGAAGAGATCGTGCAGGCGGCCGGACCCGGAAAGGCCCAGGGAATGCGAGACCTGAAGCGTTGTCATGTTCTCGGCCAGCATTTTCTTGGCCTGGCCCAGTTGCAGATATTGTTGATAGCGTTTGGGGCTGACACCCACCCACTGCGAAAAACTGCGCTGAAAATGCGCAGGACTCATATCCATCGCCGAGGCTAGAGCTTCCAGAGATAGCGGCGCCTCGGAGGCGTCGATCAGGTCAAGCGCACGGCGCATGACTTGGAAATGATAACTTTGTTGCGGCTCGGCATTCATTTCGCGTGTCCCTTGTGAAGTTATATCCAGAATATGAAGGACGCCTTAACAGCGCGACCCGGTTATTGCGCAAAGTGCGAAATAGGCGATTTACGGGCAGTTGCCAGCGCGGAAGCGGTGCGGCATAGGTGGGATATGGCCAAACAGCTCGATTATCACACGATCCGCGAGATCTTTACCCGGTTTCAAACTGCCGAACCCGAGCCAAGGGTGAGCTTGAGCATGTCAACGCCTACACGCTTGTCGTGGCTGTTGCGCTGAGTGCGCAGGCGACGGATGTGGGCGTGAACAGGGCGACGCGAGACCTCTTCAAGATAGCCGATACGCCGCAGAAGATGCTCGACTTGGGTGAAGAGGGTGTCATCGCGCATATCAAGACCATCGGCCTTTTTCGCAACAAGGCCAAGAACGTGATTAAGATGGCGCGGATTCTGGTCGATGAATATGGTGGCGAGGTGCCCAATTCGCGCGCAGCCTTACAGGTGCTTCCCGGTGTTGGGCGCAAGACGGCGAATGTGGTTTTGAACATGTGGTGGGGGCTATCCGGCGCAGGCGGTGGATACGCATATTTTCCGTGTCGGCAACCGTTCGGGCATTTGTCCGGGCAAGGATGTGGTGGCCGTGGAGCGGGCGATCGAGGATAATATTCCGGTTGATTTTCAACGCCATGCGCACCACTGGCTAATCTTGCACGGGCGCTATACCTGCGTGGCGCGAAAACCTAAATGCGCGGCCTGCCTGATCCGCGATCTCTGTGAATTTGAGGACAAGAACCTATGAGCAAGTACCAAGTGGTTGGTATTGGCAACGCCGTTGTCGATGTGATTTCAACCTGTGACGAGGCCTTTCTGACCCGCATGAGAATCGACAAGGGCGTGATGCAATTGATCGAGCGCGAGCGCGGTGAATTCTTGTATGACAACATGGAAAATCGCACCCAGGCACCGGGGGGGGTCGGTGGCGAATTCGATTGCTGGTGTTGGCTCGCTGGGGCTGTCCACAGCCTTTATCGGGCGGGTGCAGGATGATGAGTTGGGCCGGTTTTATGCCGATGGTATGGCCGAGGATGGGACGGTTTTTGTCAACGATCCGGTGGCGGGGGGAGAGTTGCCGACGTCGCGCTCGATGATCTTTGTCAGCCCGGATGGTGAGCGGTCGATGAATACCTACCTGGCATCTCGCCGAGTTGGGGGCCAGAAGACGTGGATGACATGGTGGCGGGGCAGGCGGATATCCTGTTTTTGGAGGGGTACCTCTTTGACAAGGACAAGGGAAAAGAAGCGTTTGCGGCTGCGGCGCGGGCCTGTCGGGCGGGCGGTGGACGGGCTGGAATCGCCCTGTCTGATCCGTTTTGCGTGGACCGGCATCGCGATGATTTCCGCAGGCTTGTCAAGGAGTTGGACTATGTCATTGGCAATAGTCACGAGTGGGAATCGCTCTATCAGACTGACCTGAGTTCGGCGCTGGAAATGGCGGCGAATGATGCGGGGATGGTGGTGTGTACGCGCTCGGGGCATGATGTGGTTCTGGTGCGCGGCGATGAGCAGGTTATCGTGCCGGTGACCGAAATCGTGCCGGTGGATGCCACAGGGGCCGGGGACCAGTTTGCGGCCGGGTTTCTCTTTGGCTATGCGACGGGTCAACCCCTTGAGGTTTCGGGGAAAATGGGGTGCATCGCGGCGACAGAGGTGATCGGCCACTATGGTGCGCGACCCGAGCGAGACGTGATGACATTGTTTCGGGATGCGGGGCTGATCTGAGGCAGCGTTCGGGCAGGTTAACGCCGGGAATTCACCCAAAAGAGGGGGGTGACTCCCGGCTGCCATATGGCTGCTGCCCGGCTGCCGCCCGACCGCGCGCGGATTAACCGTTTGTTAAGTTAATGCGCCGCGCGGTGGGTGGTTTTCTGCAAAGAAACCGGTGGCACGCGTCACGGTAAGGTGGCGACATTCTGGCTGGTGTTTTTGGCCGACCGGCCCGAGCCACCGCCCCCCCTGACGAGCGCGATCAGAGCGGGCGCCGCGACCTTGGCTAAAACCTCTCAGGAATGCATCGAGCGTCTTGCCGAGGTCGTCAATTGCATATCCGCCCTCCTGCACCAGAACGGTTGGCAGGCCCAGTTCGGCGATGCGTCGGCCAGCTTCGGTAAATCCTCTGAGAGTGACTGCGCCTTCTTGTTGGGGGTCGCCCTCGTAGGCGTCAAAACCGAGCGACAACAGAAGCATCGGGGGCGCGAAGCCCTCGATAGCGGCCAGCCCTTGATCGAGCGCCTCCAGGAAGATCTCGTCTCCGGCTAGTTTGGGCAGCGGAAGGTTCAGGTTGGTGCCTTCTCCGGCGCCGCGACCGGTCTCATCAGCGTAGCCGACAAAGAAGGGGTAGGTTTCGTTGGGGTCGGCATGTAGCGAGACGAATTGAACGTCACCACGTTCATAAAATATCTCTTGGGTGCCGTTGCCATGATGGACATCGATATCCAGGATCGCGGTGCGGCCTTGTGTTTTGACCACATGCTCGGCGGCGATGGCCACATTGTTGAGATAGCAAAATCCGCCGGCAAGATCGGTGTCGGCGTGATGGCCGGGGGGGGCGGCAAATTGCATAGGCTTCCGGTGCGCCGTCGAGAACCTGTTGGGTGGCCTCGAGCGCGCATTGCGCGGCATCATATGCGGCGTCCCATGTGCCGGCATCCATTGGAACCGAGCCGCCCGAAAGATAATAGCCAACCTGACCCTGAATGGACGAAGGCGCGCGACCTGTGGTGCGAATGCCGGTGCCGTGCGATGCGACATAGGGACCGCGCAGGGCGAGTTCGTCAGTCCACCTTTGGTAGGCTGTTTTGAGGAATTCGACATATCGCTCATCATGGATAGCGAGGATCGGCGCGCTGCCGAAATCGCGAGGAGCGATGATCTCGTGACCAGCATCAACAGCGGCAGCGCGCAGGTTTTCAGCCCGTGCAGGCAATTCAAGATTGCCAATCAGTAACCCGCGGATGGCGATTTCCTGAGGGCTATGAGTGCTTTGCTTATCTGAATAGACAACGCGCATTGGGGTGGTTTCCTTGTCTTGGTGGGTGTCATGGCATCGACAGATGCATCCGTAGCAGAGCGACCATTTCCTGGTCGATTTCCGGCTGGGTTTCGGCCGGGTATTGCGCCTTCATGTCGAGTATGGCGGTGATGTATTCGGCAATGATGCGACCGCGCAATTCGGGATTGGCGGGGCAGGGGGTCGCCCGTTTTTCCAGCAAGTCGGCGACCATTCGCGCCGCGGTACGGTTACCTTCCTGGTCAAGCTCCCAAAGCTGGGGGCGAGGCGTGCAGGGCCTGGCGCAGCGCGATCGAGCCGGATTGATCTGCTCGCAGCTTGGCCAGAACGATGATCGCGTCGCACATTGTGGTGATCCAATCGGGTGCTTGCGCTGCCTTGGAGAACGCGATTTGCAGCATGGCGATGCGTTCGTTCATCTGGTTCTGGGTCAGCTTTTCGAGCAATTTGTGCTTGTTGGCAAAATAGCTGTAGAGCGTGGCGACATTGACGTCGGCCTCTTCAGCGATGGCGCGCACGTTGAACGCTTCAAAGCCGCCGCGTTCCATCACACGAATTGCGGCCTGCAGTATCGTATCGACCGTTTCGCGAGAGCGCTTCTGTTTTGGCAGACGTCGTTTAGGCGCATCCAAAGGGTTGGCCCGCTTGCTTGGCTTCGCAGGAGGTGCGGTATCTGGATTTTCGGGGCGTTGGGTCAAATCGTCATCCTTTCTTGTCACCACGCCTGAATTCTTACCAGAGGTTGCGGGTATGTGCCCTTGCTTTTCAGTGAGTTTAGGTAGGGCGGTTCAAAATGTAAACAATTGCTTACATTTTGAATAAAGATATATTACGGTTTGAGAGGCGGGGGAAGGGGTTCCCGCGTTCAGGGAGAAGACACAAGATGAAGAAAATTGCTTTTGCATCAAGCCTTTGGCTGCTGGCAGCAGGCGCCGCCGCGGCGCAGGATTTGCCGACTGAAACGATTCGCTATGCCAATTTCATGCCTGCGGGATTCACGACATCGGTGATTGACCAGTTCGTCGTGGACGAGATCGCGAAGCGTACAGATGGCGCCGTCAAGATCGAGATTTTCCATGGTGGCGCTCTGGGTGGCCCCCGGCGAAATGATCGAGCTGGTTGGCTCTGGCGCGGTTGATATCGGCAATTTCCCGGTCAGCTATTTCTTTAGCCAGTTTCCGGTGAGCAGCCTGAATGGTTCGATGCCAATGCTGTTCGAGACTGCTGGTGACACGGCCCAGTTAACGCGGGAGAGCTATGAGCAAATCGGGGAGATCAAAGCCGAGATGGACGCAGCGCATCTGCATCCGTTCTTGTATCGCGGCTTGCCGCAGTATCGCTTGGTCTGCACCAAACCTGTCGAGACGCTGGCGGATTTTGAAGGGCTGAAAGTGCGCACCTATGGTACTTTCCACCCGATGCTGTTTCAGGCGTTCGGGGCCGTTCCTGTCAACATGGAGTTGGGTGAAACATATGATGGCCTGCAACGCGGGACAGTCGATTGTGTTTACCTGAACTATCAGACAGCGTCGTTGTTCAAGCTCTTTGAGGTGGCGAAATTCACGTCGGACGCGGAATTCGGCGCAACGCCGCTCTTCCTGACCTACCTGAACAAGGACACCTGGGAGAGCTGGTCGGAAGAGTTTCAGGCATTGTTCAACGAGGTCGTTGCCGAAGCTGAAGCAAAGGCGAATGCAGAGATCGAGGCAGAAGAGGCCGCTGGTTTGCAGGTGCTTCTTGATAATGGTGTTCAGATGATCGCCTTCAAGGATCAGGCCAAGATGGAAGCAGAAGCGCCGGACTTTCTGGAGCTTTGGGTCGAGCGTGTGGCAGAGGCGGGCAAGCCCGAGGCCGGGCGTGAGCATGCCGATTTCATCAAGCGGCGCGTCAAAGAACTGGCGGGCGAGTAAGATGCGCGCGCCCAGTCGGGATGTGGCCTAATGAGCGCGGCGCTTGCGCGGCTGGGCACCAGTCTGTGGTGGCTTAGTGCCGCTACAGGCTGGGCGGCGCTGGCCTTTATGGCGGCTGCGGGGGCTGTTGATGTTGTGGGCACGGCTATGTTTGACAAGCCCTTGCAAGGCACCTTCGAGATGTCCGAACAGGCGCTTGCGGCGGTGATCTTTCTGGGTTTGTTGCATACGCAGATCAACCAGACGCATATCGTTGTCGATCTCTTTACCGAGCGGTTGAGGGGTCGCGCAGCGCAGCTTTCAAAAGCTTTTGCGCTTAGCGCTACGGCGCTCGCACTTGGGCTAATCGCGGTTCAGACGTGGCCGCAGTTCACGGCGAGCTTTGCAATTAACGAGCAGGCGCCGGGTGCGCTCAGCTTCCCGATCTGGCCGGTCAAGGGGTTGGTCAGGTCGGTGCGTTGGCGGCCATGGCGGTGGCGGCTGTGCAGGCGGTGATTGCCTGGATCCGGCTGTTTGCGCCTTCTATTGAAAGTGGAACACAATCATGAGCCCGGTTGAGCTTGGCATGATGGCGATTGCCGTGACATTGATGTTGTCGCTGGTGGGCGTTCCGATTGGCATTTCGATGATCCTGACCGCTTGCGGTGGCATGTTGACCACCATCGGAGAGCGGTTCATGTGGTCGACGCTGAAATCGCTGCCCTATGATTTCGCCTCGCAATACACGTTTGTCGTGGTGCCGATGTTTGTTCTGATGGGCGTGGTGTCGGCCAAGGCCCACATCATTCAGGAACTCTACACCTCTGCCGCCAAATGGATGGGCGGGATGCGCGGCGGGCTTTATGGGGCAACCGTGTTTGCCTCGGCAGGCTTCTCGGCGATTTCCGGCTCGACGGTGGTGAACTCGTCGGTGTTTGGCAAGGTCGCGTTGCCCGAGATGCTGCGCCACGGCTGTCACAAGGGGTTCAGTGCGGCCTCAATCGCAGCCGCAGGAACGCTGGCGGGGCTGATCCCGCCGTCGCTGAGTTTTGTGGTCTATGGCATCCTGACCGGCGAATCCATTGGCCGATTGCTGATGGCGGGGATCGTGCCGGGGATCATCACGCGATTGCCTATATCATCGTGATCACGATCATGATGCGGGTGAGGCCCGATTACGCCCCGACCACGTTGCGGGATTATTCACTGGGTGAAAAGCTGCGCTCTCTTACCTCGGTATGGCCGATCCTGATTTTGGCGACGCTGGTGATTGGCGGCATCTATCTGG
>LLEQ01000002.1_pt1 | contig 27296 bp, 48 predicted proteins | sample 595901 | NCBI WGS metagenome assembly LLEQ01 (sample SAMN02919317, study PRJNA255460) | bioreactor metagenome | biome: chemostat; feature: culture 2012_25.3; material: sediment; isolation source: day86 25degC chemostat 2012 inoculated with Wadden Sea sediment taken from... | place: Germany: Bremen ... | reverse complement strand
GCGGCATCTCGTCAAAGCATGAAGACATCCCGCCGCTGCACGCCGAAGCGCATTCAACGATATGGCCTGCTGTGATAGCCGACCCGATCAGATCGGCATGGTCTGCATCATGCTCCAGCCGAATTCGTGCATAACCGGCCCGACGTAGAGCGCGTTGTCGGAAACACGTCCGGTCACGACAACATCCGCACCTTCGGCAAGTGCCTGGCGAATACCCGAGCTGTCAGTATAGACATTGGCAGCCACAACCCGCTCGCGCAGCTCGTTAAAGCCGTTCTCGCCAGTTTCCATGTTCTCCAATGTCTCTCCGGCCTCGACGAGCTGATCCATCCTGTCGACCATGTCGTCGCCCTCGACCACAGCAATGCGCAGGCCGGAGAGGCCGAGTTCGTTGGCAAGCACCCGTAGCTGTTCGCCCGCCGCGCGTGGATTTACACCACCACCATTGCAGATGATGCGTGTGCCGGATTTACGCGCCAGCGGCAAAAGCGTGCGCATGTGGTCAATCAGATCGGGAATATAGCCGGCCTCGGGGTTTTTCAGTTTCATGCGCTGCAAGAGCGCCATGGTCAGTTCGGCCAGATAGTCCATGCAGAGATAGTCCAGCTTGCCCTTGCGCAGGCTTTCCTCTGCCGGATCAATGGCATCTCCCCAGAAACCTGACCCGGAACCTAAGCGTATTACGTCTTTCATCTTTACCTCTCAGTCTTACAGGCTATCCACGGCTCGCGTGTGATTTTTCAAGAAACTGCTCCAGTCGCGTTTTGTGCTCCTGACTGCGGAAGGCAAAACTCTGTAGATAGGCCTCATACTCCAGGCTCGCATCGAAAGGCGTTTCGGCACCACGCCGCAGTGCCGTTTTGGTGATGGTACTACCCCGGCGTGATTGACGCGCGATTGATCCAGCAGCCCGATTGGCGGCATTCATCAGTTCGTTGGGCGGCACCACATCGACGAACAGGCCCAACTCGCGCCCGAGTTCGGCGTCAATTACACCGCCTGTCAGCAGGTAATAGTGCGCTCGCGCCGCCCCCAAGCGCACGCAACAGTAATGTCGGCGCGCCCATATCTGCCGCGGAAAGCCCGATCCGCGAAAAGGCAAAATGATAGGCCGCTGTTTCGCTGGCGATTGAAAAATCACATGCAAGAGCAAGGCAGGCACCGCCCCCCACTGCAGGGCCATTAACCGCCGCGATGATCGGTCGGTCAAAATGATAGATACGCGAGATCAGCCGGTTATAGCCGAGCACGAGTTCGAATTCCCATTCGGGATCGGTCTCCTGCGTGCTCATGATTTCATTGAGATCTCCACCACCGCCAAAGACCGGCCCATTTCCGGTCAGGATAGCAACCCGGACTTCCGGGTCGGCCTCGACTTCATCAAGGGCTGCCATCAGGTTGGGTGTAAACTCCGTGCCTTGCGCATTGCGCTTATCCGGGCGGTTCAACGTGATTGTTGCGATACTATCGTCTTTTGAAACAAGGACATCCGGTGTGGTCATGTTATTATCCTAAAATGTCAGGTCAGAGCGCGTGACGGCCAAGAATTTCCCGGGCAATGACCAGGCGCTGGATCTGGCTGGTGCCTTCGCCGATCTGATACATCTTGGCATCGCGCAGAATGCGCTCGATCGGGAAGTCGCGCATGTAGCCGTATCTCCATGGATCTCGACGGACGCATTCGCGGCTTTGAGTGAAGCTTCGGCAGCGAGGTATTTGGCCATCGCGCTTCCGTCTTGATCGGAAGGCCAGCGTCGTACATACGCGCTGCGTTCAGCGTCAATTGCCGAGAAGCCTCAATCTCGGCCGCCATTTCTGCGATTGGCCATTGGATGCCCTGAAAGCTTGCGATTTTTCGACCAAACTGTTCGCGTTCCTGCGCATAGGCGACCGCTTCGTCGAATGCCGCCTGCGCCAAGCCGACGGAAAGCGAGGCAACGTTGACGCGACCCCCCGGTCAAGAGTTTGCGCGAATTGGCGAAAGCCTTCGCCTTCGGAGCCAATCATGTTGTGTGCCGGAACGCGCACATCGTCAAAAAAAACAGCATCGCCGTGGGGGAGCCGTTCATCCCCATCTTTTTGTCCTGCGGACCGACGGAAAAGCCGGGCATTCCCTTTTCTAGAATGAACGCCGACACGCCCTTTGATCCGGTGCCTTCGGCAGTTCTTGCTGTAACGACGAAAATGTCGGCGACAGTGCTATTGGTGATGAATGCCTTGGTGCCATTTAAGACGAATTCGTCGCCGTCTCGTCGTGCGGTGCTCTTGCATCCGGCAGCGTTCGAGCCGCCTGACGGTTCAGTCAGACCGAAAGCGCCGATGCTTGTGCCGCTTGTCAGAGCGGTGAGATATTTACGCTTTTGGGCTTCGCTCCCGTGATCGGCGATGACCGAAGACGCCAGGCTGATATGAGCATTTAGTGAGCTGCCCACTGCACCACTCGCTCGTGATACCTCTTCCAGTAGCAAGCAGACCATCACGGCGTCACAACCGGCCCCGCCATAATCCGGATCATAGGGTGCACCAAGAAATCCCAGTTCGGCCATTTCCGCAAACAACTCTTTGGGGAACTCAGCAGTCCGATCAATCTCGGCGGCTTGCGGTGCAATACGTTCATCGCAAAAGCGCTTCACGGTTTCATGAAACACGATTTGGTCTTCGGTCAAAAAAAATAGCGCTGGGTATTCATCTTAATCCTCTGCGATTTGCTGTTCGGGGCTGCGCAGGATGTGCCGCCTGATTTTGCCCGATGCCGTTAGTGGCATTTCGTCAATCACATGGATGGCGCGTGGCACCTTGTAGCGCGACAGCTTCTCGCGGCAGTAAGCGATTATGGCTTCGGGGTCGGGGAATACGTCCGGTTTGGGCACGATGAAGGCGTTGATTACTTCACCGCGAATGTCATCTGGAACGCCAACAACAGCACATTCCCTGACGCCTTCCATTTCATGGATGACGTTTTCGATTTCTTTGGGAAACACATTGAACCCGTTGGAAACGATCATGTCCTTGGTCCGGTCGAGAATTTGGATTTCGCCCTTCTCATCGACGATTCCGACGTCGCCGGTGTGCAGCCATCCATCTACGATTGTTTTCGCGGTCAATTCCGGCTGATTCCAATAGCCCAACATGAAAGTGTCAGAACGGAAATAGAGCTCACCCGGCTCATTTGTCGGCATGTCCTGCCCATCCGGACCGACCGCGCGTACCTCAAAACCTGGCAACGGAAGACCACAGGATGCAGAATCAAAATTGTCGGCAGTTCTCTGAACGCTGGCCACTGGTGAGATTTCGGTCAGCCCATAGCTTTCTACCACGCTGATTCCGAAATCCTGCGTCAGCATCTTCTTGAGACGTACCGAGACCGGCCCGCCGCCCACATCAATCAGTCGCAAGCTGGAAATATCGCGCCCGGCAATTGCCTCATCGGTGAAGAGCCGCGCAAACATTGTTGGCACTCCGGCAAGAAAGGTGACGCCGAAGCGTTCGATGCAATTCAGCGCCGCATCTTCTGCAAATTTTCTGAGAATGACCGTGCTGTTTCGTGTCATCGCCATATGCAAGAAGTCAAAGGCAAATCCGAAACTTGAGAAGAGCGGCAAGAGCGTCAGAGACCGGTCTCCGGGCTGATAACCAAGAGCTTCGATGATTGCCTTGGCATTGTGCACAATACCGTGGTGGGAAAGCAAAATGCCCTTTGGCCGCCCGGTTGTGCCAGAGCTGTAAATCATGATTGCCGGCTCGTGCTCTCCAAGAGCCTGATCAACGGGTAGGGGCTCGGCGTCGGAAATAGCTGCTGATAATTCTGCCAGTTGGGTGCTTCGGCCTCGGACAATAGACGCAACTTGAGTTTGGCGATGCCGGGAACTTCCGCCAACCTCTCAAGAAACATACCTTGGGTGACAATACCGGAAGGTGTGCAGTCGTCCATCAATGCGACAATTTCAAGCGCAGTACTGTGGTAGTTGACGGCAACACCGATAACCCCAGCGACGGCGCAACCGACAAAAAAAACTCGATTGCCTCACGGCTGTTTTCGACCAGACTGAGTACGCGCTCGCCCGGTTCAATGCCCGCTTGGGATATTACCGACGCCAGGCGCGAAGCCCGGTCAAACACATCGCTGTAACTGGCCGAAGTTCCGTCCTCGAACAGCAAGAACGGCGCGTCGCAGCTGTCGCTGGCTGCGGCGTGAAAGATGCGGTCTATCCTGTTTTGGGACATAGTCATTTCCATTTCCTCCCACCGAACGTCGCCAAACATTTGTCAAATGTGCGACTTATCGGTTCAATCTCAAACGCTCATGCGTTGTCCGCCGTCGACAACATAGGTTTCGCCAGTAATAAAACGCGCCTTGGGTGAGGCCAGGAAAGCGACGAGGTCGGCCACCTCAGAGGGCTCACCCACCCGACGTTGCGGGATGCGTTTCAAAATATGTTGCGATAATTTCGGATCATCAAGCACGCGTGCAGAGATATCACTACGCACATAACCCGGAGCCACGCAGACGACCCGAACTTCTGATGGCGCCCATTCCGCAGCCAGGGCACGGGTCAACCCCTCAACCGCCGCCTTTGAGGCGCAATAGGACGCAGCGGATGCGACACCCAAAGCGCCAAACATTGAACCAATGTTGATGACGCATCCTTTGCTTTGCCTCAGATACGGGAAAGCCGCACGCGCAAGCAGGAAATGGGAGACCAGATTAACATCCATCACTGACCGAAACGAAGCAGCATCTGTGTCTTCTGCACGCGCCTCTCGCATGACACCAGCATTGTTAACCACCACATCGATGCGCCCATGCAGGGCCGCGGCATCACTGACGAACTGTTCAAGCGCGGCATCGTCGGACACATCTCCAAAATGTGCCGAGGCAGTGCCGCCTCCCGCTTCGATCAGCGCAATAGTTTCAGCCAAGGCTGCTTTGTCGCGAGCGAGACAAGCAACCTTGTAACCCGCCTCGGACAAGGTCAGGGCAATGGCACGACCAATGTTTCGGCTCGCACCGGTGACAAGAGCAACGGGCGCGGTCATAGCTTGGCTTCCGGCAGAAGAAGTGCGCCCTTGTTAAGCCACTCGGCTCCGTCGATCGTCAGAACCTCGCCGCTCATGTAGTTCGCTGCGTCCGAGCACAAATACATCCCCGCCTCGACGGTTTCTTCCAACGTGCCAAAGCGGCCCGCGGGAATCCGATCCATAAGGTGCTGACGTGCTTCGTCTCCGGGCCAAAGCTTATCACGCGATTGTTCGGTATCGACAAAGCCGGGGCACAGGCAATTGACCTGAACATTGCGCCCACCCCATTCAACGGCCAGCGTCTTGGCCATGGCGATCAATCCGGCTTTGGCCGAAGCGGAATGGACCGTTCCGGGGCCGCCAACCCACGCATAGCTGGCCGTGACGTTCAGGATCTTGCCCGACCGTTGTGGCAGCATGTGGCGTGATGCAGCGCGGGCGCAAAAAAAACGAGCCATTCAGAACGATACCGACCACAGCGCTCCAACCGTTGGCAGTGATATCTTCTGCGCGGGCGATGAAATTTCCGGCGGCGTTATTGATCAATATGTCGATCCGACCGGTTTGCGCCACAAGGTCATCGAACGCTTTTTCAACCGCATCGTAATCCCGGATATCAAGCGGCATGACCACGGAGTTTCCATCAAGCCGCTGATCAGTTCTGCCGTCTCTTCCAGAAGTTCAGCACGACGCCCTACCAACCGACGGTAGCGCCAGTTCGGCCAGTCGAAGGGCGAAAGCCCGACCCAAGCCTGTGCCGGCTCCGGTGACCACGGCAACCTTTCCCTTGAATGAATCAAAACCTTTCATTCTTCCTCCTGTCTGGTTCGCAACGCACGCATGCGCCTTCACCTTATTCTTTCCTCACATAGTGCCTTGATATGCATCATGGCGAACGACTGTCAATAAAAATAAAATAGCGTTCCGCATATTGAAATTGGATATAGATCCAACTTTCGAATACTATTACCGCAGCCACAAAACAGCCTTACAAATGCAGCGCCTGATCCGCAGCTGCATAGATACCAGAAGTCATGGCGCCGGCCTCGTAGGCATCAACGATCTCAATGGTGTCGCCATCGCCTGCCGTTGCTTTTGGTGGTGGTTCTGCCGGTTCGACCTCGCCAGCAATGACCGCAACCCCCGGCGCCACAGCTGCAAGCTTGTCGCGCCAGTCTTCGCAACCGGTCAAAACCTCTACTCCGAGTGCAGCAAGCCGATTGCGTGATACTTCGCGATAACCAGGATGGGCGTCATGCGCGATATCGCGCATCGCTGTGACAATGCGTACCCTGCGCCCAGCCGTTGCAAGGCGAATGGCGGCTTCTGTGGTTGCAACATCGCTGCCAAAAACCTCACAGAATTCATTTCCTTGGGGAAGTGTGTTCTGAACAAGGATGTCGCCTGCCGGAAAAGCACTTGGCCGGAATTCGAGGATGGCCGAAGTGATGGGAAGCTGCCCAACTTCACGCCATACCAGACCAACAGGCGCGGTGTCTGGTTCGACGATCCGCACACCGGCAAGTTTGGCACGAAGCCACGCGGCTTCTATTGCCTCGTCGTATTCTTCCATCCCCGGCACCCTGGCACGCCATCCTTGCATCCCGCCCAACCCGGTGCCGTTAACGGCAAGCTCTACGCTGTGGCCTCGCTCGGCCGCGACCCATGCCGCTGTTAAACTGGCCAGAGAACTTCCCTCAATTCGAAGTTTCTTCGATTTCTCCGTCGGCATAAAACGCCAGCGCGCCTCGTCGCCAACGGTTGGATTTAGCGGGCAAATGGTCTGCGGACGCGAAGATCGACCTAGGCAGATGTTGCAACCGATACAGAAAATTGTTGTGTCTTCCTGATGGGTGCGGGCTTTTTGGGAGAGCCGGATCGGCGATGGAGGCCCGCCCGAACGCGGCAAAATCCATATCTCCACGAACCAGCGCTTCTTCTGCGGTATGAGGCGTTTAAGACGCCCGACTCCCATAACGGGGATCGACACCGATTGTTTAACCAGACGTGCAAGCGGGAGCCAACGCCCTTCCTTTTCACCGGTTATCATCGATAGCCGGTTGAAGGATTCATAAGTTCCGACCGACGCTGAAATGGCATGCACCCCCGCAGCTTCCAGGGCGCGGGCAATCTTGCAGGTCTCGCTAGAGGTCAACCCATCGGTCACAAATTCTTCCACGCTGAGACGGACGCATATGGGAAAATCGGGTCCGCATCGTTTGCGGATCTGGGCAATAATGTTCAACAAAAACCGCATCCGGTTTTCCAGACTGCCCCCGAAGTCATCGCTTCGCTTGTTGGCATAGTTCGACAGGAACGCCGCCACCAAGTAGCCATGAGCACCGTGAATCTCGACCCCGTCAAACCCTGCTTGCTTCAACCTGAACGCGGCGGCGGCGAAAGCATCCACCAGCATTTCAATCTGCGACACCGTCAATTCCAGCGGCATTTCCCGATTTAACGGGCAGGGGAGTGGCGACGGCGCGAGCAGCGGTTGGCCCGTGATCTTGCTGCGCGTCTGACGGCCTGCGTGACTGATCTGTCCCAGGAGAACCGCACCGTGCTTTTCACCGCTTGGGCTAGACGCGCCAAATGTGGAATGCGTTCATCCGTATCGGCCATGCCCATGCGAGGCATTACCCGTCCGGATTCGTGAACGCCAAGGTTTTCCGTTACGATCAGTCCAAATCCGCCTTGTGCACGAGCGGCAAGATAATTGATCAGACGGTCACCGACGTCTCCATTGGGTTCAGCAAAATTTGTCGTAACCGCGGGAACCACGAACCGGTTTTTGACCTCCAGTTTGCCAATCCGCATGGGCGAGAAGAGTTTAGGAAAATGCGGGTTGCATTCATTTTGTGTCATTGAAAAGTTCCGGATCGCAGCATGAAGAATAGGGTTTCGCCATTCTGAATGTCAAAGCAGCCCCCATCGTCTTGGCGATGACGTGCAATTGAATTTCATTGGTGCCTTCACCAATCCAGCTTCGGGTGCATCGCGGAAAAGCCGTGCGATTTTCATGCCTTCCATGTAACCGGCACCACCGTGCAACAACATCCCGGTGGTGGAGGCGTTTACCGCCAATTCGCTTGCCAGGAACTTACCCATGGAAGCCTCTCGGTCGCATTTTGTCCCACTCATGAATAGGCGAGCCGCGCGGTAAATCATCAAACGCGCAGAATCCGCGCGCACTTTCATCTCGGCGACCTTGAAGGCAACGCCCTGAAACTTGGCGATGGGTTGACCAAAAGCCTTTCTTTCCTTGGCGTATTGCTCAATGAGTTCACATGCTTCTTCGCCAATACCAAGGCCACGGTTGGCAACCAGAATTCGCCCCCTCAACCAGCGTATCCTTGAGTTGTCGTATTCCCTCGCCGTGCGCACCCAAAATGGCAGAAGCGGGTACGCGCACGTCGTCAAACGAAATCAGCGCAGTAGACGAGGAATGATTTCCCACTTTGTCCAGAAGGGTCCGCGTTATGCCCGGATCATCGGTCGGAACAAGAAACAGTGTAAGGGAATCTTGCGCACGATCTTCGCCAGTGCGCGCAGCAACGAGAATGAAATCGGCAATCGTTCCGTTGGTGATGTAAAGCTTCGACCCGTTTAGCAGGTAGTCGTCACCATCGCGACGAGCGGTGGTGCGAATACCGCGAATGTCGCTGCCTGCATCAGGTTCGGTCAGGCCAAAGGCTCCGATCATGTCGCCGGTCAGGCCAGGCTCAAGATAGAGCGCCTTCTGTTCCTCGGTTCCAAACCGCATCAGAGGGGTCAGAGCCAGGTGTTGATGAGCAAACACGCCGGCCGAGATACCGGCTGAGGCGCGCGTCAGCTCCTCATAGAAAATGCACCCTATCAGCAAATCCCCACCACCGCCCAGTGGTTCGGCAGGTTGACAGCAAGATAACCCTGCTCGCCCAACATGCCGTAGATTTCTCGTGGAAAGCGATGTTCTGCCTCTGCGACCTCTGCGAGAGGGACAAGACGGTCCTGAACGAAGCGTCTGAATTGTGCGCGAAATTGTTCGTGCTCCATATCGAGGCCGAAATCTCGAAACTCACCCATTTGCCATCCTCTCCTGTATCGTCAAGTTGCCCAATTCATAAAAACTAAAATCACGTTCTGCAAGGTGAAACTGACTTCACATTCTCTTCGTCATAGGGCAAGTTCACCGCATCAGGGCTTGTGCTTGTTTGAACCATTTCTTTTGCGCTACTATTGACCCTGACAAGCTTTCGCAAAACGGAGCGGACATGCAGGCAGTAGAGAAACAAAACTCGATCATTTCACTGGACAGGGGGATGGATCTGCTGCGCGCTTTTAAGTGCGAAGAAAAGGCGCTTGGAATCAATGACCTGACCCGAATAACCGGGCTGCCCAAGGCCACCGTGGCGCGACTGGCGCATACTTTGGTGACGCTCGGTTATCTGGGGCAAACGCATTTCCAGGGCCGCTATCACCTTGCTGACCGAGTCTTTGATCTCGGTACATCCTTCCTGTCCAGCATGCCGGTTTGTCGTGTTGCGGTTCCGGTGCTGCAAGACATCGCCGACCGGTTCAACATGTCTACTGCCCTAGGGGTCGGCAACCGGTCAGATATGGTTTATCTGGCCTATTGCCGAGCAAAAATACCGTCACATTGCGGATGCGCACTGGCGCGCTGATTCCGATGCATGAAACTGCCATGGGCAGAACGTTTCTCTGGGCGGTTGATTCTGAGCAACGAGCCTTTCACCGGAAATGCATCGAAGAAAGCGGAGCCGACATGGCTATTGTAAACGAACGATTTGAAAAATCAGCCGTGGAACTCGAGGAAACAGGGGTCTGCACCTCTCTGGGAGACTGGCGTCGAGATATCTATGCTGCTGCTGTGCCCCTTGTCATCGACAATGGCGAAACTGTACTTGCAATAAATTGCGGGGCTTCCCGTCACGGGCTTAGCGCTTCGGTTTTCCGCCAGGAAATTGGCCCGGCCCTGAAGGAAGCCTCGCGTGAAATTACCAACACAATGTCGGACTTGAGATACAATTTCTGGAACGAATAGAAATTTGCAAGACAGACCAAAAATAAGCTTCAATCAGCCGTCTTTTTGGCGAGGGCATCCATGATCTTTGCGGCATCGGCAACGAGACGTTTACCGATAATCGCCATCTTTTCCCGCGTAAGGTGCCGACTTGGCCCGCCGCAGGAAATTGCCAGAACCGGAGATTCCCCCTCTGCAACGATCGGCACTGCGACGCCGTTGATATCGCTTTGCCAGCCGTGAGTTGAGGATGCAAAGCCGACCGTCTCAACTTCTTTTATGCCGCTCAAGACGCGCGTCTCCAATTCCGCCCACTGCTTTTCATGGCGACGCGCCAGGTAGCCAAACAGAAACTTGCGCTCCTGTTCGGGAATGCGTGACAACAATGCGTGGCCGCTCGCTGTCCCGGCGAGGGGAATACGCGATCCGACTTCGAGTTGCAGCGTCATCAGCGTGTTGGAACTGTGACAGACTTCAAGATGGATGACATTGGTCTTGTCACGCCCGACCAGCGCCGCGTGCAGGTTGAAGTCATCCGCAAGTCGCTGAAGATAGCCGCGTACAACGTCGGTAACGCTGTTACCTGCCCGCCCAGCAAACCCCAACGTCAGGACGCCTATGCCAAGCCTGTATTGGCGTCGGGCCGGCGAATAATGTAGATGCCCCGAAGCGACCAAATCCTTACTAAAGCGCGATACGGTTGGTTTTGGAATTCCAGTAATATCCGCGATTTCGGCATTTCCCAGCCAGACGGCCTCGGGCGTGAAGGCTTCGAGAATGCGCAGCCCCTTTGCCAAGGCGATTACAAATGCACGATCTGGCGATGCCTTAACCTTTTCTCCCGAATCTCTTGGAGAGTCGTTTGGGGGATGTTCTTTCATCGGCAAATCTATTCACATTTGTACGCTATCATACCCAAGACCCATAACTTACTTGAATACAAGATGAATCAGGAGTCCGCAGCCATTGTTCCCCCAAGATAGGCGGTTTTGACGTGATCGTCGTGTTGAAGCTCCTTGGCCGGACCTTCGAGTACGAGACGCCCCGTTTCCAACAGATAGCCGTAGTCCGACAGTTGCAACGCAAGACGGGCATTCTGTTCAACAATCACAACGCTAATCCCTTCGGCGTTGACGGTCCGTACAATGCGAGCCACTTCTGCGATCATGATCGGTGCGAGGCCAAGCGACGGTTCGTCGAGGAGTAATACCTTCGGGTTGCTCATCAAGCGCGGCCAATCGCACACATTTGCTGTTCTCCACCCGACATACTGCCGGCGCGTTGACCAATCCGTTCGCGCAGGCGCGGAAAATAGGAGAATACCCGTTCCATGTCGGATTTCCAGGAATGCCGACTGCCATTGAGATAGGCTCCCAGACGCAGGTTGTCGCCCACCGTCATATCCGGAAAAAGCCGCCTTCCTTCGGGAGACATGCTGACTCCGCGCTCGACCATCTGGTCAGATGACAGGCCTGTCACGTCGTTTCCCTCGAGAAGGATACGACCGGAGGAGGGCTTTATCAGACCGGAGAAGGCACGCAACGACGTTGATTTACCGGCGCCATTCGCTCCCAGAATACACACAACTGAGCCTTTCTCGGCCTCGATGTTCAGATTGTCCACGGCCGTGATAGGACCGTAACGGACGGACAGGTTTTCAAACTTGATGAAGGTCAATGTCAGCTCCTAGATAAGCCTCTATGACATCGGGATGCCTTTGGATAACTTCAGGCACATCGATGGCAAGCACTCGGCCGCGATCCAAAACAAGGATGCGGTCACATATACGCGTGACCATGCCGACATCATGTTCGACCAGGACCACGTCAATGCCGCGTTCGGCACGGATGCGACGAATAAGTTCTCCCATCGCGCGCGTTTCGACCGGGTTAAGCCCCGCTGCTGGTTCGTCCATCAGCAGCTGCGTTGGACTGGCGGCAATCGCCATGGCCACGCCGAGCGTCTTCTGCACCCCATACGCAAGCTCTCCCGCGGTCCGATCACAGTCTTCGGTGATCCCACAGAAGTCCATGACATCCTCGGTAATCGTTTCAGCCAATTTCCGCGAGTTGCGCAGAAGTTTACGGTCTGCAAACCGTCTTGGGACAGCCAATTGACCGAACAAATACCCGAGCCGGATATTCTCGCGAACGCTCTTGTTGCGAAACACGGTGGCTGATTGGAACGTGCGGATGATCCCCTTTGCGGCGACGCCTTCAGGACCAAACTTCGTGATGTCTTCTCCCTTGTAAGTGATCTGTCCCTTGGTCGCCGGATAGGTTCCGGTAATGAGGTTGAAGAGCGTGCTCTTGCCTGCACCGTTAGGCCCGATAATCCCAAAAATCTCACCATTACGGGTCGCGAAGCTAACGTCATCAATCGCCGTCAGCCCGCCGAACTGCTTTGTCACTCCGGTGAGTTCCAGCATGATTGGTTCATCTGTCATCTCGTTTCCCCCACAATTTTCCGATTAATCCATAGAGGCCGTCCGGCATGAACTTGAGAAAAAAAAGATTAGCACCAAACCGTAGAACAGAACCTGATACTGAACCGCATCCCGGAACAGTTCAGGTAGTGGTACAAGGATAGCGGCCCCCCAATATCACGCCGACAGGCGATGCAATTCCACCCAGCACGTTGATCACAATCAGATTGACCGCCGTCCAGAAATCGAATGCTTCGGGTGATACGAAGGTATAATAGCTGGCAAAAAAAACCCGCCTGCAAAACCGGCCATCGCCCCCGCTGATAACAAACACAGCCAACCGATACGCCATGCGTTAACGCCTAGGAGCGCGCTAGCTCCTCATCATCGTCTAGAGTTTCCATGATTGCGCCGAATTCACTGCGATAGAGTGCGCGCAGCAGAAAGAAACCGCCCGCCGCCATCGCCAAGGCCATAAGATAGTAGACCGACTTATCGCGGATCACATAGCCGAAGATTTGCGCGCGCGGCACTCCGAAGATGCCGTTCACACCGCCAAAAACATCTACCCATTCGATAAAGGTCAGCAGAACGATCTCGCCGAATGCAAAAGTCAGCAAAACGAAATAGACGCCGCGAATGCGAAGCAGAATGGGTCCGATGATCAGCGACACCAACCCGCCGACTACCCCTGAGAGAAGAAAGCTGATTACAAACGGAAATCCGAGCGACATCATCGCAAGTGCAGAGGTATAGGCCCCCCCGATGCCCATCAGTGCGCCATGCGCCAGCGACAATTGCCCGATCCGCAACATCAGGTTCATGCTGAGCGCAACAACGCATACAGGCAAACCATCGTCCCGATATGGGTCAGGAAACGGTTCCCGACAACGAAAGGCCATGCAATCAGAACCACGGCGAGCGCGAGCCCGAATAGAATTTTTGTAGTTTTCATCGTGATTGCCCCAATAGACCAGCGGGACGGAACAACAAGATCACAACGACAAGCGCAAATGAGATCATTGTAGCCACTGTTGTGTTGATGAATGTCGCAACGCCTGCCTCGACCACTCCGAGCAGCAAGCCCCCGACAACGGCACCCGGCAAGCTGCCAAGGCCGCCCAGGATGACGACGATAAAGGCTTTCAGCATCGGCACTTCGCCGATGAAGGGGGGGCTAACCGTATAGATGGGGGCCATCAACGCGCTGCGAGCCCAGCCAGTGCACAGCCAATCCCGAACGAGAGAAGATAGATCCGCTGCGGCCGGATGCCCTGCAATGCGGCGGCCTCCCAATCCTGCGCCACGGCACGCATGGCAAGCCCAGCGCGCGCAAAGCGCAAAAAGAAATAGAACAGAACGAGGATTACAATGGCAATGAAGCCAACCAGCATCCGGTCGTTCGGTATGAGGATACCGGCGATGTTCGTAACACCACTTACGGGACGTGGAATGGACATTTCCTGCGGTCCAAAAAGAATGGTGGCACCGGCCTGGAGGGTGATGGCAATGGCGAGAGTCATGATCATGCCGTTCAGTTCACGTCCAACGAATTGGCGTAATAGTAAACGCTCGATCACCATACCGATCACGGCAACTATGATTGCCGCGATGATCACCGCGAGAAAGTAATTGATTCCAAGCGTGGAAAAAAAAGAAGCATGACGGCTATTGCCCCAAGCATGTAAAACTCGCCATGTGCGAAGTTTACGATGCGCATGATCCCGAAGATCAGGGTAAAGCCCAACGCCATCATGATGTATACCAGCCCCATCATGAGACCGTTCACACCAATTTGAATCAGAAGCTGAAGCATTAGAAAATTCCGTAGGGGGGCAAACCGCGTAGTGTGGCACCGGACCCCGAAGGCCCGGTACGCACCGCAATTACCGGTATCAGTTAACGTCGACGCGACCGATGATTTTTTTTCTTCACCATCGGAGATCATTCCGATGAACGTCGGTCCGATCAACTGGTTGTTATTGCCATAGGTTTCCATACCGCCCCCATACCAACGCGCCTTGCGCGCCTTCATAGGGAGTCATGGTGACAAGTGTATCGCGAACAGCGTCCACATCAGTGACGGTTCCGGCCTTCTGCATAGAAGCGAACAGGAGATGGGCCGCGTCATAGAAGAATACGTTGAAAGCATTCATGGGTGGGTTGTAGATCTTCGCGTACTCTTCTTCCATCCACTTGTATTTTTCGGAAGCAGTGTCAGCCGCCGCATAGACGATTGTGCCTTCTGCGAATTCCTTGCCCGCCGCTTCGACGATGGCCGGAACACCTGGGCCGCCAATCTTGACGAACAGCCCCTCAAAGCCAAGCTCGCGCGCCTGACGGATGATCAAGCCAGCTGTGCTGGGTGGCGTTGTGTCAAGCTCGATGATGTCAGGTGAGGTCGCCATCAGCCGCGTGATGATCGACTGGAAATCAACCGAAGAACGTTCAAACAATTCGTTTCCGACAATTTCAAAACCCGCCTCCCCGTAGGCTTTAACCTGCATCTTCTGGCTGTCCCAACCGGTCTGATCGTTGGGCGAGATGACAGCGACCTTGGACTTGTCAGGATTGTTGTCTTTAACCCAGTGAACAATCTGGTCGATATACTCGGTGGTCGTCGGCAACACCCGATAGACATATTGCGGGTTGTTGGCCAACGTTTGAGGCGAATAGCTGTTCATCAGTGCGAGAACGCCTCATCCTCAAAGATCGGCTTCACGGCAAGTGCAGAAGCCGATCCCAGCGGGCCAAGTATGAACTTTACACCATCTTGCTCGATCAGGCGCGTAGCCGCAGCCACACCTTCTGCAGGCTTGTAGCCGTCGTCATAGGACCGCACTTCGATCATGTAGGTCTTGTCACCTACAACCAGACCACCATTGGCATTGATTTCAGCGACCGCGATTCGTGCCCCCGCATCAACGCCACGGCCCCATTCCGAGCCCGGACCGTTCAGGCACTAATCGTCCCAATAGTTAACGTTTCCTGAGCAATCGCCGGCGTCATAGCCGTGCCGAGAAGTGCCGCGACACCGCCGATAATTGTGGCAAGACGCCCAAAACTGTTGCGTTTCATCATCTATCCTCCTTGGATACCATTAGTCTTCGATAGCCCGGCCAATCTTCGGCGACGAGCAAAATCGAAACCATGTTCCGCAGAATGAACAAAATTCTGGTATTATCAACCCAAACTTTGCTAAAAGATGGTGTGCGAGGATAAATTTTTTTTGCCGAGCCAGTGAGCTTGAGGCATTTCAAGTTCCTCCGCCTCGTGAGGTATTTTTTTTGGCAATGCGGTCTTTCGCAATAAATTCGCATGAAAAGGAATCTGAATCCTGATGACGCACGAACCTGAGAATTGCGAGGCTAACGGGTTTATAGGCCGGGCTGCACTGGCCACAAATGAGGATAGGCTTGCCGCGCTGAAGCTGGTCAGGAGCGGCGCAATCATGGAATTAGGCCAGGTTCTTCGACCTCACGCGCCGCATTATTCTGGTGTTCAACCGCCGTTTCTGATGAACCTCTGGACAACAGCGCAGGGCGTTATTCGAGCGCTGGCTCGGAAAGGTATAACCAATGCACCCGGCGTAAACCTCGAACACGCATCGATGACATTTCATGCTGGCACCCATGTCGATTCGCTCGGACATTTTACCGCCGGGCAGCACATGTATGGTGGGCGATCGGCAGATAAGGTGATTGGTGATCTCGGTCTTTATGATCTGGGTGCGAGATGATTCCTGTAATAATTGCGCGCGCGGTTCTACTGGATGTGGCCGAAGCTGAGAACGCAGAGTCCCTGGCGGGCGGCAGGTGGTAACCCGCCAAATGCTGCAAGCCGCCGAAACCGCGGCGGGCACGCGTCTGGGTGCCGGTGATGTTGCCTTGATTCGTACTGGCTGGGGCCAGTTTTATCGCTCGGATCCAGTCAAATACGTCAAATCCGAACCCGGCCTGGATCTTGACGCTGCCCGGTATCTGACAGAGGCCGGCGTCATTGCGATAGGAGCGGATAACATGGCGGTCGAAGTGATGCCGGGTACCGACCCAAAAATCTCGATGCCGGTCCATCAGCATACGCTTGTCGAGTGCGGCGTTTACCTTATTGAAAATCTTGATTTGGAGGCGCTCGCCGCCTCCGGGCACAAGGAGATTTGTTTCGTGATGCTGGCCATCCGAATCAAGGGAGCCACCGGCACGCCCGCTCGTCCGATCGCATTGTTATGACCCCATATCGATCGTCTCGTCGGGCAACCAAAGATTATTCTCAAATGTAAACTTTTTGGGGTGTCACCCCAGCTTTTCCCTCACATTAGCGACGACAAGGCAAATATCACATGCTTAAGACTGAACTCCAAGAAGGTATCCTGACCATCACCATTGACCGGCCCGAACGTCGAAACGCTTTGACGGTTGCTATGTCCAATGCCCTGACCGACCTATGGGAAGAAATCGAGAAAGACGAACGGATTCGCGTCACCATTCTGACGTCAGCCGACTGTGGCACGTTTTGTGCGGGTATGGATTTGAAGGAAGCGGCAGAAATCCAGGAACGTGAAGGTGTTGACGTGCTCACTCTTATTCGCGACCCGCATCACAGCAACATGTTGAAGCTACGCAAACCTTTGATTGCCGCAATGACGGGCCATTTTGCGGCGGGCGGTATGATGCTGTCACTGAACTGCGACTTGAGGTAGGTATGTCAGGCACAAAAGGCGGCATCACGGAAAGCAAGATCGGACGCGGTTCGCCGTGGGCGATGCCGCTGGTATGGAAACTTCCCGAAGCTGTGCTTAAGGAACTGACCCTTTGTGGCGAGATGATTGAGGTCGAACGCCTGCATGCGCTGGGTTTTGTCAACTTTGTCGAACAAACTCCAGATGCTGTACGCGACCGAGCCGTGGAATTGGCGCAACGTATTCGGGACAATGCACCGCTTTCCGTTCTTGCGGCCAAGGCCAGCATACATGCCACGATGTCGCTGGGCTTGGAAGCCGGACTCGCCGAAGCCAAACGGATCTATGAGCCAGTCTACTCCAGTGAAGATGCGCAAGAAGGCCCTCGCGCCTTTAGAGAAGGGCGCAAGCCACGTTGGATAGGACGCTGAGAGACAGGAATGCCGAATGTTTAAGAAACTGACGCCCCACATCGGCCTTGTGACGCTGGACGATGGCACAACATATAACAAGCTTTCAGATACTGCGCTGATCTCTAATCTGACGGAGATCATGGAAGAAATCGGCGATGATTCTGAACTTCGCGTCATTATCTTGACCGGAGCGGGCCGGATATTCTCTGCAGGTGGTGACATCCGGGCGATGCGGGACAAAGAGGGGCTCTTTAGTGGTAGCCCAGCCGAGATTCGCGCAGGCTATAAGGCCGGTATTCATCGGATGTGCCGCGCTGTGGTTGCACTGGATATCCCCATAATCGCTGCGATAAATGGACCGGCCTATGGGGCTGGTTGTGATCTCGCGATGATGTGCGATATCCGTATCGGCTCCGAAAAGATGGTGTTGTCTCAAAGTTTTGTCCGCCTCGGGCTGATTTCCGGTGATGGCGGGAGCTGGTTTTTGCCGCGCGTGGCCGGCCTTGCGCGCGCCGCTGAGATGGCACTGACGGGCGATCCGGTTGATGCACAGACCGCCTATGACTGGGGGTTGGTTTCGCGTCTGACGACTCCAGACGAGCTTTTGCCCGAAGCGCAACGCCTTGCGGAACGGATTGCTAGCGCTGCGCCTTTGGCCGTGCAGGGAGCCAAGCAACTGTTGCGCAATGCGTTGCAAACCACGCTGGACGAGTCACTTGACGATGCCGCCAGTAGGCAAGCGATCCTTCACCACAGCGCCGATCACCACGAAGCAGTTACGGCGTTTCTGGAAAAGCGAGATCCGCTGTTTCACGGCCGCTAAAGTGTTACGCCCAACCCCAAATCACGGGGGGATGGGCGTGAGGCGTTAGATCTTTATATAGGGCGCCTTAGAAACAGGTGTCAGCGCCTTGGGCAATGAAACCACTCGGTTCGCCCAATTGCCCACATGCTGATCATATCTTGTCCCTAACCTGCACCAGCGCGGGAAAGTAGTTGTCGCCAAATCCCGCGGCACGTGCCTTCTCCATTCGTGACCGGGCAAGTTCCGCACCGGGCGCGCTGAAACCCGTCAATTCGGCAAGCTCGAGCGCGTAGCTGACATCCTTTAACGCATAATTCGTGGGAAACGCGCCAGTTGGGAAATTTCCTGGCAGCATCGCTTTCATTCCATGGTTGCGCAATGCAAAGCTATCCGCCGACCCCTTGGATAGGGTATCAAACAACAGGGTTGGATCGACACCTGCCGCCTCACCAAGGGTTAACGCCTCCGAGAGCGCCACCACCGTTTCGAAAAGCACCATGTTGTTGAGGATCTTCACCACTTGACCGCTCCCGACGGGACCGCAATGGGTAATCTCGCTGGCAGCGTGAGCCAGCAAGGGACGCAGGCGTTCGAATACATCGTCGCTGCTACCGACCATGATCGACAAAGTTCCCTCTTGCGCTGCCTGCCGCGTGCGCGCCACCGGAGCATCGGCATAGCTAATATCACGCGCGGCAAGTTCTTTGGCCAATTCACGTGTTAAACCCACTGGCGCAGTCGATGTATCGACAAGCAACAAACCCGGACGGCCCCGCTCCAGCACCCCACCGGGTCCACGGATGACCGCCTCAACCTGTGGTCCACCGGGCAGCGACAAAAACAGAATGTCCATTGTTGCGGCCAGATCACCGACGCTGGCAGCGGTGTTCGCCCCCAGTTCTGCCAGACGCGCCATTGGTTCCGGGTTCAGATCAAAGACATGCATCTGCGCTCCGGACTTCGTCAGGATGTTGCGGCAGATTGGCTCTCCCATCACGCCAAGGCCTGCAAAACCGACCGCTTGTTCAGTCATGCCAAGACTCCTTCAAGCGAAATGGAGAGAATAGATGTGCCACAAAGCGATCCAAGATAGGCCCGGCGTTCATCTTCAGAAAACGCGATGCTGGCGATGTTGCCAAGACGCTCTCGCCGCAATCGTAGAAATGCTCGCGCCCCATGCGCCTTCGGCCAGCGCCGTCTCGACACGGTCGACAAGGGCGACGTCAAGATCCTCAAGGATCAAAGTCAATTCACCGTCAGGCGAAAATCGCCACAGACGATTCGACACGATACAGGTGATCCACAGATTGCCTTTGCTGTCATAAACGATTCCATCGGGGAAGTCGCCGCGCCCGAGTTGTACGAGGGTGCGACGGTTGCTCAATCCATCAGGACCGAGATCAAACCGCGTGATGCTACGAGAGAAGGTTTCGCTGATCACTAAACCGGTGCCGTCCGGCGTCAGGCGGCATTCGTTGGAAAAACAGATATCATCGGCAAGGATGCGCGCACCTGCCTCGTCCTGCAACACGATCAGACCATCTGCGACTTTGTCGCTATAGGCTGCGAAGCGGGGCAGGCGCGTGGTGCTGACGGTGATCCAGTTGCGCCCCTTTTCATCGGTCATCACAAAGTTCGCGGCCGAGAGAGCCACACCCTCGACCACTTCCAAGTGCGGGGTCAGCACCCCTTCAGGCGACAAGCGCCAGATGCCGCCACCCTCGCAATATTGGCGATCAGCGTGCTGCCGTCGGCCTGCGGGGGCGATACCGTTGGGAATCAATTCGTGCCCGCCAGCCAATGCCGGATCGGGACCGAGTGTCGATACCGTTTCATCCGGTGCAATCCGGCTAATGCCGCGGCCGCGGTGCGAGACAATCAGCGCTCCATCGGGACATACGTGGACCGATTCTGGACGTTGTAGTTTCGTGCCGTGATGCGAAACGTCCTCATAGGAAAGACGGGAAACATGGGTCTGTGTGTTCAAAGCTGGCTCCTCCTCATCCGTGAAATAATTCCTGAATTCTGTGCTGCGCAACGTGTGGCTACTCCAATCCTTGGCGGTCATTGACGCTAGATGCCGACCAGGAGCAAAATCCATGTTGCGTCGCGCGTAGTTTGAACCTTATAAAATTGAAAATGCGTTCCGACAAGTGAACCAGTGGGAGGGGCTATGCCGGAAGAAATTGTTGAAACCTTTGCGCGTCTGCCCGGGCTTTTCGCAGGCTCTGAAACGCTGCGACGTCGCTCAGCCCGAGCGCAGCTCGTCCTGCTCCTCGAAGCAGGGGACACGCGAAGGCGTCTGCGACTGGAACCAGGGGCGCTATTCCTGGAAGGCGTGGATGGCCCGATGGACAGTTGGGATGTTGCATTGCGCGCCACTCCCGAGGCCTGGACAGATCATTGGGCGGCTCTTCCCCGACCCGATGCAGCCGACATTCTTGGAATGACACGCCACGGGCGCATGCGTATCGAGGGCAATTTCGCGCCGCTCATGCGACATCTGCAATTGGTGAAAGATATTCTTGCATTGCCGAGGGCCGAACGATGACACCGCAATTCGATCCCATAACCGGGCGTTACTTACGGCTTGATATAGGCGGAACACCGCATCGGCTTTATTTTGAAGAAGCGGGACAAGGAATTCCGCTGCTTTGCCTTCACACCGCAGGGGGCGGACGGACGACAATACCGCGGCCTGATGCTTGATCCAGAGGTGACGAGTCGGTTCCGAGTTATTGCCTTCGACATGCCCTGGCATGGGAAATCCAGTCCGCCCGAAGGCTGGCAAGACCGTGAATACAAACTGAGCACTGCCGATTATGTGGGCAGATCCTTGCCGTTTGCGACGCGCTTGCGCTCGATAGGCTGCTGTCTTGGGTTGTTCCATCGGCGGGCGTATCGTTTTGCAATTGGCGGCCGATCACCCTGAAAGGTTCCGTGCGCTTATCGGCGCGCAAGGGGCCGCGTGGCAGGCACCTTGGTATGATACCGACTGGCTGCATCGCCCGGATGTGCATGGCGGTGAAGTGTGTGCTGCGCTGATCTCAGCTGGTGGCTCCGGGTGGGCCTGCGCAGGAACGGCATGAAACACTTTGGCATTACATGCAGGGTGGGCCGGGTATCTTCAAAGGTGACTTGTGGTTCTATCGTGTCGATGGCGATCTGCGTGAAACGCTTGGCCGGATCGACACCAACCGCTGCCCGCTCTGGTTGATGGGGGGTGAATACGATTTCTCCTGCCGCCCCCCCGAGGATATGCTGGCCACTGCCAATGCGATTCCGGGCTGCAAGGCCGTCGTCATGGAGCAGCTCGGCCATTTCCCGATGAGCGAGAATTATGCGCAGTTTGCGCGTTACCTGCACCCGGTGTTGGATAGTATTGCTGCCCAGGATTTAACGGAACCCGGCGCCGTGCCCCTCCAGAGCCAGCGTCAAGCTGCGCTAACTCTTGAGGGCCACCATACAGGACAGGTTGCCGTATTCCTCCAAAACTGCGGCTTGGACGCCGCCACACGGATTTTAGCTCGGTCAGCCATGCAAAAAAAGAAAGTAATCGATGACGCTCTTTACAAACCCACCACGATGCCAAGCCCGGACAAGACCGAAGACTTGTTGATTGGCGGCAAGCCCACGCCGGGCGACGGGCCGGCACTCGACGTCATAAATCCGGCAGACGGAAGTTTGATAGGGCAGGTGGCGAGTTCCTCGCCTGCGCAAGTTCGCGAAGCCGTTTCAATAGCCGCGCAAGCTCTGCGTAAGACAGACTGGGGGAGCGAACCGCCCCATGTTCGGGCGCGATTTCTCGGACGTGCAGCTGACGTAATCGAGCGGCAGGCCGATTTTCTGGCTGAGTTGCAAATGCAGGAGAATGGCAAAACCCGGTCGGAAAGCCGAGGGCAGGCCATGGCTGCGGCAGGGATTTTCCGCTATTATGCCGCTGTCTGTGAATGCAGCGAAGATGCGATGCCGCCCGCTCGCGGTGACTACTTCTCGATGACGGTGCAGGAACCAGTAGGCGTGGTCGCCGCGCTGACTCCGTGGAACTCTCCTCTAACCATGGGTGCACAAAAGCTCGCCCCTGCACTTGCTGCTGGCAACGCCGTTGTTTTGAAAGCCGCCGAAACAACGTCCTTCGTTACCCTTGCTCTCGGCCAGTGCGTTATCGAAGCTGGCCTGCCTGAAGGTCTGCTGAGCGTCGTGGCGGGCGGTGTTGAAACCGCCGTTGCTTTGGTTGAAGACCCCGAAATTGGCCTTATCAGCTTCACAGGTGGAACGTCGACAGGCCAGCATATTGCGCGCGGGGCCACAAAGCGGCTTTTGCCGTTGATCCTCGAACTCGGTGGGAAATCTCCGCATATCGTCTTTGCCGATGCTGACCTCGCACAGGCCGCAAAATCTGTCGCATCCGGCATCTTCGGCGGTACCGGTCAATCCTGCGTGGCAGGATCCCGGCTTTTTGTTGACAAGTCCGTTGCTGACGAGTTTCGCACATTGCTGATCAAAGAAGCGCGCGCTATGCGTCTTGGTCCGCCCAGCGATCCCAACACCGTATTGGGGCCCCTCGCCTCGTTCTCACATCGTGAACGGGTAGAAGGTTTTGTGCAGCGCGGATTGGATGCTGGTGGCGAAATCTTGCTCGGCGGTGCCCGCCCCGAGGGCACGGAATTTGAGAAGGGCGCCTATTACTTGCCCACGATCATCGGCAATATCGACAACACCGCCGAAATCGCGCAAGAGGAAATCTTCGGTCCGGTTCTTTGCTTCATGACCTTCGAAGGCGAAGAAAACCTAGTCGAAGCCGCCAATGACAGTGTTTACGGGCTTGCTGCAGGGCTTTGGACAGCAGACTATCGCCGCGCTTGGCGTGTTGCACGACAGCTTGAAGCCGGGACCGTGTGGATCAACACCTATAAACAACTCTCTATTGCCGCCCCATTTGGCGGGTTCAAACTTTCGGGGTTCGGTCGCGAAAAGGGCCAGCAGGGCATGCGAGCCTATCAACAGACAAAAAGCCTCTACTGGGCAAACTAACGCATGGTCAGAATTGAAAGGGTGCCTATCCGAGCATCCCGTCGACACCAAAATTCTGACCGCGACACATCATAAAACACTGCGCTGCGTAGTCAGTCTGTTTTTGCCGACCGTCGCTGCGCGTCTCGGACCAGCGCGGCAAGACGGTAAAACCCATGCGCCATTTTAGAGTAGGGCGTCAGCAGGAACAGTGCCAGCACGGCGCCGAGATGCAGCCCCATGAGGCTCGGCACCAATGTCGTACCCGTGGACGCGTAGAGCGCCAGTCCCGATGCACCGGTCAAACCTAGCAAAAAAAACAAACGCCATTTCGCCGCCACTTGTTGTGCGCGCGCCCAAGTTCGAGTCAGCGCGTGTCTTGAGCCAGGCAAGTTTTATTGTCCCCAGCGTGAGCAAGACGCCACCGGGCACTCCCAGTATCTTGGGCAAACTGATGAGGCTGTAAGGTGCATGAAGCGCAAACCCGTAGTGCATCACTGTCCCCGAAACGGTCGCTGCAAAACACAGAAGAAAGCCCCACATGGTCGCCTGATGCGCATATCGGCGCGCCTGTGAATATCGGTCGCCCTTCTCATAATTACAGCCCTGCTCTTGTCCGCCCGAAAGATTACGCATTTTTGCGGCGTTCATCGCAGCTTCACGCAGATGTCGAAGTTTCACCGGGCGCCCATCGGTTTCGTGCCAATATCGCCTCAGACCGATCGCCAGAACGGCCAGCGGAAAAAGAAAAGCCGGCATGAAGATCGCCGTCATGACAGAATGCGCCAAGACCGCATAGAACCCTTCACCGCCATCAGGTGATAGTGTGGACTGAGCGAAAAACAACGCCGCGATGCCCAACACCAATACTGCTGCAATCGCCAACCCATTGCTCTGCACCGCTGCCGATATTCCACGCGGCCAGGCAAAACGATCCCAGCTTTCCACCTGCACCTCGGCCAACGCCTTTGGTAAGTTCAGCTCGAATTCATGTGGGCTGGTGTATTGGCATGAATAGTAACAACCCCGGCAGTTGTGGCACAGATTGGCGAGCTGTGTGATGTCGCCGTTGGCGAAAAGTCGTTTATCAAACATCGCCGGAAATACGGCACAAAAGCCCTCGCAATAGCGACAGGCGTTGCAGATTTCGGCCTGACGACGTGCCTCAGTGATGGCTGGTGTCGATGGGGCGGGAGTATCAAGCGACATATGCGGCAGCCTCCTGTCCGGCAATTCGTCCAAAAACGGTTCCGATAGTCATGCCGAACCCAGCGAGATAGCCTTGGCCCAGAATTGAACCCGCCATGATCTCACCCGCAGCCCAGATGTTTTCATATGGGCCGTCAGGGCCGCTAACTCGTGCTGTCGGATCAACCTTCAAACCTAGATAGGTAAACGTCACGCCGGGGCGCAACACATAGCCAAAAAAAACGGCGGCTCAACTATGGGGCGCGCCCAGTTGGTCTTGGGTGGTTCCAGCCCTTGCGTCGACAGCCCATCCAGATCCTGCGGCGTAAAATGCCCCTCGCCGCAGGCAGCATTGAACGTATCAATTGTGCGGGTCAGTTTTTCGGGTGGCAGGCCCATTTTCTGCGCCAGTTCTGCAATTGTATTTGCTCGTTCTGGGGGGAAGACTGATGGCATGAACAATTCGGCAGAGCGTGAATCAATAATTGAAAAGGCCACCTGATCGGGCTGTGCCGCGACCAAACGCCCCCAGATTGCATAACGCTTGGGCCACACATCCTCACCTTCGTCATAGAAACGTTCTGCATCACGATTCACCACGACTGAAAACGGCACGCAGTCCAACCGGGTTACAATGCCGCCGTCAAATTTCGGCGCGCGCCCGTCGATGGCGACGGCATGACACTGTGTGGGGTCGCCGACACTTTCCGCGCCTTGTTCAAGCATGTCGTTCAGCACGACACCCCTGTTGAAGCGCGTGCCACGGATCAGAAAATTTCTCGCTGCTGGTCCCCAGGCCCGCGCGAGCCAGTCAATATCAGATTGAAAGCCACCAGAAGCCAGAACAGCCGCACGCCCGCGCACCTTCAACACGGTGCCAGCCACTGCAACATCGACCGCCTCGAACCTCTGCTCAGTCACATGGATATGGGTCACTTCGGCCTCATAAAGCACGGTAACGCCCAAATCCTCCAGCACATTGTAATAGGCATTCACCAACGCTTTGCCGCCGCCAAGAAAAAAAAGCATTGGTTCGGCTCAGCGATAGCGTACCAGACAAAGACGGCTGAAAACGGACCCCGTGACGCTCCATCCAAGGCAGACAGGCCTCTGACTCCCGGATGGTCTGTCGCGCCATATCTTTCTCGGTTTTGCCATTCGTCACCCGCAGAAGATCGTTGAAATACTCGTCTTCATCATAGCTGTCGGTCAGCACGGACAACGGCCCGCGATGCATACAACGAAAATTGCGTGTGTGTCGCGAATTACCACCACGATAGGGTTTCGGAGCGCTCTCTAAAACGAGCACCCGTGCGTTTGCCTCGGCTGCTTCGATCGCAGCACAAAGCGCGGCATTGCCTCCTCCGACGATGATAACGTCCCATTCCGTTTGCTCGATACTTGTCACGCAGCCCTTCCCCCGTTTTGCATGGCACAATTTCCAGCGAGACGGATTCTAAGCACCGCAAGAACAGATACCGCCAGGATCCCTGTTTCCCCTGGTTTATGCCGGATGGGCACCACAAATCCTGCCATGCTGCACCAGGCCCAGCCCCATTTGCGCTCTGTCTCTGTCGCTTTCGTGAAATTGTGACTATCTGTCACATCATTCCTTTGGTTTTCAAGCGTGGTTTCGACTAAAAGCTCCAAAAACAATGAAATAGCCCGGAGACGGCGGACCTTTAACCGAGTTTCGCCAAACACATCGCCCAGAGATGTGAAGTTCAAGGCAAATCTTTTAGGCACATTCAATCGTTTCATTTCTGGTGGTAGGAACATCATGTTGGTTGACGCGCGGGCAGGGGGAGGCCCGCCAGGTTCGGGCTTTGCGGTGCGAGTTATCGTTCTCGCTGGGACGCAAGAGGTGGGTCTGGTATCGATGATTCAGCACGAGCCTTTTGCTGTAACATTCATGTTTGGGTAGGGGGGGCATGACGCTAACGCCGTCTTGAAACAGTCTTGAAAATGGCGGGAAAATAAGCATCACCAAGCCCTTGGTCTTGAGCCAAAGCCATGACTTGCATGGTGAGTTCCGCGGTCGACAATGTCACATCCTTTTCTTCGCCCGCTTGCAGAGCATAGCCAATATCCTTCATTGCGGAAGAAACAGAAAATTGCCCTTTGGGGAAATCATCTCTAAGCATGGATAATACCCCATGTTTAAAAACGGAGTAGCTATTTCCGGACCCTTCGGAAAGGCAACGTAATAGTATTTCCCTGTCCAAGCCGAGCGCATCACCTAACGAAACACCTTCTGCTAGCGCCAATACGTTTGAAAACATGATCATATTGTTGACCAATTTGACGGAATATCCAGATCCGGGAGGGCCGCAATAAATAATTTTGCTCGCGAGATACTGTAACAGCGGCCGAATTTTTTTTCAAATATCTCAGGATCCGCGCCTACCATGGTAAGCAATGCACCTTCACTCGCCGCTTTGGTCCCCCCCCTTGCCACGGGTGCATCGACAAAGTGTAGATCCCGATCTTTGGAAAATGAAATCAGATGTTTCGCGAGGTCTGGTGTGCCTGTTCCCAAGTCAACAACAATCTGACTTTTAACGCTATTTCTTCCAAAGCCGTACTGCGATGCGAAGACCTCCTCAACAATTTCCTGCTTTGGCAAAGATAAGAATACTACGTCCAAAGCTGAGAAGTCGGCTATGCTCTCAGCGCGCTTCCCACCGGCATTCATAGCTAAATCGAGAGCTTCCTCATTTCTATCAAATACA
>LLEQ01000001.1_pt1 | contig 32099 bp, 41 predicted proteins | sample 595901 | NCBI WGS metagenome assembly LLEQ01 (sample SAMN02919317, study PRJNA255460) | bioreactor metagenome | biome: chemostat; feature: culture 2012_25.3; material: sediment; isolation source: day86 25degC chemostat 2012 inoculated with Wadden Sea sediment taken from... | place: Germany: Bremen ... | reverse complement strand
GCTCGCAGCCGTCGTCATCTACTGGTTATGAATCCTGACCCTAGGCAACTTGAAAGCTTATCCATCCCATTTGAATTCATTGACGCTATCGACGGGCGTGCAGGGCTAGCAGCTGAATATGAGCAGATGATTGACCGGGCTGGAACTGAAATTCAGTTAGGGCGGCACATGACGGATCCCGAATATGCCTGCGCACTTTCTCATATGTCGATCTATCGACGGATTGTTGATGAAAACCTTCCCGGGGCCATCGTTCTGGAAGATGACGCTATACTCGGACCATTATTTAAGGAATTTCTGGATGCTCGGGGATATGAGGTAGGGGCACTGATACAACTTGACCACCTGAATGGCGATATCTGGCGTTTCACCCGCCCAATCAGATTGACTGCGCATATTCGTTTGGCAAAGGCCGCACGCAATACTAGCCTTTCCAGCGGCTATTCGATCAGTCGATCTGCTGCCAGCCACCTCTTGGACCACGGGCTACCACTTCGCGGTTTAGCCGATTGGCCTTGTGATGTGACTAAGCTGCCTGCAGATTTGGTGCTACCGCGTGTGATTTATCAAGCAGACCTTGCAGGTCAGGATTCAGCCATCGAAACCGGGCGCGCCGCAGTTGTTTCAGCGCTTCCCAGAAAAAGTCGCTCTTTGCGCTTTTTTTTAAAGTGCCCTACTGGCGTCGATGGTGGTTCAAACGCATGACGGAAAGGGTCTCTTGAGCATTTGTGCGGGACGCACCGCCTCGCAGAGCGTTACCCTGAAACGGGGTAACGAGAACCAGCTGCAAGAGAGGTGGCTGCGCAAATCTGAACAGCTGGGATAAGTGGATTTTCCGCGCAACCGCAGCAAGATGCTGCAAGCGAGGAGATGATCATGACAAAACGACCGAGCCGGAATCACAGCCCGACATTCAAAGCAAAAGTGGCCGTGGCCGCAATCAAGGGCGAGAAGACGCTGAACGAGCTGGCGCAGGATTTCGATGTTCACCCGAACCAGATCAAGCAGTGGCGCGACCAGCTGCTTGACGGCGCAACGGGGGTGTTCGGCGAAGCGGCGAAAGCCGCGCCGGAACCAGACACCGCTCGAAGCGCGCCGGACGCTTGAGCAATTTGAGGGCTCCGCGCCCGGCGCGCTTGCCCGGAACGACCGACCCGACTACCAATCTCAAACCCGCAGACTCTCGTTATGAACGAGGGACCCAAGGGGGGCAGGTCAATAGTCATATGATGGTAACCAGTTCTCGAGTGGTTTGCCTCTCCATTCCGATCGACCTGACCCTGACACACATCTCACAAGAGACTGTGCATCTAGGCCAATCTGCATTATGAATTTCGCGGACTTCATGCTATTATTTTTTTTGTCAACTAGAAGGACGAGCCCGACATGAACAAGATTATTCCTCTCGCTGCTGCGGCTCTCGCTTTGGGCGTTTCTGGGGCATTTGCTCAGGACGGAATTATAGATACTGGAGCCACTCCACAGGTCACACTTTCTCCGCCTCCAGTGCCGGGTGCGTTTCCAGCGCAATTGATGGCTATTGGGCCGGTAGCCGGGGTGGTGGCTGGGATAGCAACGATAGTCGTTGTTGGGGGCCTTGGCTCGACGACGTCCACCGTGTCCACAACCAACTAATTGATTAATAATATAAAATGGCGCTCCAAGTCGCGCCATTTTATATTTCCGAGCGCTTAGTTTGTGGCGTTGACAGACGATACTATCAGCGATGGAGTGATCGAGTTTACGACATTGCCCCAATGCGTAACAGGTTGAGCCGCGACGAAAATTATATCATTTGCGTGCAACTCGAAACGGGTCGCGAGGATCATCGCAGCGGCATTGCGGCCATCCAGATGCCATGCACTGATCGAATCATACTCGAGAGGATTGTCCGAGCCGCGCAATACGTAAATTTCTTTAGGGTTCGATTTTGCTGTGACTAGGCCACCCGTGTCATACAACGCATCTGCGAGTGAGGCTTTTTCTCCGAATGGAAGAGGGAAGCGCGCTTGTTTTGCTACCTCTCCTGTCACGAATGCATAATCGCGGCCTTCCGCGCCGAGCGTGAGGCGGGCATTAAAGTTTTCACGAGCCTCAGTCAGCTCGCCGCGACGTAGGTTAACTTCTGCTTGGAGCGCGGTAATTTGGGCCTGGCGTTCGGCTTGCTTGAAGCCTGCTAGTTTGATCTGCTCTTCAAAATAGGCAGCGGCTTTATCGATTTGATAGTTGCTGTCGACGAAGACGCTATCGCCTGCGGTAAGTTGAACCCGACCAACGGTGCTGTTTTCGTAAACGTCATCCAGCGGGATTTGATACAGGGTTCCTTGGCGGTAAAGACGCACAATGGTCGTGTCGGGATCGGCCGCTTGTGCGCCGCCCGTCGCCGCTAGAGCTTCGTCTAGATAAACTGGAGCGAGCGTGACTGGGACAACGCCAGGTGAACCGACAGCCCCACCAACCGCGATCTTCTTCGAATGGAACTCGGAGATCTCGAGCGAAAATGACGGGTCAATCTGCTTATCGAGGAAGCGCTGGAACAGGGTGGCTTCAGCATCTTCAACGCTTTGACCGGCAATCTCAACGCGGCCCACGGACGGGATAGATACCGTTCCATCGTCTTGCACGGTATAGCCTTGGCGCGCATTTTGTGCGGCGAGGATGCCTGTCAGCTGCTCGACGGTGGTGCCGGCTTGCGGGGTGGCAAGCAAGACTACATCTCCGACGCCAATTTTATATGAACCCGGATTGATCGGCGGCGGCAAACGCGTTTCCACAGCACCGGGGGGGCGGCTGATCCGGCCGAAGGCAGCCGCCGGCGCCGGGATCGGCGTGGCGATGTTGCCGTTGAGGCCCGCGGTCTGCGAGAAATACGCCGGCAATTGGCGGGGCTGATACTGGCTAGCATTCGCGGTCATGACAGATTCGGCAGTCAACGGCAGCACGCGAACCTTGCCCATATCCGAGATGCCTGGCGTGACAGAGGTGCTGTGGTAAACAACACCACAGCTAGCAAGCGTGCTTGTGAGTAGAACTATTTTCAATAGGCGCACGGAAGGTCTCCAGTCTTAACGGACAGTTAGGGCAGGTGCCTTAGATGTTAGGCGTTTTTCGTATAGAGATTTTCTCTGTAAGTTCACCAGCCATTGGCTGGACTGAATGATCTCGCGCGTAGATGGCACAAGCCAGTAGAAATTGCTAAAGGCAATTTCTCCGTTACGGCAGCTCTCAATAACCGTTTGAGCCACGACATCCTTCAGGCCTTGACTGACGGTTTGTATAGGGCCCGGAGAGATTTGGCATTTGAACGCACGGGTGATGGCGTGGTTTTCGCCGTCAAGAAGGGTCATCAAACGAGTTGCATAGCCGCTGCCTAGAGAGGTGATGAGCGCCTGGCTCTCGTCAACTTTCGAGGCCATGATATCAGCGCCAAATCCACGCGTGCCGATGAGAACGCCACGATCTAGCATGATTTGTGCACCATCTATGCCTATCCATGTCTCTACGCCGCTGACTGCTGAACGGGATTGGCGCACAAAGAGAGCACTAGTCCCCGGGTTGCTTTCGATGCCAGCTGTAAACAGTGGGGAGCCGTTCTCGCGAGCGGCGATGAAATCGGGGTTTTGCTGCAACGCAGATTGGCTGAAGGGCTGCACCGATTTATAGAGCGAGGAAACGTCAGCGTTCGACGAGCATCCTGAGATCACCAATAATGCAAGAGTCATTTTGAGAAGCGTCATCGCCAAAATTTACCCCAGTTGTGTTCCATCTCGTTTGCGTTGTCGTGTTTGACTTGATCATAAAGGCGGTTAGCAACAGAAAGGCGCGCGCCGCCATCCCGTTGGATCGGTCGAATTGTCTGGCTAAATCCGGTGCGGCTGGGTTGTCCGGTGATCCAATTGAGCGGGATCGTAAAGTGAATGCCTTTGTCAAACGAGCCTTCTCCAAAGTCTTCAAATGAGACATCCGTCAGCGTTGCGAAGGCACCCACAGTAAACCCGTTGTCGAATTTTCGATCCAGCGTGAGGGTCGCACCCAGATCTCCAGCGAGATAGCGACCGACATCAAACTGTGCGTAATAAGTATTCCCGAAGTCGTAATAGGCCGAAACATGACCCGTTGCGACGCGGTAATCATTGAGGCCAAATACGGAGTTAGGATCACGTTGACCGACGTAGTTGATCTCGGCGCCAAGCGCGAGGCGGCTGTTGGTGGGAAACCATAGCAATTCGGAGGAGATCCCCCGCGAACATTTGTTCAAAGTAGCCAGCAGACAGACGACCATAAAGATTCGCGCCAGGACGGAACAGGTAGTCACCGGTCAGGATGGGGACCTTCGGACCAGTCGATTTATCGTAGAGGCCATGATCGGAGCGCACATGCGGCAATCCTGAATCTGAGACGCGATTGCTTTGATTCAAGGTGCCGAGCGCTTTTTGACGGATTACGGCGGTGATCGAGAGGCCGGGGGGCGATCGCGTATTTGAGTTTCGCACTGACACCCAAATCACCGCGTATGGGTGAATCAGGATCGAAAAAAAAGAGAGTGAGTAATACGGCAGGAGTGACCAATCCAACTTTGGATAAATGCCGGGGTCCGCAGGCAGTCGGGAAGGCGCATCCTCGATCTTGGCGCGGACGAAGCTTTGCCAGCTGCCATCCCACGCATGTTCAAGCTCTTCGAGATCGGCGCGGCGCAGAGTTGTTTTCGAAGTCGGCACACCGTCTGAGCTGAGCGTAATCTCAAACTTTTCCACCGACGCGGGGAGGGAGTTCGCCATCGCGCGCGCGGATCGCCCCAACGCCTGTGCGGACCCGGCATAGCGGGCGTTCACAAGAACTACTCGCACGGTTTCGCCCGAGTGCTGGAACGCCTCAAGCAGAATGCCTTGGGCTTGCAGGGCGGTTTTGAGCCGTGCCCGGGTGGTATCGATGTCTTCATCCGCCCAATCAAGCGCCGCACGGGGTTTGATCGGCTGGATGTTGCGCTCAATCCCACCTGGGAATGCAGGTTTACGCGGATCGATAACGTAGGTGACACCAAAGCCCGCTTGCGCGCCGCCGATGACGAACGCATTCAGGGTGAGGTTCTTGCTGGCACTGTAGTTTACGCCGACATTGACTGGGCTTTTACGCTCAAATCCCATCCGCGAGGTTTCGGCATTATAGGCATCTGAAGAGTATTCACCGACCAACCGGAGACGATCATTATATTGATATGAAATACCTGCGAAAATGGCTGCATCGCCCTTGAAGAATCTATCTAGCGCAACGCGCCCAGTTTCCTCAATGCCAGAGAATCCTGGACGGCTATCAGCACCGAACGGATTGGAAAACCCGCCATACGAGCCCAAGCGTCCCCAACCGATACCACCGGACACATCAAACCGCTGACCCAGATGCTTGGTCGCAACAATATACTCGGATGCAAAAATTCCTGTTCCGCCAAAATCGCGCAAGCCGATGGCCAGCGCGGGGAAATTCGGGCTCTCTTGACGGAATTGATAGTGAAGATCGAATGAGCGGTCATAGAGATCGCCGCCACCACTTAGACTGAAATAATCGCGGAGGATAGAATAGCGAAACACCCCAGAAAGACGTGGCTTATCTGGAATTGCAGAGAATTACGCGTATGGCCGGTGAGATGCGAGGTGGTGAGGCTCAGCGTGCCATCAGGCTGGTCAGCGCACTCGGCATGTCGATCATGCCAGGGGTGCCATAGGTGGAAAGCCCCTCGCCAGCCGCCGCAGATCCAGCGGCGATGAACGCCGCGCCAATGAACTGGGCTTTGGCCTTCAGCGTAGCCCCCTTCCAGAACGACTAGACGGCTAGCAAGAAGTTTTTTTTGGTATCATTGTTCTGTTTGCCAATTCCGAGCGCGTGATTTTTCTTATTGCGGTGTAACCGCGCCAGTATCAATCACAGTGAGGCGCGCGAAGTAGCTGTTACTCACCGGTGTGCGAAATAACCACACTTGCGGTGCGCATGATGAGCGAGAGGTCACCGCGCAGGCTCAGGCTTTGGGAGTAGGACTCATCAAAATGGACGCGCGTTTTAAAGGTTGTGTCTTTACGGCTCATGATTTGCCACAAGCCCGTCACGCCGGGGCGCAGTGTGTAATAGGCCTTGCCTCCGGCAGCATCATAGATGGCTTGCTGTGAAGGCATAAAGGGACGCGGCCCAACAAGGCTCATATCTCCGCGCAGAACGTTGAAAATCTGCGGCAGCTCATCAAGACTGGTTTTGCGCAAAAACGCACCTACCTTGGTGATCCTTGGGTCATTGCGGAGCTTCTGATGGGCAGTCCATTCCAACGCAACCAGCGGGTCATTGGCGCACATCTCTTCAAGAACGCGCTCGGCACCCAAAACCATTGTGCGAAACTTGTAGCACTTAAACACCTTGCCGTTCCGGCCAACCCGCGCCTGGGCAAAGCAGGCGGCACCGCCATCGCGGCTGATCGCAATCCAAGCCACTGCCATGACGATCAAGAGCAGCGGTAGCAATAAAAGAGAAAAGACAATATCGAACACGCGTTTTCCGCTACGCCGATAGAGAGGAGGCGTCCTCTTCGACAGCGAGCCGGAATGACGGACATTCTGAGTTCGATCGTTATCCAGCATTTGCGTAAGGATCTCTGCCATGGGTTCGGAACCTTTCAACAAGGTGTGTCTGAAATTGAGTTTAAGTCGTGCGCATCAATTCAATCAATTTACTCTGTGGGCTGGTTCGATCGTGCAACTACACTGAAGCCGCCGTAAAACGTCCGACTATGGCATATGACACTCAGTATCAGAGTTGCAGATATCCTCGACTGGTAGATCATTTTCTTTGAGACTATTTGTTGGATTGTATACGAACGGATAGGTGCCAAAAGCAAGTCGCGAGAAGCAGATTTATCCGCTTTTGCTCAATATTTGTGCGACAAATTGGTGAATGTTGCGTCACAGACTGCTGCTTGGGCTGCGTGTCAAGACTGCTGTTAGACGCATGGGAAGTTTCATCCATGCTAGAGGCAGCGAAAGAGTGAAGGCGCTTTGAGATGAAGCTGTCGAGATGTGACGAGGGGCGTTGACTTGAACTGGACGTTTTGGCGCAGAAAGTTGCGCGCTAAAAAAAATTCGCAGCGCGGTTGAATTTAGAGCGCCTGATATGAGCCCGCAGACGCTTCCAGATGCGGGTCGGGACGTCGCCGTCGTAGCGGACGTGCATGGGATGGATAGCGCATTGGAGGCTATGCTGGATCTTTTGGCGCGCGAGGCGCCGCAGGCACGGGTAATCTTCGTTGGGGATCTTGTCGATCGCGGAGATAATAGTGCTCAGGTTTTGCGGCGGATCTATGATCTGGGCGATTCAGTGGATGTATTGCTCGGAAATCATGAAGAGATGGCATTGAAATTCCTTGATAACCCTGAGGAACATGGAGCGCGCTGGTTGCGCTATGGAGGGTTACAAACACTTGCAAGCTTCGGGATCGGTGGGCTCCGGGGCACGAGCTCGGGTGCGGAGATGGTGACTGCACGCGATGCGTTTCGCGCAGCATTAGGTGCGGATCTGGAGCAGTGGTTGCAAGAGCGGCCTAGGATATGGCGCGCTGGGAATGTCGCTGTGACACATGCTGGCGCCGATCCCTGGCGCCCGATAGAGACGCAAACCGCACATGATTTGACGTGGGGGCATCCCGACTTTGGAAAACGGGCGCGCGAGATGGCCTCTGGATAGTGCATGGACATGAGATTGTCTCAGATCCAGTTTGTGCGGACGGGATTATTTCTATCGATACGGGGGCTTACGCAGGCGGTAGGCTGACTGCCGCTATCTTGTCAGACGGCGCCGTTCAATTTTTGAGTGTTCCCTCATGAAGGCGGTGTATTCCCCCGCCATCCTGAATTAGAAACTCGTGTAATTTAGGTGTCATTGTTCTCTCGATACCACAAATTTCTGACCTCTCGATAACAGGATCCGTAAATGCAATCTGATGATGAAGTCATTGATCTTGCAAAGATTATTTTGACACTCCGCGCTGGCTGGCGCGTGATTGCAGGGTGTTTTGCTGTGATGGTCTGCATCGGCCTGTTCTATGCAATGGTATTGGCAGTTCCGATTTACACGGCTAAATCTGTCGTCGTGTTAGATACCCGAACCAACCAAGTCATTGATCTTGAGGGTATTATGGGCGGCATGACCGGCGGCTCGGATGAGTTGAACACTGAGGTTGAGGTGTTGCGCTCACGTGGGTTGGCCACCAAGGTCGTTGCGGAATTGGACCTAACGGCTGATCCAGAATTCAACGGCGCGTTGAAGCCCCCTTCGATGGTCCAAAAAAAATCAAAGCTTTGGTAAGGGGTGCCGGTGCGCCCGTTGATCCCGTGCAGGTTGAGGCGCGGGCCGTCGATGCACTGTTGAATGCCATTAGTGTGCGCAACGTGCCGTCTAGTTTTGTCTTTGAGATTTCTGTGACGTCTGAAGATCCGGCTAAAGCTGCTAAAATTGCCGACACTTTGGCGAAGCGATATATTCTGAACCAAATCGAAGTGAAGTTTGAATCCAGCGAACAGGCAACGGAGTGGTTGTCCAATCGGGTTTCGGAACTGAAGACTCAGCTTGAGGTCGCGGAAGAGAAGGCGAAGGCGTTCAATAGCCAGACCTCGCTGGTGTCGCCGGAATTATTGGCGACGCTCGAAGTGCAGAACAAGGATTTGCGCGAGCGAGTTGCGAACGCGCGCAAGCAGACCGAGGCTGCTCGCGCGCGCGTTGTAGAGCTGAAAAGTGCTACAACGTTTGATGAGCGCGTTGCTTTGGCACGGGACGTAGAGCTGTCACGTTTGCCTGAAGGAGATGCATTTGATGTGCGATATGCGCAGGTAATCGCGCGCGCAGAATTGGATTCTGCGCGCGCTGAAACCCAGCAGGCGGCGTTGATCAGATCGCAAGACGCTTTGGCGGCACAAATTTCTCGGCAAGGTGACGACTTGATTCAGCTGCAACAATTGACCCGCGATGCGGAGGCAAGCGGCACGCTCTACGAATATTTTCTCTCGCGTTTGAAAGAAACATCAGCGCAGCAGGGGATACAGCAGGCCGATAGCAGGATACTGTCAGCTGCTGTGATCCCGAGTGTTCCTACTGCACCGCGTAAAAAGCTGGTTCTGGTGATGTGCGCGCTGCTTGGGGGGAATGATCGGGGTTGGCGTGGTTCTGGTGCGCGAGATGATGCAGGGCGGGTTCCGTGCCGCACGTGAGCTGGAACAGGAAGCTGGTATCGTCGTTATGGGGCAGGTGCCTTTGATTCCGGGAAAGACGCGTGCCGAAATTTTTGAGTTCATCCGGACGAAGCCGGCATCTGCGGCGATGGAGGCAATCCGAAATTTGCGGACCTCGGTTTTGCTGTCAAATGTCGATGCACCTCCGCAGGTTATTATTTCGACTTCTTCCTTGCCCGGCGAGGGGAAGACGACAAACTCGCTTGCGCTTGCGTTGAACATGGTTGGAATCGGGAAGTCGGTTTTGCTGATTGAGGGCGATATTCGACGCAACATGCTTGCGGAATACTTCCCGAAGGCGCGATCAAAATTCGGGCTGGTATCTGTTTTGTCGGGGGCTGTCTCGGCGGATGAAGCGCTGGTATATGACGAAGAGCTCGGTCTAACGATGCTTATGGGGGAGCAGTCCAAGATCAACGCGGCGGATTTGTTCATGTCTGAAGCCTATCGCGAGTTCCTGACAAAGATGCGGGCGCGGTTCGATTACATCATCATCGATACGCCTCCCGTTCTTGTGGTGCCCGATGCACGGATTATTGCGCAGTCTTCAGATGCGGTCCTGTTCACCGTGCGCTGGAATTCAACTACGCGCAGTCAGCTGGAGGAGGCCTTGCACCTGTTCAGCAGCGTAAACCAACGTGTGTCCGGCTTGATTTTGAGCCAAGTCGACACCGAAGCGATGAAACGTTATGGTGCTTATTATGGCAGCACCAATTATGGTGCCCAATACTACGTTGAGTAAATTTCGATCAGGTTAAAAGTTCGCATTCCACCAAAAAAAATTCATACTGGAGCTATGATGAAAGTTCTTGCTGTAGATGATGATCTCCTCATACTCGAACTGATTACGGTAATGGGCGCTACCTTCGGCGACATATCAACCGCGTCTTCGGGCAAAAGCGCATTAGAAATGCTAAATCAAAGCAATCCAGTATTCGACTGTCTACTGCTCGATATCTGTATGCCAGGACTGGATGGGATTGAGCTGTGTGGTCTCATCCGCGCTATTCCCGCTTACCGTAAAACTCCGATCATTATGCTAACCTCGATGAACGAGAAAGAATACATTGATAGAGCCTTTAGAGCTGGCGCCACAGATTACGCCACAAAGCCGCTCGACGTTGTCGAGTTGCGCGCTCGTCTCCGAATGACACAAGAATTGGTAACAGCACGGAACGAGGTTAAACGGTCCCAAAGTGCAATTGATGTGTCGGATGAGATCAAAATTGACGGAGTGAGAAATCTTATCGAAATAGCGGCTCTTAGAAACTATCTATCACAACTGTCGGCTGCAGCTCTCGGAAGCTCCCAAGTAATGGCAGTCAAGATAGACGACATTGATCAGATTCATGCGCTCGCAACTAAAGAAGAATTTCTTTATGTGCTCAGTGAAACTGCTGAAGCTATCAATCAAGTCCTGTCAACAAGCGGTTTAATTATGGCCTATGCAGGAAGCGGCATATTTTTGATTGTTTCTGGTAAAGCCACACTTGAGCCTGCGGATTTTCTCGAAGCTGAACTTCAAAGTATTCTGGATGATCGTAATACTGAATACGACAATGGCGATGCGCTACGCCTCGAAATTTCCATCGGGAATCCCCTGCGACCCAGCACGGGAGAGGCGCAGGGTAATAAGCGTGTCTTCGAACGCGCAATTGCTCGTGCCGCGAGCCGATCAGTATCAAAGCAAAGGGCGCCTCGACCGCCAAGCATACGCTTAACCGTTTGATAGAAGTGAGAGCTACTGCGAGGTAAGCGTGAAGGACACCCCCGTGGGTTAATGGCGGCGCGCGCGGATGCAGGATCCTGAAGGCTTATGACCAGGCGCGCTTTGGACGCTGGAAGCTAAATTCCATTGGCTCTCTCTATCCTTGTAAAAGGATGGAGAGAGCCAATAATTCGGATCATATTCAGCCTTCTGTGCTACCCTTTCGCGCCTTGGCCGCGTGAATACACATCCTCATAGCGCACGATATCATCCTCACCAAGATATGCGCCGGTTTGCACCTCGATAAGAACCATAGGCACTTTTCCAGGGTTTTCCATTCGGTGCAACGCGCCGAGCGGTATGTAGACGGACTGGTTTTCGGTTATCAGACTCACCGCATCTCCAACTGTAACCTTCGCGGTGCCCGATACTACGATCCAGTGCTCGGACCTGTGATGGTGGCTTTGCAGGCTCAATGCCGCACCCGGATGCACGGTTATCCGTTTCACTTGGAAACGATCAGAAAGCACGAGCGTCTCGAACCAGCCCCATGGCCGGTGATCTTTCGGGAATTGGGTCGCTTGTTTGGCGCCTTTTAGCTTCAAAGCATCAACGGCTTTTTTTTACGTCCTGCGCACAGCTCATATCGGCTACAAGGACAGCATCATTCATGGCAATTGCGATCACATTTTTGAGGCCAATCCCAACCAGCTCAACCCCTTCGCTATCAGATCGCAGCAAGGTATTTTCGCATTCAATCGCGGAAGCGGAACCGGAAAGCGCTACCCCTGTATCGTCGCGGTTGCTTTCGGACCAGACAGCATCCCAACCGCCGAGATCAGACCAATCGCTATCAAGCGGCACGACAGCCAGATTGTCGGCGTGCTCCATTACCGCGTAATCAATCGAGATATCACGAGCTTTGGCCCAAGGTGTGGGAGCAAGCCGCAAGAAACCAAGATCGTTCGTAGCTTCCGATAGCGATGCGCGAACAGGTTCCAATAAATCGGCAGCATGGGCCTCAAACGCATCAATCATATCGATTGCGCGGAACAGAAAAATTCCTGCGTTCCACAGGTAGTTTCCTGCGTTGAGCATCGCTAACGCTTTGTCTCTGTCAGGTTTTTCGACAAACTTGGTGAGTGGCTGCGGCATGCCAGAGCCATCGGGCTTCGTTGCCAGCTCTAGATAACCGTAGCCGGTTTCTGCGCGATTTGGGTGGATTCCGAAGGTCACCAGCTTCCCATCTTGGACAGCCTGCATCCCACGCATAATCGCTGCCTGGAAAGTAGCTGAATCTGGGATCACATGATCTGAGGGGGCCACTAATAAGACCGCGTTTGCATCTTTTGCATGTAAATAAAGAGCAGCGGCAAGCATAGCAGGCGCAGTATTACGTGCTTCTGGCTCAATCATAATTGCGCCAGGGTCGATACCGACTTGTGCCAGCTGTTCTGTTACGATGAACCTAAAATCAGAGTTTGTCAGAACAATTGGCGCGGCAAATTCTGGTCCGGTTAACCGCCGGGCGGAGCTTTGAAACAGGGTCTCTTTGGTAAGCAACGGAACAAACTGTTTAGGGTAGCTTTTGCGGGACAGGGGCCAAAGCCGTGTTCCGGAGCCGCCGCAAAGAATGGTCGGATGTATCATAGTTTATAGTCCTTGATTTTAGGGCACACGCTCGGCGTGCGCTTGGGTAATTACCTTATTTTAAAATGGGATGCATCCGTAGAATTTACGCCGCTATTTTCAGGTTCTGGGCACAAGTGATGCCGTCGGTTCCATATTCGGTGGTCGTTGTTGTATGTCCATAGCTCTTTGGTGTTGCTATGCGTGGTCTCCTCAACGCTTTCGTATGATCTCTTCGTAAGCGATTTATGCCTGACGGGGTGGTTTTCGCAATTATTTTAGGAGTTCTATGGATGCAGGGCGAAGGGTTCTGGCTGAATCGATCAACCTCACCAGAAATCTCTAAAATTTGGGCTTAATGCTGGTCATTACTGGCACCTCGATTATCGCAGCAGCATAGCTGTTGCGATAATCGTCGAACCTGAAGTCCCAGCGGTGTGTGTTATATGGTGTTATAATAGGTGTTACGTTGTGGATAAGTTGTCATAAGCATATGATATTAAAAAAAATTATTAGCGATGCTCTGTGTGTAGAGTCACGAAAGAGCGTGTGTAGAGTCACGAAGAAACGTGTGTAAAGTCACGAAAGGCTCTTTGCTGTGTGTGAAATCACGAAAGCCCTTGGTTGCGTGTGTGAAATCACGAAATGGCTGCTGCCGTGTGTGAAATCACGAAAGTCCTTGACTGCGTGTGTGAAATCACGAAATTAGGTGCATGGTGTGTGAAATCACGAACGAAACTAAATCTCCGTTGCTGCCTGATCGTCTTGAACAGGCAGATCTGTTTGTTTGTGATGTTTTCGATGCTGCGCCTAAGGGCGATATGGCTTCGATGGCCCATCCGATCTTTTCGCTTTCGACGAAGCCTGACCATCGTATTCGCAGATACGAAGACGAGTCAGGTAAGAACTTTGTGGAAGTAAAACCTTCGGCAGAAGGGCTTGCGACCATCCATGACCGCGATGTCCTGATCTACTGTATCAGCCAGCTGATTGCTGCGATCAATGACGGAAAAACGCCGTCTAAGACACTGAGAATGAAGGCGTATGACTTCCTGAAGGCAACGAACCGCGTTACTGATGGCCGTGGCTATGATGCTTTGCGAAGCGCTTTGATCCGGCTTCAGGGGACACAGATTGAAACGAACATCGTAACCGGCGAAACAGAACAGCTCGATATTTTCAGCATTATCGACCGGGCAAGGATCGTTCGGCAGACCCGCGCGGGGCGGATGCAAGAGATCGAAATACAGCTTTCGGATTGGGTCTTCAACGCTATCCGAGCGAAGGAGGTCCTTACTTTTCACCGCGACTATTTCCGCCTGCGCAAGCCGATTGAGCGGCGTCTCTATGAGCTGGCGCGCAAGCATTGCGGGCAGAAAAAAAAGAATGGCGTATCACCCTGTCCGTGCTTCAGAGAAAATGCGGTTCTTCATCGACCCTGAGAGAGTTTAGGCGGTTGATCCAGAATATTGTGGAGCATGACAACGAGCATGCCCACATCCCAGACTATGGCGTCCAAATGGACGAAGACATGATCACTTTCACCAACCGCGGGACGATGCTTGAAGACCATAAATCCGCGGGAGTGCCAAGTTTTGCAACCGTGCGGGTTTCTTCGGACACCTTGGCCGAGGCACGTCAAGCGGCCCCCGGTTGGGACATATACGTCCTTGAAAGCGAGTGGCGGAGTTGGATGGCAGATGGCGGGCTTGATGCACCTAAAAATCCTGACAAAGCATTCCTGGGCTTCTGCAAAAAGTGGTTTGAGCGACGCGGGCATCCCTAATAGAGAAACGTCTGTCCCAGACGTTTTCATTGATGACCTTAGGCTGTCCATCCATAGCCCAAAACAAGACTTAGGAGAGCCTCTTCATTTTCATCAGTAGGGGTGCCGCCAAGGCCGGAAAATCACTTCGATCGTAGCTGGTCGAGGCCCTGCGCGAGGAACCATGAGTATGTTTGTTCAATGCCATGCCGAAGCTCAATTGTAGCGCTCCATCCCAAACGCTCTAAGCGGCTGACATCCATCAGCTTGCGCGGGCTACCGTCAGGCTTGCTGCTGTCGAATTCCAGCCGACCTTTAAAACCTGTTACCGCGGCGACTGTTTCGGCTAGCTCTCGGATAGTGACATCTACACCCGATCCGACATTGATGTGGCTCATCATCGGCTGCGTCTCCGCCTGATAGGTAGTATCATCGAGATCCAGCACGAAAAGTGACGCTTCGGCCATGTCATCCACATGCAGGAATTCGCGCATCGGCGTGCCAGAGCCCCAGATCGTCACGACCTCGGCCTCATTCAGGACCGCCTCATGGAAGCGCCGTATCAGCGCCGGCAAGACATGCGAGTTTTCAGGATGGAAATTGTCGCCTGGGCCATAAAGGTTTGTTGGCATGACGGAACGGTAATCAACGTTGTATTGCCTGTTGTAGCTTTCGCACAGCTTGATCCCGGCGATTTTCGCGATCGCATAAGGCTCGTTTGTCGCCTCAAGTGTGCCGGTTAACAGCGCCTCTTCATGCATCGGTTGAGCGGCTAGTTTAGGTAGATGCAGGACGAGCCGAGTTGCAGTAGCTTCTTCACCCCAGCCTTATAGGCTGAATGGATCACGTTGCATTCGATCATCAGGTTTTCGTAGATAAACTGTGCTGGGTAGCTATTGTTTGCCACTATCCCGCCAACTTTAGCTGCAGCAAGAATGACCTGATCGGGCCTTTCAGCATACAGAAAATCGCTAACAGCTTTCTGATCCGTCAAGTCCAGCTCCGCAGAGGTGCGCGTAAGCAGCGTCAAATCCTCGCCTTGAACCTTCCTGGTCTCAAGCCGGCGCATGATGCGCTGCCAACCATGCCACGATGACCTGCCACGTAGATTTTTTTTGTTCATCATTCCGTTCACTTTTGTGGTCTGGTCATGTCGGATAGTGCAATATCCGCGAGACGGCTACCATTCGTGCAGCAAATCACACAAGTAGGTAAAACTCTATTGAGGCCGCCTCTTATTTGAGCAGATTCTGTAAATACGAGATGACATTTTAACAGGTGCTCTTCCCAAGCTAAGATCCCGGGGTTAATCACGCATCATCATGTTGAGCAAAATATCCGGTGCGCTCTTCATCCGGTTGGATCGCCAACCACACTAAAAGCCGGTCGATTTAAGGGCTACATTAGCATGAAGCTACAAATGCTCGGCATCAACTATGCGCCCGAAAACATCGGCACAGCAGTATACACTACGGGCTTAGCGCAAGAGATGGTCAAGCGCGGGCACGATGTCGTTGCGATCACCGCGCAGCCCTACTATCCGGCATGGAAGGTGATGCAGGGCTGGCCACGCTATGGGTATCGTGGTGAAGCTGATGCGGATGGGGTGCGCGTAGTGCATTGTCCGCTATATGTTCCGCGAGCACCTAATGCGAAGAACCGATTGGTCCATTATGCTAGCTTTGCGATGACCAGTCTGCCGCCTATGGTGTGGCGAGCGATCGTTGATCGACCTGACGTGATGTTTGTGGTGGCGCCCTCATTGGTTTCAGCGGTGACTGGCTGCGCCGTGGCGCGCCTAACAGGCGCAAAGCTGTGGTTACACATACAGGATTTTGAGGTCGAAGCGGCTTTTGCCACGGGTGCCTTTTCTCGAGATAGTAGAATTGGTCGAAATGCCCAGAAATTTGAGCGATGGCTTCTACAAAAATTTGACCGCATCAGCACGATCTCCGGCCCGATGATGGAAAAGCTACTTGAGAAAGGCATCCACAAAGACAAAGTTATCGAGCTTCGGAACTGGGCCAATATCGCGCGCGTTTCGGTGATCGAGGGTCGTTCTCATCTGCGCGATGAGTTGGGAATTACTACAAAGTATGTTGCCTACTACTCGGGTAATATCGCTGCCAAGCAAGGTCTAGACATCATTCCAAGCGCTGCGCGGATTCTATCAAACCGAGATGACTTAACCTTCGTAATCTGCGGAGAAGGTTCATTCCTCGATGAGTTAAAAACTCAGGCGGTGGGGCTTCCCAACGTCAAATTTTTTTTCCGTTGCAGCCACTTGAAAAACTCAGCGATGCGCTTGGCATGGCAGATGTGCATCTTCTCCCCCAAATTGCGGGTGTGGCGGATCTGGTGTTGCCATCAAAGTTAACCAATATGCTGGCCTCTGGGAGACCTGTTGTGGCTACGGCATTGCCTGGCACAGCCCTTGCGAAAGAGGTTGAGGGGGCAGGTGTTCTAACGCCCCCAGGTGATGCGCAGGCTTTTGCAGCCGCAATTACTGGCTTACTGGATGATTCAGACCGCCGAGAGGCTTTAGGGGCGCAAGGCCGCACTCATGCAATCGAGCGTTGGGATATGAAGGCGATCATAAACCTACTTGAAAGCCAGTTCGAGGAACTCGTTTCCCCCGCTAGCTGAAATGCACCGAACACTTTAACCGATAGTTATGTGACGAAAGATCTGAACAGATGAAAAAAAAGCTTTAATTACAGGTGTTACCGGGCAAGACGGATCCTACCTAGCAGAATTGTTGCTGGAAAAAGGCTACGAAGTCCATGGTATCAAGCGTCGGGCTTCGTTGTTCAACACCCAACGCGTCGACCATATCTATGAAGATCCACACACGGACAATGCGCGGTTTAAGCTGCATTACGGGGATTTATCCGACAGTTCCAATCTGACGCGCCTGATCCGAGATATCGAGCCGGACGAGATTTATAACCTTGGTGCGCAGTCCCATGTCGCAGTGTCGTTCGAGGCTCCCGAATACACCGCTGATGTGGACGCAATGGGCACGCTGCGGATTCTTGAAGCAATCCGTTTCCTTGGCCTTGAGAAAAAGACAAGGTTCTATCAGGCGTCAACGTCAGAGCTTTACGGAAAAGTTCGGGAAATTCCGCAATCGGAAACAACCCCATTCCACCCGCGTTCGCCCTACGCTGTTGCCAAATTGTATGCGTTCTGGATCGCTGTGAATTACCGTGAAAGCTACGGCATGTATGCGTGCAACGGAATCCTGTTCAACCACGAGAGCCCACGTCGTGGCGAAACCTTTGTCACTCGCAAAATCACGCGTGGCTTGGCCAATATCGCGATGGGTCTAGAGAAATGCCTCTACATGGGGAATATCGACGCGCTGCGCGATTGGGGTCACGCAAAAGACTATGTGCGTATGCAGTGGATGATGTTGCAGCAAGATGAACCTGAAGATTTCGTAATTGCTACTGGGGTGCAATATTCGGTTCGTGAGTTCATCATATGGTCCGCACGTGAACTTGGGGTCGAACTCGAATTTACGGGGACCGGAACCGACGAGATTGCGACCGTAACGTCCATTGACGGCGACAAAGCGCCCGCGTTGAAGGTCGGCGATGTGGTGATGAAAATCGATCCGCGCTATTTCCGTCCGGCTGAGGTTGAAACCCTTCTAGGCGATCCCGGCAAAGCTAAAGAGAAGCTCGGCTGGGTGCCGGAAATCACAGCGCAAGAGATGTGCGCGGAGATGGTTGAAAACGATCTCAAGGCCGCCCGCCGCGTGGCGTTGCTAAAAGAGCATGGGCTCGAATTGCCTGTCTCGGTGGAGGGGTAGTGCGTGGCCGATTCAAAGGTTAGTGTCGCTATGTTAGGTCCTAGGATGCATTATGCAGTTCCTAGGATTTTATTCAATGCTGGGCTTCTTGAGAGATTTTATACCGACAGCTACGCCGGAAAATTTCCACTGTTGCAATCCCTTTTACGTCGATGCCCCTTTGGCGGGGCAAGGCGATGGGCAGGTAGGATTGCAATAGACATCCCAGAAAACAAGATTACGTCCTTTGAAACGATTGGCTTGCGATATGGTTTGGACCGGATCTGCGCGAAATCCTTAAAAGAGCGTATTCATGTCTACTCTCGCACAAATAGAATTTTTGGGCGTGCTTGCTTGCGGCATGGAATTCTAAATTCGGATGTCGTCTGGGGGGTTTAATTCAGCGAGCCTCGAAATCTTTGAGGCGGCAAAAGAGCTAGGCAAAATCTGCATTCTTGAGCAAACTATTCTTCCGCGGCAGCTAGAGGACAGAATCCTCAAGGAAGTGGCCCAAAACCTTCCGTTTTCACGGGACGAAAAACCCGAGACAGTTTTCGCGAATCCGTTGTCTGAACGCGAGCGCGCGGAATGGAATCTTGCCGATATTATTTTCGTAGGTTCCGAATTTGTTCGCGCGGGATTGATTGAATGTGGCGTGTCTTCTGATAAAATTCGGGTTGTGCCCTATGGAGTTGATACAAGTAAATTTTACTCGAATGAAACGCGCAAAGCATCTTCCCAATTGAGTTTATTTTTTTTGTTGGCGAGGTCGGAATCAGGAAGGGGGCGCATGACCTTATAGAAGCGGCCCGACTTCTTCCTGAGGGTAGTATCCAGATTAAATTCGCAGGAAAGGTCACTTTGCCGAAAGAGTATATCGAATCAATTCCAAAAAAAATGTCATACTACTTGGTTCTGTGCCGCGAGCCGAAATACCAGAGTTCTACAGGCAAGCGGATATTTTTGTGTTACCCTCTCATGTGGAAGGATCTGCAACAGCATCTTATGAGGCGATACTTTCTGGTCTACCTGTGATTACAACACCGAATGCAGGATCTATAATTGAGGATGGCGAGCACGGGTTTATCGTTCCCGCAGCAACCTCAGAAAATTGCCGAAGCTATTTCACGATATTTGCAATCGCCAGAACTACACCAAGTGCATGTCAATAATTTAAAAAAAATCTAAAAAAAATAAGGCATCGTTTGGGCGCTATGCTGACGAGCTTACAGCCGCACTTCTGGACGCCATCAAATGAATCCAAGAAACGCATACGGAAAAATTAAAATTTATACTCGATCTCGCGTCGGACATCGCGGGGCATATACAGACTTTGCGCTCGGTCTTTTTGACGCAAAACTGGGCTCGCGCACCAACGTTGTTTTCAGCCCGCAGCCAGTATTTTTTTTGTGATGGCAGACGATATGTTTATTCATTACTTTTTGACGGCTTGCGCTCGTGGATTGTTAAGAAGGAACACAGTTGGCCTCTTATTTCGCCCGATGCCCGCAATTCTTGGGGCGAACAAAACGCAGCGAGTGAAAGCGTCGCTACTCAATTTTTTTTAAAACGCCTGCCGAGCGTGCAAACGCTGAGCATCGTTCCAGTTCCTTTGGTGCCCCAAATCACGCCGATCGTGGATGGTTGGATTCATGATTTCCAGTTGTGGGACATGGGCGAGAGTGAGCGCGATTTGTTTGCGCAGCTGCGTGCAGGAACGCTTCCGGGTGACCATAGGGCGATGCGTTTTTTTTCAATGAGATCAAGGCGAGTGCTGCGGGGCGGCGGGTGATTGTGTCGCTGGGGGTTCAAAATAAGAGTAAGGGCTACGAGATACTCACCGATGCGATACCGGATTTGGCGGCGCAGGATTGGTTTGTTGTGGCCGCGGGCAAGGTGTCACAAGATCAACAAACGCGATCCACTGTTCTGTCGCATCACGGCATGATGAGCGTGAACCGTTTCCTCGACGATGACGAAATTATCGCCGCCTATGCCGCAGCGGACTCGGTTTGGTGCCTGTATGATCCGTCATATGATCAAGCGTCCGGTATTTTGGGGCGCGCGCTGCAATTCGGCATTCCCCCTCTTGTGCGGCAAGGTTCGTTGAGCGAGGCATTTTGTCAGGCCGAAGATATCCCCCACATTGCCGCGACGGGTGCCTCCGATGTTCGCCTCGCCCTGACAACCCTTCCTTGCGCATCGCCGGAAAAGGGGATTGCGCTCGCGACGCGGCTGCGTTCAGACAGTATCGCGCGGCTTGAGCGGGCGCTTTTTGGCGCGAGTGACCCAGGCAATGATTGAACGTTTTGCGCTCCGCCGAAACGTCACGATGAGCATCGTCGCGTTTGCGGTGAACATCCTTTTGGTGTTTGTGAGCTACCGGCTTGTCATCTTGCGGGGCGGGCTTGATGCTCTGGGCCTTTGGTCGACATTGATGGCGTGGATCTATGTCATTCGGATGGGCGACGTTGGCATGGCTACGGCTGCCGTCCGCTACGTTGCGCGATGCGACAGTGAGACGGAATCGACGCGGATCAGAAGCTATGTCGATACGGGGCTCGGGTTGAACGGGGCCCTGTTCCTTTTGCTCGCGGGCGTTGGCTATTTAGCGATTTCTTGGAATCTTGAGTCCATCATACATTCGGGTGCGGCGGATCAAGCGATCGCCGCGTCTATTTTGCCGCTGATCCTCGCGGGTTTTGTGCTGTCCAATCTGTCTGGGCTGATTCTTGGGGGCGCTGACCGGCCTGCATCTCGCCTATCTCGCCGCGTCGATTACGATTTCCGGGACGGTTCTACAGCTCGCGGTCGTTGTCGCATTGGTCCCGTCAATGGGGCTGGCCGCGCTCGCGATTGGTCAGATCAGCCAACACTTGCTGATGATACTCGCGGGTTGCTTGTATTCCGCCACAAACTAAGGGTGCTCTCGGGGATGGTGGGCCTGTGCTCCCTCTCAAATTCGATATCGCGGCTTTGAGAGAAATGTTTGGTTTTAGCGTCAAGGCGCAGCTCGCAAATATAGCGAACGGATTTTTCGAGCCGCTGTCGAAAATTCTGATCGGCCGGTTTGCGGGAATGGAACTGCTTGGTATCTATGAGATGGCGTATAAGCTTGTGTCCCTGCCGCGCAATGCCGCGGTGTCGGGGGTTCAGGCGACTGTTCCGTCAATCACGCGGCTGATGATTACAAACACAACTGAAGCACGCCGCCTCTACAAGTCCTCGGTGCATCGAGTGACGCGTGCGGGCGCGGCTCTGGCGTTGCTCTCAATTGCCGCAAGCCCGTTCGTGTCTTGGTTCATCCTTGGGGGGGAAATCAACACCACGTTGTTTCTTTTCGTCACGCTCATTGCGGTCGGCTTCTTTATCAATACGCTGGGAGCGCCTGCGTTCATTCTTGGCACGGCCACGGGGCGGATGCGCAATAATATCCTCTCGGCGGTGTTGTCTTTGGCAATTATGTCCGGCACCAGCTTGGTTTTTGCGCCGATGTCATCGGCCTGGGTGCCGGTTCTATGCGTTGCTTTGGCGCTCGCGTTTGGTGGGCTATTCATCAAATGGAGCAATGAAAAGCTGTTGGAAGGATAGCGATGTCACGGCTGGTTTTCTTGAGCTATGCGACCGGCGCTTTCTCGTCTGCTCGCGATGCCCTGTGCGAAAGCGCGCTCAGAGTCGGATTTGACGAAGCGATTGCCTGCGGCGAACAGGATCTCGATAGGGAATTCGTTCGCAAAAATGCGGCAATCCTGTCGGAAAAGCGTGGCGGCGGGTATTGGATTTGGAAGCCCCAAATCATTTTGCAAACCCTCGCAAAGCTATCGCCCGGTGACATTCTCGTTTATTCCGACGCCGGACGTTCGCCTTATTACCAATTTCGCAAACGGCCTGATCTGCTGATCGCGAAGGCGCGCGCGCAGGGGCTTTTAACGGGTGTCGCCATTGCCCAGCACGGGCCGTTGTCAAAATGGACCAAGCGCGATGCGTTCAAGCGGCTCAGGCTGGATCGTCCCGAAATCCATGCGAGCGCTGTTGTGCAGGCGACATGGAGTTTTTGGACTCCGACGCAGGCGGCTTTCTCTTTTCTAGAGGCTTGGCGCGAGGTTTGTGAAGATGCCGCCTGCATTACCGATCAACCCAATGTTGAGGGCGCGGAAAATCTACCCGACTTCCAGGATCATCGCCACGATCAGAGCCTGTCGAGCCTATTGACGCATGCGCGCAATGCCCCCATATCTCGATTATTCCAAAACGCCTTTGTTCAAAATCCTCGCGCTACGGCCGCAAAGCCAGATCGCACATCACTTCCTCAAACGGATCGAGGATGCCGAGGCGATGGAACGTGGCGAGATGATCCAAGGCTTGGTGCGCGGGTTTTTGTCATTGAAGGGGGGCAAGGTTTGAGCGCCACGATGCAACAATCACAGAAAAATTGGAAGCGGCACTCAATGCAAATCGTTGAAAAGAAGTTTCTTCTAATGCTTCTTTTTATCACGATCATGTTCGATTTCAAGCGCGGCGAAGGCGACACCGAAAGTAAATCCGTTGTGATCCTTGGCGTCGCAAATATGATCATCGGTTTTTACATGATCGCTAGAACCATTCAGCTGCGAAATAGCGTTCTCTATGTCGCGCTCCCGTTTTTAAGTTTTTTTTAATTTTAGGTGTGACGTCAGGTATAATTAGAGGGCAGCCGGTATATGCAGTTATAGCTCAGGCGGTTCCCCTAGTCATATTTGTAAACATGCTTATTATCATATCTTCGTATGTAAGAAAAAAAACGAAGACATCAAATCACTGATTGATCTGATCTTGTTTTTCTCCATCGCAACTTCGCTGTGGAAGCTGTTTTTCGCTTTTTCATACTATGGTCTAGATTTAGAGAGCGTGCGCTATCAGATTATTTCTGGAGCAGCACCGGTCCTTTTCGCCTATGCGGCAACTGGATTTTTATTCGAGCGAAGAAAGCTAATGATAATTGCAGCGATGCTGTCGCTCGGAATCATAGGTATTTCGGTTACGCGGAGCTATCTCGTTGTCTTCGCAACAACCGTTTTGTTTTTGTTGGTTATAATTCCAAAGAAACATGCTGGCACGCTAATGCTTCGCATGGCCTTTTCCTTGGGTGTGCTTCTTGCGATATTGGCGTTAATATCTATTTCTTTCCCCGAAGTGAGGGAGCGGTGGTTTATGCGTATTTTTACAAGTTCGAGAGCGGGTTTTGATCTCACTGGCGCGACAAGGATTGCGGAAGCCACTTATCAAATTCAGCGATTGCTCCAAGAGCCGATGGGCCTCTTTTTCGGTTTTGGGATGCGTGGAGAAACTCATTTTGCGGGCGAAAATGTGAAATTGATACAAAGCGTGCTCGGGAATAAAGGGATAGACTACAGCGCTCATGGTTATGGACACATATTCTATGTTGGTTTGTTTTACGTTGGCGGCATATTCTGTGGTGGAATCGTGCTCCTATCATTTATCCGAACATTAATTCGCTCAACGGTCTCGGTAAAAAGTCTCTGGAAAAGCTCCTCAACAGATTTCCGATTCGCAGCTTTATGGGGCATCAGCGGCACTGCTGGTTTCCTCGCCTATGGGTTCTTGGGTGGCACATGGGGCGACCGATCAACAAGTTTCTTTTTTTTGGTGTCAGCTACGGGCTGATGCTGCTGTCGCTCAGAGCCGTTAAATAAAGTTATCTCTAGTTTTCAATTGAATTATAATAATCGTTAACTTGGCGGCCGATACAGTCGACCGATTTTAACAATGTTCACATATCTTCTGCTCGTCGGCGCCCAAACGCGAGGCGCATTTCCAAGGTAGAGATCATCATGAACAACCGATTCTATAACCGCTCATCCAACATCTCTGGCCCCGCAACGGATATGCAGCCCGTCGTCCCGTCGGACACGGTAGATCTCGCGGCTGTTGTCATCGCGCTTTACATTGAGGTCGGCGGCACGATTGTCTTGCAGCCGGTGAATGGCCCCTCGCGGACCGTAACAGTCACCGATTTTTCGTTCCTGCCTCTTGGGACCAAGCGCGTCTATGCCACGGGCACAACGGCCACGGGGATTCATGCGATGGTGCTCGCATGAAGTTGGTCTATGACTGTTCGGTAACATCGCTGCGGCGACGACCCAAGTCAGAGCCAGTGCGATCGTTGGATTTTGCGGCGCAAACCTACACGGCCTCGGGTGTCTCGAAAAGTTTCTCCGACGTGTTAACGCTGTCGCGCGCGTCCACAGGCTATAGCGTTGCCGCTTCGGGGCTTTTGGTTTCACAGGCCGCAAACACCACGCGATTTGATTACGCTCCGACGACAGGCGCGCCGCTTGGCCTGCTAAAGGAGGCGGCGGCGACGAACCTTCTGCTCAATTCGACGAATTTCTCCGCGCCGGTTTGGGGAAGCGCCGCCATAGCCATGACCAGCGGGCAGAGCGCGCCGGATGGGTCTTTGACTGCCTTCAAACTGAGCCCGACGGCGACCAGCGGGTTGCACCGGATTTGGCAGGGGGTGGTCCGGCACTGCCGGTCAAAAATATACGCAATCCGTTTGGCTGAAGGCGGCGGGGTCGCGCTACGTCTATGTTAATGTGGACGCGAATATGGGCGCGCGGCTTGCGATTGACCTGCAAACTGGAGCTTACGTCACTGGTGGGGGTTCTGTTGTCAACCCAACTGTCGTTGCCTATCCGAACGGTTGGTATCGTGTCAGCATCGCCGGAACGCATTCGATTTCCGCCCCAATGTGGTTTCAGGTCAACTCATCATTGGTCGCCACGGACACTTCGTTCACGGGAAATGGCGTGAATGGCGTCCTGACCTGGGGGGCACAGTTGGAGGCCGGCCAGCAAGCCACGAGCTATGTTCCGACAAGTGCGACAACCGCGACCCGGGCCGCAGATGTCATCGGGCTAAAGGGGGTCAGCGGCAGCTATAATGTTGCCGAGACATATGACGATCTGAGCTCTCAGGTTTACACCAACCAGACGATTACGGACGGGTGGTGGCCGACCCTCACCCGAGATCGTATCTGGTCACTTTTGATAACAACATGATCTCAAATTAGACAAGCATTCCCGTGCTTGCCTTTTTGTTTGGGTCAAACTGACCGTGCTATCGTGCTAGCTATGGAAAATGCGAAGCGTGCTTGTATGTTACGCGAAATCCAGCCGATGCGGGGCCAATCAGTGACACAGAAGAAGAATTTGAACGGCCGGTTTGTGTTCGTTTGGGAAAACTTTGGGCCAATGCACGCCGATCGGCTCGACTCGGTTGCCCGCAACGCTCCAAAATCAAAGATTTATGGAGTAGAGATATACGATAAGTCGGAAAGCTACTCTTGGGCCAGCGAAGCGCGCGAGAGCTTTGAGAAAATCACGCTGGTTGCAAAAGACGCGAAATCGGGCGCGTTTATGCGCCTTCGTAAGCTGCTCGGCGCGCGGCGCAAAATTGGCAAGGCGAGTTGGTTTCTTTGCCATTATGAACGCCCCGAAATTTTCCTTTTTGCGATTTGGCTGCGGCTCACGGGAAACCGCGTTTTCACAATGGGGTGCTCAAAATTTGATGATCAACCGCGACGAGCATGGCGGGAGGCCATGAAATGGCTATTTTTCAGCCCTTACCATGGCGCCATTGGTTCAAATTTTCGTTCAACAGCCTATTTCTCGTTTCACGGGTTCTCTGATAGTTCGTTATCTGCACCTTATAACACGTTATCTATTAGAAGGATGCGGGAACAAGCTGGGGTTGAGTCCATTCACGAGGTGCCTTGCGAATTTGGCGAACGCAACTGGGTTATCGTTGCGCGCCTTGTCGAGAAAAAGAACCTTGAGATGGCCCTGGCCGCCTTCGCCACCTATGTTGAATTCGGCGGCGTGCGTCGGGTGCGCTTGTTGGGTGACGGCCCACTTGAGAATGCGCTGAAAGAGCGCGCCAACTCGCTTGGCATTGCCGACCGTGTCGATTTTGTGGGGGTTCGTGCAATCTAATGATGTGTCGAAAGAACTAAGTCGGGCCGTAGCACTCCTTTTGCCAAGCAAGGAGGAGCAGTTCGGGAATGTTGTCATTGAAGCGCAAGCGCTCGCTCTTCCCGTGCTACTGTCGGAGGTGTGCGGAGCGCGCGATACGCTTGTGCGCAACTGGAAAAATGGGTTCGTTTTCGAGCCGGATAACCCTGAAGGGCTGGCGCGCTTCATGGCTTTGATCGACAGTGACGAGGATCTTTGGCGGCGCTTGAGCAAAGGAGCAGCCGAAACGGCCCCCCTTGGGGATGTAGCGGCATTCTCGCAGCGGTTCTGAAGCTGGGGCAAGCGGATGCTTAGAAACACTCGGCTTCTGCGTATGCTCTCGCCGGAGCAGCGGTCCCAATTCGTCGCAGCTTTTACGGTCCACGCGCCCGTTGCCCTTAAAAGGTTTACAAGTGCGAAGATTGGATTGCCGTGGCGGCATGAGGTTGCCAGGGTGCGGGTCATTTTTGTGGATATCCTCAACGCGGGCACAACCATCAGCACGCAACTTTATGGCGGCCATATCGGCCATCGCTCTGCGCGATATTATCAAGCCTGCGCCCCCGATTTTTTTTGCGAGGGTGCCGAGTTTTGCTATATATCGCGATCCGGTTCAGCGTTTCGTCTCGGCATACGCTTTTGCCCGTAAAGGCGGATCCGCAACCGTGCCGGCATCACAGAATGCGCAACGATTTGCCTGTCGTTTTTCAACCGCCTTGGAGTGTGCGCGCTATATTGCAGGGATCGGCCAAACGGCGCGTGATCGCCTTGATCCGGTGTTTCGAAGCCAGACCCACTACCTATGCGATCTCGATGGGCGTTTACTTGTTTCCAAGCTGTTCGATTTGCGAAATGTTGCTGCTCATTCGCTCAGCTATGCCGGCCTGACGTTTGATATGGGCTTGCGCGAAAACAGCGAGCAAGGCGCCCGAACGCCGGTTGTTGATGCGGAGTTGGAGGAAATCGTGCGCCACGCCTACCGGCTGGATTTCGATCTGGAGGGGATCACAATATGAGCAAGCTGCGATTGGCCGTCCTATTGCCCTTCGTGACAAATGAGGGCGGGGGGCGTGACGGAGGCCGTGCGGGTTCTTGTCTCCGCTTTGGAAAAAAAACCGGGCTGTATTCTATCGAAATCATCTGTTTCGAGGGGGCGCAGCAAGAGGAAGCGCTTGAGAATTGGCCACAGGTTTCGATCTCTGCCTTCAAATCTTACGGTCCAAAGAACTATCGTTTCGCCCCGGGAATGGCGCTGCACATGTTCCGAAATCGCTATGATTTGGTGCATGTGCATGGGATATGGATGTTCCATGTATTCGCGGCACGGATCGCCCAGCTACGGGGGAGCGCTACAATCATTTCACCTCACGGGATGCTAGAGTCGTGGATTTTGAAACGCAGCGCAGGCCTAAAGCGTGCGGTGGCTCTATTTTATCAAGACCGAACCCTACGCCGGGCAAAAGTTATTCATGCGTTGACTGAAAAAGAGCGCGCCGAAGTGGCAGTGCTCTTTCCCAATGCGCGCATTGAGATCGTGCCTAATTTCGTGCTGCCGCTTCAGGATTCTAATGATCCCCCAGATTGGTGGGACGCCAATCTTGAGGGGCGGCAGATTTTTTTTATTTTTGGCGCGGATTCACGAAAAAAAAAGGATGGCGCGAGCTTCTGGAGGCTTGGCAGTCACTAATGAACCGCCGCCCTGAATTGTCCGAGCGAACAGAACTTGTATTCTGCGGTTGGCTGGACGGGGTCACCGATTTTGAGAGCCAAGTTGTCGCAGCAGGGCAGGCATTTGGAAATGTTCGCTATATTGGCCCCAAATATGGCCAGCAAAAAGCCGCCACGCTAAACGCTGCTGGCATCTTTGTTCTGCCTCGTTCAGCGAGGGTCTGCCGATGAGCATTCTTGAGGCGGTTGCAAGCGACACTGTGATTGCCATGAGCGGCGCGTGTAATCTACCGGAGATGTTCGAGAGAGGCTGCGCGGTTGAGACAGGAATGGCCCCAGATCTGATCGAGGCGGCATTGGAGACTTGTGTTGATATGACAGAGGATGTGGCCGCTGCCTTCAAGAAAGATGCGAAATCCTTTGTGGCTGAGCACATGAGTGAAGGAGCCGTTGTTAAACGGTTTTCCGAAGTCTACGCAGGCTCGCCCCCCTCCACGCCATCGGACCTTCTGAAATCAGATGAAGAAAGCTCAATATTCACCGGAGCGGCGTCATTTTCATTCAGAAATCGTTTGGTCCGCGCGGCTTGGGGAATTACTTGGGCATTAATGGCAAAATGGACTCCGCCTCCCATGCACAAATGGCGCATACTCTTACTTAAGATTTTTGGGGCGGATGTGGATTGGTCCTGTAAAGTCTATGGGTCTGCACAAGTCTGGCTTCCAGCGAATTTGCACATGGGTGCCCAATCCGTAATGGGCCCACGGGTCATCTGCTACAATCAGGGGCCAATAAGCTTAGGCTCTCGCACGGTTGTCTCACAGGGAGCACATTTGTGTTCAGGCACGCATGACATCAATAGCTCAAGTTTTCAGTTACATACAGCACCAATCAACATTGGGGCACAGGCTTGGATATGCGCTGATGCTTTCGTCGGCCCTGGGGTGACGGTTGGCGAGGGGGCCGTTCTGGGCGCCCGAGGCGCGGCATTTAGATCATTGTTGCCATGGACCGTGCATGGGGGGAACCCAGCAAAGTGTATCAAAAACCGCTTAAATTTTACCAAGTAATGCACAACTCCAGAAACGGGGTCTATTTTCAGGGCTGATTTTGCCAAGGCGCAACAGTTTTGATGATGGCGTTGGCGATTATGATTAGCCTTCGCGCGATTTATAAGATGACGAGCATGTGTATTCGAAATTACCCGTGATCACAGTCAATACGGCAAAATCTTGAAGGGATAACCATTGAAAATTGCTGTAGCGGGTATCGGTTATGTTGGTCTGTCTAACGCGGTGCTCTTAGCACAGCATCACGACGTGACTGCGGTAGACATTTCGCCAGAGCGTGTCCGGATGCTCAATGCACGGGACTGTCCGATATCGGACCATGAACTGGAAACGTTTCTGACCGAAAAGAAGCTGCGTCTCACCGCGACATTAGACGCGATTTCAGCCTATCGTGAAGCTGATTTTGTCATTGTGGCCACCCCGACAAACTATGATCCCCTCACCAATTTTTTTTCGATACATCGAGCGTAGAAGAAGTGATCGCGCAAGTAATTGGCGTGAATTCTGTCGCAACTATCGTTGTGAAATCGACCGTCCCCGTCGGATTTGTTGCCCGTATTTGCGACGAAATGAAGACCGATCAGGTTATTTTCTCACCGGAATTTCTCCGCGAAGGGCGTGCGCTGCATGACAATCTTTACCCATCCCGGATCATTGTCGGCGAGCGCTCTGATCGGGCCCGCATGTTTGCGGATCTTCTTCGGGAAGGCGCTATCAAGAAAGATGTGCCTGTTCTCTTTACCGATGGGAATGAGGCGGAGGCGATCAAGCTTTTTGCAAATACCTACCTCGCTATGCGCGTGGCATTTTTCAATGAGCTCGACAGCTACGCAATGGCGGGTTCGATGGATAGCAAGCAGATCATCGAAGGCATCTGTCTAGATCCTCGAATTGGTAGCCACTACAATAATCCATCCTTCGGGTATGGTGGGTATTGCCTTCCCAAGGATACCAAACAGCTTCTCGCTAACTATTCTGAAGTGCCGCAAAACCTCATCCGTGCTATCGTTGACGCCAATCGAACGCGTAAAGATTTTCTCGCTGATCAAATAATTTCCAAGAGTCCGAGCACTGTCGGTATTTATCGGCTTGTGATGAAGGCCGGCAGCGACAACTTCCGGCAATCCTCGATTCAAGGAATCATGAAGCGAGTGAAGGCTAAAGGAATTAAAGTGATTGTTTACGAGCCGGCAATGCTCGATGAAACGTTCTTTGGCTCACAAGTCGTAACGGATTTAGCGGCGTTCAAGGCGGCGTCTGACGTGATCATTTCCAACAGGCTAACAGACGAAATCAAAGACGTGGCCAACATTGTTTTCACGCGTGATTTGTTTGGAACAGATTAGTATTCATGCCCCAAAAAAAACCGGCTGAGTGTCTGGGGTGCGCCGCCGCAAGCAGGCGGTCGGATGTCTACGCTGAAATTCGCTTGACTGCCCCAGCCTAGTTGCCGAGGCTCGGAGCCTAGACTACGGGATCCGGGCCCGAAAAGTGGCGTTATCGGCGGGATCTTCATACGGAAGAGTGCTCTCTATCTGCATGGAGTCTCAATGAAAAAGATCACTGCGGAGGATGAGAGTGAGCTGGAATTCTGTCTAGAAGAGCTCAAACCCCAGATGATCTGGATCGATGATCTAACAAGGAGGACCATTGGACGAAGCGGGGCCGGAATTTATGCCTTCACTAAATCCACTCCCCCGCATTCTATCTATATCGGCCGTTCAAGGAATATTAAGCAACGGATTTTGAACCAGCTCCGCCGGCGCGGGAACTATTGTAGTGTCTTGATTTTTCGCCTCGAGGGTTTCATCGATTTTGAGATACTGAAAGAGCTAGAGGTGCGCGTCCTTCGAGAGGCCTGGAAGCGATGGCCTTGGCACAATGGGACAACCAGAAAGATCTTCGAGTGAAAGGTCAGGACCCGTATGAGGCCCCAGGTCACTCCGCCTTGATGGCACTTGTTGAAGAAATTTTAACTGTGACCGAAGCTCAAATAGTGAACAGCCGACGCTTTGATGCGACCCCAGTGCAGCCTCTTACCATTACTCACCAGATCGGCTCTCTCTCTGACGAAATTTTTGCCATCGGCTCATTATCCGGAGGTGGAATGACCGTGCTTAAGGGATCCAGATTGCCGCTACCGATAACGCGCGTCTCGGACCTTACGGCCCTTGATACGCACATCGCAGAAATTGCTCTAGGCTATCATTGGCGGGGTGTCTTAGATCGTCAGCAAGGGACACTGGGAAGAAACGAGGGTATTTACTTTACACAGGACACCTTGTTCCGGGACGGAGCCGCAGCAGCTTCGCTCGTCAGCTTGGCAGATAGGCCTGTTACAGACTGGCGGGCTATTCCGAGGGCCGTGCGGCGAAAAAAATGGAGTTTAATCGCCCGAAAAAAAACTCATGTCGTGTAATCGATCATTCTCTTGATGTGTTCTTGCCCTAACCCGCAATCATAATTCCTTATAAATCAATTACCTTTCGAAGTTTCAGCGCGATCCACAGCATCTCTCTCCCGAACTCGTGTGATGTATGCCGCGAGCATTTCGGCGAGCAAAGCGGGGTCTTTGATCGGCGTAAATCCGGGCAGTTCCATTTGAAGGAAATCTGGTCCGCGCTCCTTTACGCCCAAGCTTTCAGCCAGTTGGGCCTCAAATTCAGCGAAGGGCATGCCCAAGCGATACCATCTCGAGCGTGTTCGCGCCCAGCCGGCTTCTGCGTTGACCGCGAGCAGCTGCGAAGTGGTGATGAAATTAGAACCTAACTCCGGATGGTCGGTAACCTCGCCCCAAAGAAGCAGATTGAATGGCTTGGAAAAGAGCGGGAGCCAACGATCAATGACTGGCGCCTCTGCGAGATCAGCCTCGGAGGGGCCAGCTTCGGCCGCGGCGATTGACGCGAGGATCGTGTTATGTTGTCGCCGCAAATGGGATGGGAGTTTCATCGGGTGTTTCCTGTGCGTCGGGGCTTAGTGAAATGAGGGCGCGCGCTCGAGTTCGGCGGCGCGCTGTAAGAGCCGAGCAGCCGTCCGCAGGCTCGGACGAAGATCGCGTAGCGATGGATGGATCAAAATTTCCACGGCGGTCTCAATGGAGGCCTCGCTAAGACCGCGGCGGGCCCCTTCGCGGCGGGCGAACCCTACGATTTCCACCAGTGTGAGCGTCGACAAATGGATCGGCGGGCATC